>ERZ1027125.605-NODE-605-length-14085-cov-4.191162_pt1 | contig 14085 bp, 11 predicted proteins | sample MGYA00519249_ERZ1027125 | MGnify/ENA primary metagenome ERZ1027125 (study PRJEB26926, sample SAMN06164580) | human gut metagenome | biome: ENVO:00009003; feature: ENVO:2100002; material: ENVO:00002003 | host: Homo sapiens | place: USA | collected 2012 ... | reverse complement strand
GACAGCCTGTCTTCAGTATGATTCCGAGGCAAACGGCAACCTCTATCTCCCATACAGCAAACTGACCGATACATTGGAGACATTTCTGAACAGTCAGAAATCTGGCTATCCCAAATGCAGCATCACTGAGATGCAGGCATGGGATGCTCTGGATGAACTGATAAGAGCCCGTATTGTCGTTACAGATACACTTCCCAATTCCAATGAAAGCTATATCTACCTCCGGGAAAACTACTGGGCAGAGACACAAATCGTGGAAACCCTGGATATCCTCAATAAAGAGCCAAAACGCACTGCCTATCGTAAAGCAGATATCGACGATTTTCTTACTAAAGTAAGGCCGGGCAATATCACCCTGGCGCCTGAACAGAAGAGCGCCGTGGAAACAGCACTGACCAGTCATATCAGTATTATTACTGGCGGGCCCGGTACTGGAAAGACGCAGACGCTTAATTCTCTGATTACCGTTATCCGGAATCTTACCCCTAATGCTGTGATCAAGCTCTGCGCTCCAACCGGAAAGGCAGCCCTGCGTATTTCAGAGTTAACAAATATGCCGGCCGCAACGATCCATCGCACATTAAAAATGGGCGGCTACCAGACACAGATGCAGCCTGGAGAACTGGAATGTGACTTTTTGATCATTGATGAATTCTCCATGGTGGATTGCTTTTTGTGCGCAAAGCTTTTTCAGGCAGCGGCCTCTTTTGCCCGGATCGTTATTGTGGGAGACCATGAACAGCTTCCCTCTGTTGGCCCTGGGCTGGTTCTTCGGGATATGATCGATTCAGGACGGATTCCCGTTACCCGGCTGACGACAATTTATCGGCAGGGAAAAACCTCTCCTATCGTAACAAACGCAAATGAGATCATCCGCCAGCATAAGCCCGGGGAGACCCCAAGACTGAAAGTCTTTACAAATCCGAACAGGGAATTTTATTTCGTTCAGAAACAGTCTGTTTCCAATATCCAGAATGTGATTTGCAATTCAGTGAAAAAACTGATGAAGGATTACAAACTGGGAATGGAAGATATCAAGGTTTTAACACCAATCCATGGCGGTGATCTTGGTGTTGACAACCTGAACCGCATCTTGCAGGAGGCATTCAATCCGAATGGAGACTCCTATGAGAGGGAAGATGGATTGGAACTCCGATTGGGTGACCCCGTACTGCATCTTCATAATGATTACGATTTGGATGTATTCAATGGAGAAACGGGCATCGTTTCTTCATTGGGGTATGATCAGGATAAAACCGTCATGGTCACATATCCCAATAACCGGCACGTCTGGTATAACTATGAACAGGTAGAGGAATTGGATCTGGCCTATGCAATGACCACTTATAAGGCCCAGGGAAGTGAATTCAAAGCTGTTATCATGCCGATTCATGAAACTCTGATGTGCGGTCTGAGCAAGAACCTGATTTATACAGGTATTACAAGAGCAAAAAAGATGGTGATTTTGGTTGGGACGATGGATGCTTTTTCAAAGGGCGTCCGGAAGAGCACGATTATTCATCGGAATTCCAATCTTGTTGCCCGGCTGCAAATGCTTCCATAAAAACAACAACTGCCACGGTATCACCGTGGCAGTCCTTTTTTAACTGGGGAGTTTGAGGATTCCCTCATCGAGCAGGAAATTGATCTTTGCCAGAAATTTTTTCTGAATGATCAGATCCCATTCGTTATCAATGTCTTTCTCCTGAAAAAACTTTGTGAATGTGTATCCACACATCCCACCGTGGGTCTCAAAGGAGAAACGGAACTTGCCCGCATAAGCCTTTGCATCCTCATCATAGATTCCGATCCAATATGAGGTCTCGTCCCCAAACCTGCTGGGTGCCGCAATTTCGCTGATACACCATGCGCCAATCACGTTGTTCCTCCAGAAACCCGGCTTTCCCACCTTGCTGCGGTCGCCGACCTGTAGCTTTCTGATAATTGGAACTGTGAGATTGTATTTATTCTCCACTGTGGACTTCCGTATCTTGAATTCTGCCATAGAAATACCTCCTGAACGAATTGCTCTATTATATGCAAATCATTTTCTTGCTTTTGCATATAACAAAAAATCAAATACATTTACCTCAATAATCTTTTTTCAATCCGCATATAACAAAGCAATACCTTGAAGGAGGTTTTATTATAGATGGCAAAATATTTACTTTTAGCGGAAAAGCCCTCTGTGATGAGGGACATTAAGGAGGTGTATCAGAAACATCGGAATGATTACCCGTTTCAACTGGAATTTGGGGCGTTTCATGGGCATTTGATGGAATTGGCTAAACCAATGGACTACGACCCAAAGTTCAAAAAATGGTCTCTGAATGATTTGCCTATTATGCCGGCGGCATTTGTCTATAAGGAGTCCGATCCGGAAAGCTGTAGGAAGCTGCTGTCTCAGATCAGGGTGGGAAATTACGACGCTCTGATCAACGCCTGTGATGCAGGTCGGGAGGGAGAACATATGCTTTTATTTGCTCGTTGGAAGAGGATTGCATTGCCCGCATAACTTCGGAATCCTCTTCTATCTTCATCAAAATCTCCTCACGGGTTTCAACTTCTGTCCCAGCATCCTGCAGCTGTTGGTAATAGAAAGAAAATCTGTTCAGTTCCATTCCGTAGCAGAAGAGGAGCTTTTCATATAGATTTGCTGGTGGACTGATTTTTACCAAAGAGATTGCGACATCCTCAGAGAAAGAGGCATCATAGGTTTCTTCCAACCGCTCGATTCGTTGATTAGCCAGTTTAGCATCTTTCCAGAAACCTATACAGCATACAAGAGAAATGGCAATCATCACAATAAAAACAGAGCCGATCATTGCTACGACTCGATCCCAGATCTTTGAATTCACTTTATGATCCTCCTAAAACAGAATGCCTTATTATATGCAGAGGAATACAAGAATCATTTTGCTGGCCAACAACAATGATTCTCGGTCTCATCTGCATATAACAGATCATCTAAAATAAAGGGGGAATTCTTTTGTCGGAACTACGATATTCCATGTTTTGCGAGGCAGCCTATGGCCATGATGAAGATCGGTTTCAGGCAATCCTGCAGGAGTTAAAGGATCAGAAAAAATTCTTTATGATCGTCTCTCCGGATACAACCCCGGAAGACTATGCAAGGAAAAAATTTGCTATCTATGTTACAGCGGATGGTATCCTTCCGGTGTTTTTGGATATGGATGCTGCCAACAGAAAGGCTGTTGAAGTTGAAGCAGTGATGGATGGGAAGCCGATGACAGTTACCTCATCCATACAGGCCCTGGAGTCTTTGCTGGATCAGTATGAAAAGAAGCATCTTGTTTGTGGCCTTTGTTTTTATGAGAGGCTGCCTTTTCATGTGTGTGTTTCACTGAACAAATGGTGGGGAAGGGGAGAGCCTTCCACTATGGAATCATCAAAAGCGGATGCTCCTATCACAGAACAGAAACCGGCACAAAAAACAACAGAGATGATTGGTGTGGCAAAACTGGTCAAAATGCTGGATTGCCAGGAGCGCAGTAAGATTGCGGATTATCCCACATATTCCTATTTTGAAAAATTTCCACAGCTGCTTCAGAAACTGATTCAGGTCAATCATTGTGATCCGGCAAAAATGGACGAGGAATTGGGCCTGCCGTCAGGTGTGACAGAGATGACAATGACAAATCCGCAAGCAGATGTTTCAAAGGAAGTCCTTCGCAAATTCCTCACCTATTTTGGCCTGGAAGCCTATCTGTACCGTTATATGGATAACTGTGATGAGCTGCGGAGGGAAGTAAGTGGAAATCAAAATATCTGCAATTTCAAGATCTCTCCGGCTAAGGTTTCCACGAAAGAACGGTTTACGCTTCAGGATATCAAACGGGCAAAAGACGCAAATGGATGCTGGCTGTATCGGCTTTCCTTCAAGAGCAAAGCACGGGAATATGTATGTGTTGTGACCAGCCCCCTGGGAATGATTGTTGGAAAAGATTATGAGCTGGAGGGACTGATGCCAAAGGCGGATGATCCTGGGGAAAAGACAGTTACTTCCACAGTTCCTGTAGTTGGGAAAAAAGAGGGCGATGAAGTCATTCAGAAAATGAAGGAACAGTTTGAGAAAGAGCAGCGTGGGTATCTGGATGTTCGGAAAGACTATGTGATTAAGTATTTTAAGTTCCACAATCCAGAGGGACACCAACTGCAGCTGCAGGAAGCGGAAAAGCATTATAATCGGATGGCCAAAGATGATGATTTGCTGGATGAATTTTTCTGGAAGAACTGCTGCCCCCAGAAATTGAAAGTAGAAATTGAAAATAATCCTGAATATCAGAGGAGACGGGCCAATCAACCCAAAGATATCAGGGTAAAGGACTATACAGCGGAGAAACTGCGGCGTGAATTTAATTTGAAGCCGGCATGGGAACCTTATTTCTATCTGGCAGACTTGCGCAATATGCCTAAAAAGACTATGGAAAGGCTCCGTTATCTAAAGTCGGATCCACAATATCAAAAAAAGGAATCTTGATCGGTCGAGAGATGTTTGCGTTTGCATATTACTAAGGAAGGGGAGAAACCCCTTCCTTTTTGTTTTTGCTGAAAAGCATCCAATATTCTTACTTCCTTCTGCATATAACAAAGCAAACCTAAAAGGAAAAATTGTGAAGGAGGTAATGATACATGAAGATTCCCTGTAAGCTGCCTGTAAAGCCTGGGGAATATGTGAGATTGGTTCGTGTGACCGATTCTGATTGGGTGATTCGCTATGATGGAGCGGCTGGGCCTGAGGAACAGCGGGTTGGATTGGTACAGGGGATGAGCCAGCTTGGTCTGGATGAATACCGCTGTATCTATGACAACAACGAGGTCTCCGTTATTCGATTTGCTGATCTGCACCGGCATTCGGACTGCTCGCTTATGGACGGTCTAAGCAAGATTCCGGATATCGTTGCCAAAACGGAATATGCAGGTGCCCTGACAGACCATGGCAATATGTATGGATTCCTGGAATACTACAAGGCCATGATCGCAGCAGGGAAGAAGCCTATTCTGGGATTTGAGGCGTATACGGAAAATCTGGAAGGGGAATTATGTGCGGCGCATCTGATCCTGTTGGCAAAGAACAATGCTGGGTATAAAAACCTGCTTTATCTCACCTCGGAGGCCTATGATCATTTTCATAAGAAGCCTCATGTAACCTGGGATATGCTGCGGGATCACCATGAGGGCGTCATCGCTACTTCTGCCTGTATGGCCGGTGTTGCCGGGCAATATTTGCAGAAGGGCAATCTGGAAGCCGCCCGATTTACACTGAAGGAATATCAGAAAATTTTCGGTGAGGATTTCTATATTGAAATCCAGCGGCACCACTTCCCCGAAGAAGAGGCGGTAATGGGGCAGATGGCTCAGCTGGCCGCAGAACTTGGGATCAAGCTTCTTGCGACAGTAGACAGCCATTATACCAACAGAGATGATGAAAAGGCTCATGAGAGTCTGCTTTGTTTGCAGACTAAGAAAACGCTCATGGAAGATCATTGGACATTCTCTGGGGATGGATATTTCATCCACACCTCTGAAGAAATGGAAGAGCTTTTCCACGATATTCCTGAGGCATTGGATAACACACTTATCCTGGCGGATATGTGCAATGTGAAAGTCCCCCTGGGCGAAATCAATATGCCGCCGTTTGAAGTCCCACCGCCGTTCCGAAAGCCGGAGGAGTACTTTGAGTATATCTGTTCCGAGGGATTTAAAAAGCGGTTTGGTGGGACGAAGAAGATCACAGATCCTGTGTATATCAAGCGGTACAATTATGAGATGAACATGATCAAGCAGATGGGATTCGTTTCCTACTTCCTGATCGTGCAGGACTACTGCAACTGGGCCCGTCAGCATGATATTTATGTTGGCCCCGGCCGTGGCAGTGCCGCAGGTTCTCTCCTGGCCTTCTGCATGGGTATCACAGATTTGGATCCTATCGAATATGGATTGCTGTTCGAGCGTTTTTTGAATCCTGAGCGAGTAAGCAAGCCCGACATAGACATGGACTTCGAGCATACCCGCCGGCAGGAGGTTCTGGATTATGTTACGAATAAATATGGTGCCGAAAATGTCTGCCATATCGTGACATTTGGAACACTGGCTGCAAAGCAAAGTGTTAAGGACATGGCCAGAGTGCTGGGGTATCCTGTCTCTTTGGGCCTCTCCATTTCAAAGATGATCCCGCAGGAACCCCATATGACACTGGCAAAAGCCATGGCTGCAAACCCTGAGTTTAAGAGCAGTTATGAAAAAGACACTGATGTCAAAAAGATCGTGGATATGGCACAGCGGGTGGAAGGATGCAAGCGTAATTCCAGTGTCCATGCCTGCGGCTTTGTGCTGAGCAACGGCCCTGTTCGCCAGTATCTGCCGGTTTCCAAGGAAGTGGATTCTGATACGGGCATGAAAGTTGTAACCTCCCAGGTTGTTGGCCCAGAGGTTGAGGAGCTCTCTTTGTTAAAGATGGATTTCCTGGGACTGAAGAATATGACCGTCATTCATGATGTCATTAAGAATATCGAAAAGACCAGAGGAATCAAGATCGATTATCACGACATCCCGCTGAATGACCGGGCAACCTATGAGATGCTGCGTGATGGAAATACCGGCGGTGTATTCCAGTTGGAATCCTCCGGAATGACCAGCGTGGTTTCCAGGATGCTGAGTGATTTGGATGACCTGCGTGATGATCAGCTGGATGAATGTTTTGAACGTATGATTGCTGCTGTTGCGTTGTATCGCCCTGGCCCAATGGACTTCATTGACGATTACATTGCCGGAATGCGGAATCAAAATGCAATCAAGTATGACTGCCCTGAGGAGGAAAGCGTTCTTTCTTCTACTTATGGTGTTATGGTCTATCAGGAACAGCTTATGCAGATCGCACAGAAGCTGGCCGGATATACCCTTGGCCGGGCGGATATTCTCCGTAAGGCATGCGGCAAGAAGAAACAGGCTCTGATGGATGCGGAACATGCAGTTTTTATCGATGGAGACGGAAAAGGGATCCCTGGCTGCGTTGGCAACGGAATTCCTGTAGGGGTAGCGGAAGATATTTGGAGCAAAATGACGAAATTCGCCAGTTATGCTTTCAATAGATCACACGCTGCCTGCTATGCCTACATTGCCATCATCACTGCCTATATGCGCTGCCACTGGGGCCCGGAGTTTTATGCGGCCATGTGCGACGCTTTCTATTCTAATTCCGATAAGCTCCAAAACTATTTGGTACAGGCCAGCAAGGCTCATATTCAAATTCTGCCTCCGGATATCAACCTGTCTGAGGCTGGATTTGTATCTGACAACGGCCGGGATATTCGATTTGGATTCTCGGGGTTGAAAGGCGTGAAGAATTTTGCCGGCAAGTTTGTGAGAGAACGGAAGGAAAACGGCCCATTCAAGAGCGAGCAGGATATGTACCACAGGATGAATCTCCGTGGCGAAAAGCCCAATAAGACAATCCTGGAAGCACTCACATGGTCTGGGGCTTTGGATGGTTTTGGCCATACCAAAACAGCCATGATGGATGCATGGAAGAAGATCGAAAAGGTCAGCGATACAGAAAAGAACATTGCGGAGTCAGGGCAGGTCTGTTTGTTCGGGCATGTTGACGCCAGCTTTGAAAATCTTCCTGAGGCGCCGGAGAGTGAGTTAATGAAGAAAGAACGGGAAATGGTTGGATTTTATCTGACCCGGCACCCTGTTGACTCCCTTTATCCATTTTTGGATCCTTCGGACAATATCGTTCCCTTGGCTGATCTTCCGGACAGGTCTGTTCGAGATATCAGAACGATTGGATTGATCTCAGATGTGAAAACGATGTTTACGAAAAGGGATGGGAAGCGGATGTTTTCCTTTACACTTTCCGACAAGTTCTCCGATATCCGCTGTATCGTTTTCCCCTCTGACGCAGAAGCAAATGCGTCCCAGATCCAGAATGATAATGTTGTTTTGATTGAGGGCGCTTTGCAAAGCGAAGAGGAAGAGGATCGCCAGCTGATCATTCGGAATATCATGAGTAAGGATCAGATCCTCAGTACCAGGCCAAAGGTCATGGTTACTGTGAAAACTCGTACTGAACAAGATATGCTTCTGGACTATGTAAAGAAGCATCAGGGGAAAACCAGGATCGTTCTTCTGGCAAATGGCAAGGAGTACCCCATTAAGGGCGGTATGAAACTGACTGCTGGAGGAATGGACTGGTTGAAGCAGAACTTTCAGGAAGTGTCTTGCGGTTGACTGCTCCCACCCCTTACGGAGTGGGATTCCAGTAGAGTAGGTATGCCAACAGGAGGACTCGATGTCTTGGACGATCCTGAAAATTACTTTTGTGTCGAGTATTGTCGCCGGCAAGGAGTATGCGTTGGAAGCGTTGATGACTCGGATATCACAGTCAACTGGGATGCTATTGCCAAAGATATCCAGACTCGTTTTTCTTTGAAGACTCCCATTGACCGCTGATCTTATTGCAGCGCCCCTTTTCAGGGGCGCTGCTTTTCGTTAATCTTCAATATTTCTCTATCACTTTGCATATAACAAAACAAATTTATAAAGGAGGTTTATATCTTGGATATCAACATGAAAAGCAAGATGCGGCAGTTAATTGAGGATATTAAGGCAGCCGATAAGGCTTACTTCGAAGATGATTGCCCGATTTGTACAGATCGGGTATATGATTCGATGTACAATAATCTTCTCAAATTAGAAGCAAGCACAGGCATTATCTATTCTGATTCCCCAACCCAGCGGGTTGGCGGTCAGGCAGTTTCCGGTTTGGCAAAGGTTATCCACTCTACACCTATGCTGTCTTGTGATAAAACGAAATCGGCTGCGGAGATGGATAAGTTCGCAGGTGATAACCTGGTAACGGTCTCCTGGAAAGAAGATGGTCTGACGATCGTTCTGAGATACGATAAGGGCCAGCTGTTCCAAATCATTACCCGTGGCGATGGATTCGAAGGGGAGGATGTTACCCATAATGCAGCGGCTTTCCGCAATATCCCTCTGCAGATTCCTACTCAGGAATATGTGGAGATTCGTGGTGAAGGAGTGATTCCGTGGGATGAATTCAATTCGTTCAATCAGCAATGCGGAGACCTCTACGACCACCCCAGGAATTTGGCCGCTGGCACGGTGCGAAAGTTTGATCCAAAGGAAGCAGCAAAGAGGCATCTGTATTTTAAGGCTTTTGAATTGGTTGCACCGAAGATCCGGTCTAAGAAAAAACAATTCGAGCAGATGGTTGATTGGGGATTTGATGTTGTGGAGTATACGACATATAAATACAGCAACACACATCCACAAGGCGCCTATTATGGGTATGGACTTCAGGATGATCCCCTTTTGATTCGTGATACGAATAATGATCCGATTCTTCTCGTTGAAAGCAATTCTATAAAGGATGCGCTGAATCTGTTTGACCCCAACAAGTATCCGTTTCCCGTGGATGGGTTGGTTGCGGAATTTGATGATACCGATTATGGCCGTACTCTTGGATCCACGAAACATCATCGCCGCTGCCAGATGGCCTATAAATGGGCCGACGAAGCAGTAAAAACACATCTGACGGGTATTCTGCGTCGGGTGACCAGAACGGGCATGATTTCTTTGCGGGCACAGTTTGAACCAGTTCGGATCGAGTATAGCACAGTTGAGAAAGCGACTCTGCACAACCTTGATATTTTTGAGTCTCTGGAATTGGGTATCGGTGATGAGATTGAGGTTTACAAGGCAAACAAGATCATTCCTGCTATTGCTGAAAACAACACTCGATCCGGAACCTATAAGCTGCCCAAGACATGTCCTGCCTGCGGCGGTAAGCTTGTAGAGAAGCAGATCGTCAATACCAGAATGCTGTTTTGCGAGAATCCTACCTGTCGAAAGGTAAGCCAGCTGCAGCACTTCTGCTCCAAAAAGGCGGCAAACATCAAAGGTGTATCTGAATCAACCCTTACCCAATTTCTTGTCAATGGGATCATTGATGGCCCTGTTGACTTGTATACGAAGCTGAAGGATCGGAAAGAGGATATTCTGAAACTGCCGAAAATGGGAGAGCAGAAGTATCAGGCTATTGTAGATGCAGTGGAAGCAAGCCGTGATATGACAATGGCAAATTTCCTGGTTTGCCTGGATATTCCCATGCTTGGCAGCTCTGCCGGCGAATTGCTGGAAAAGAGGTTCCATGGGAAGATTGAGGAGCTGATTCAGGCATTGGATAACCATTATGATTTCAGACTGTTGTCTGGTGTCGGAGATGTTCTGAATGACAACATTTACGAGTGGCTTGATGATATCCAGAATATCAATTTCTTCAACGCCCTCCGGCGGTCTGTAAGGATCAGAGTGCCTGCCGGCAATGGTGGGTCTGGTGTTTTGGCCGGAAAGGTGATCGTCGTAACCGGAACTCTGCGAAATTACACCAGAAGTGAGGCACATCAGCTGATTGTCAAAAACGGCGGTATTCCCGCAGATTCTGTGACTAAGAAAACAGATTACCTGGTGATTGCGGATAATGCCCCCGGCGCCACGAAGATGAATAAGGCAAAGAAACTGGGGACTCCGACTCTTACCGAGGCTCAGTTCCTGGCAATGCTTCCCTGATGGTTTTGAGGCCCGGTTCTTTGTGACTGGGCCTCTTCCAATAAAATTCAGGAGGAATGCATATAATAAGATATTAAGTAAGGAGGTAAACAGGGGGGCTTTTCCCCTGAACAAAATATGAAAAATATAGTGAAAGGAGTTATTTCCACATTATTTGCGGGATTGGCTGGATTTGGATGCTGGTATTTCCTGACGCATACCACATGGTTCGCTGAGCAATTCGGGTTCCTGCCCAGTATTGTCCATCTTGCGGTTTCCTCTGGAATCGTTGGACTGCTGACATTTTGGCTGTTCCATAATGTCTGTTTGGCACCTGGCTCTGCATCAGACAAAGAGCCGAAGGCTGAAGCAAAGGCGGAAACGGCAGTAACAACTCCCGTTCAAAAAACTGCCCCAGATCCAACTCAAAAACAGATGCCCCACAGCGGAACAAAGGCAGATGCAGCTGCAAAGGTCTCTGAAAAGAAGGAACAAAAAGAGATTATCATTCCCAATGAAACGAAGATCAGTTTCCGGGATATTGCGGGGTACGAGCAGACAAAGAAGTCTATGCAGTTTTTGGTCAGCTGCCTGACAGATCAGGAACGGCTGCAAGAAATTGGCGCAAGGGTTCCGACGGGCATTTTGTTCTACGGCCCTCCCGGTACGGGAAAGACGTTGTTTGGGCGTGCAATTGCCGGCGAAGCCAAAGTCCCATTTTTCTATGTGTCTGGTTCCAACTTTGTTGAGAAGTATGTTGGCATTGGTGCCCAACGGGTGAGAGCTCTTTTTAAATCTGCGAAAGAGCATCAGCCTTGTGTCCTGTTTATCGATGAGATCGACGCAGTTGGCACCAGGCGGGAAGATGGCACCAATGAGGAGCGGCAGCAGACGCTGAATCAGCTGCTTGTTGAGATCAATAACTTGTCTGCCAATCATGCACAGGTCATGCTGATTGCTGCGACAAACCAAATCAATTCCCTGGATCCCGCTTTACTGCGGCCTGGACGGTTTGATCGCAAGATCGCAGTTCCTCTGCCCAATACCACTGACCGCCTGGAGATTCTGAAACTGCACTGCAGTGAAAAGAAGCTCGATACTCACGTTGATCTCAAAAAGCTCGCCATGATGACGGAGAACATGTCCGGAGCAGATTTGGCGTCTTTGATCAATGAAGCGGCAATTCAGGCCGTCTATCAAAAGCACAAGGCAATTATGCAGGAAGACATCGATACAGCACTGTTTCAGATATTGACCGGTGGAGAGAAGAGCGAGGTCACAGATATCAATGATCTGCGGGTGATTGCTTATCATGAGGCTGGTCATGCATTGGCAACGAAGCTTTTGACCGATGATGAAGTTCCGCAGGTATCGATTATAGGCTCTACCAGCGGCGCCCTTGGCCTGACAATGCGCTATTCCAGCAAAGATGTCAATCTGATCTCGAAAAAACAGATGGAGACAAAGCTGAAGGTCTTCTATGCCGGACGGGCGGCAGAGGAGTGTTATTTTGGGAATTCTGAAGACATTACAACTGGCGCAAGCGATGACTTAAAGAGGGCCTCACTCCTGATCCGTGACTATTTGACGACCTATGGTATGGGGACGGATTCTGTTTTGAATGTTGCGGCCTTTAGCGGAAAGCCGGATGAGGCGGTAACGGCAGAGGCAAAGGCCTTGGCACATCGGATCTATCAGGACACAATTCTGTTTTTGCAGGAACATCGAGAACTGCTGGATGCGGTTGCCGAAGCTCTTTTGCAATATAAAATTCTGGATGCGGAAAAGTTGGATGAGATTTTGTCAAGAAAGGAGTGACATGCATGTCCCAAAACTTTGCCCCGGTTATTCTTTTGGATGAACAGGAATTCTGGACGCCTACCGTCTATCTGGGAAAACCCTATTGTGATTTGGCGGTAAGCGAGCCGGCGGTCAACATTGCATATCAGATGTTCTCTATGGGGCCGGCAAGAATCGCCTGGGTAGGCGAATGGTCTGATATGGAAGTGGTCAGGGAACGGTATGATGTGGATGATGATACCTTTGTTCGCTTCATCAAGGAATCAAAGACTCCTCTTTCAAATGATGTTGTCAACAATGTCTTCGATATCAGCCGAAGGAGAAGTGATGAGATCCTTGCAATGCGGCGCAGCAAATACCTGATCAATCTGGATAAAAAGCAGTATATCCGCCTGGAAGACCATATGGGTGATTTTCATGCAATTGATATTTTACCCTATATGACACTGGTATCTGCTTCAGAAACGTTGTCTCTGGACACCGTGGATATTCCATTCAGCGGAGAATGGGCATTTGACCATCTTCAGTTGGTAAAGTCGATTCCGCCGGGCTATCAAAAAAGAAGTATATAAGAAAAGCCCCATTAGGGGCTTTTTCTTATGAAAATGGCCAAAATAGCTCTGCTACAAATAGGTGCAGAGATCAATCCAAAAAAAATTTTGAAAATTTGCAAAAAAATGTGTTCCTTGCGATAAATTTTGAAAAGACTTGCATATAACAGAACAATCTCTGAAAGGAGTTTGATATAGATGGTGTGCTTGTGTGAAGGTTTTTCTCTCCCCCTTCACATGAGACCCCGCTCGGAAGAGCGGATCACCCTGTGTTCCGGTTCTATTGCGAACCGTTTCAGATACCCCATAGATGGTGATCTGTGGGGAAGGGGTTGTCAGCAGCTCGATGTACTTCGCTGCTGTTTTGAATAGGGAACCTGCTGAGGCAACTGGCAGCTTTGGCCGGTTCCCATCTGGCAACAACCGCTCTTCTTTTGGCGGATTATATAAGGTCGTGGAAATATCACGTTGGTTCTCTTCTCACCAGAACGGGGAACCGCAAAAAGTCAGTTCTGTGAAATATATACCTCCCGGCTGCGCCGGGAGGTCTTTTTATGCTCAATATTTTTCATTTCCACCGCATATAACAGAGAAAATGTATAAGGAGGTTTTGATAATGAAAGATAAAAAGCCGCCCAGAGTCTTTGTCGTTATGGGCGGATGTTATGGTGATGAACATATTATCGCTATCTACCGCTCTGAAAGGAAGGCAAATAAGCGAAAGAAACTGGAATATAAGGCTTGTAAGGGCTTAGATCCCTGGGTCGAAGAATGGGAGATTTCAAAGTAAGGGAGGTATTTATTTGTTTATCGTAATTGAAGGAACTGATGGCTCTGGTAAAGCAACACAGACGGCCATGCTGAAGGAGAGATTGGAGCAAGAAGGGAAGAAGACCGTTACTCTTTCTTTTCCTATGTATGATTATCCCAGTTCTGCCCTGGTGCGTCACTATCTGAACGGAGATTTTGGAACCGATCCGATGGCAGTGGAACCGCATGCGGCTGCTCTCTTTTATTCAGCTGACCGGGCAGCTTCCGTACCGCTTTGGAAACCAGCCGTCCTTGATCCGGAGGTATTTTCTATTGCTGACCGATATATGGGAAGCAATGCGATCCACCAGGCTGCAAAGCTGGATAATCC
>ERZ1027125.604-NODE-604-length-14098-cov-5.757459_pt1 | contig 14098 bp, 11 predicted proteins | sample MGYA00519249_ERZ1027125 | MGnify/ENA primary metagenome ERZ1027125 (study PRJEB26926, sample SAMN06164580) | human gut metagenome | biome: ENVO:00009003; feature: ENVO:2100002; material: ENVO:00002003 | host: Homo sapiens | place: USA | collected 2012 ... | reverse complement strand
TGCTTAGGGTATTATAATTCAGATCAAACTGCGCTATTACAAGCGTTATCCCGGCGGCTACCAGTATGAAAACAAAGCTGTTCAGCATAGCGAGCAGACCGTTTTGCGTAAACATATCGCTCTTATATATTGCGATACCCAGTATCATAAACAGTATCCACACTGCCGTTACCACTATCGAAGCGCCTGCCAGTACCTGAGCGGTTTTTCTCGATACGGGGATAGAGGAGCTGTCGATCCTCTGGCGCAGGGTCTTTTTATTAAAGGTTGTGATTATAGGCACAAGGCTCTGCACCAGTACGCATATAAATATGTAAGCAAGATACTGTGTAAAATGACCTATCATGTAGTTGTCGCCTTTGCTGTCTTTACCAAAGCTTTCGATCGTTACGTCTACGCTCAGTTCTGCCGTTTCAGCGGCTGCGGCGCAGGCTTTTGCAGGCTCATATCCGCTTGCCGTGTACATTGCCACTGCTGAAATGTACTGATTTAACTGGCTGTCCACCAATTCGCCTTTATAGGTGGACGGCTGCTTTGTGCTGTCGAACAGATCGTCGGTCTCGCCTGCGGCAAGCTTATCTTCAAAGCCGTCCTTTATGGTCAGCAGGCAGTCGAGAGTCTGATAGTAGAGCGCGTCCTGTACACTCTCTTCGTCGGTATCCATTTCTATGATCTCTGCCTTGGCTTCGATAAATTTGACAAGCTCCTTGCTTGCTTCGCTGTTATCTAGGTCTGATATGCAGATTTTCGGCTTGCTCGCCTTGAATCCCATGTTTTCGTTGTCATTACTTGACATGAGGACGCCGATTACGGCGAAAATGATGAAATATATTGAAACAGTCGGTATCTTTTTGACAAATATTTTCATGAAGGTTTTAAAGACTTGCATATTTCTGCCTCCTTGTAAGCATAAATCCGCCAAGCGTGCAGACTGCCGTGATTATCAGAAGAGTAACTATATTCTGTATAAGGCGGTCGTAGGTATCGTAGATATTGAGAGAGTAAAAGCTGTCGGATATGAGTGCGGCAGGGTTTATCTTATTGAACCACGGCGCATATTTATCTACGACGGCTCTCATATTACCTACCATAAGTCCGCTCATAAAGCAGAAGAACATCGATACCGCTACGAGTATGCCGGTCTTGTGTCCCTCGTCCGCTCTGCCGATGGCGCCTACGAAGAATCCTAAGGAAACTCCTGTCAGCGAACCTGCGAGAGCGATACCGAAAAGCGGGAGGATCGGCGCTCCAAAGTCTATGCCCAGCGCAAATACGAGGTAGAGCAGTCCAATGACGTTGCAGAGATAATTTACGAGAGTTACCGCAAGCAGGCTGGCGGTGATGGTTTTAAGCTTATATATCGGGGATATGCACGTTCTTGCGCCTATATCCGAAAGGTTGCCCTGTGAACGGATAACGATATTAAGACCGGCGAGAGTTCCGAAAAGACAGGACATGGCGATGAGGTTGTAGAAATACTGCACATACGGATCCTGATTTCCGTCGGAAATGTTCTTTTCGCTGACGCAGTTTATCTCCTTGCTCATAGCGTCTACTACGTCCTGTACTTTCATAGGGTCTTTTTTTGCGGCGTCGGTGATTATCTTCTCGTTGATCTTATACCTGTCCAGAAAGGATTTGATTATGGTAGGCTTTAAGCCGTCGCCCTTTACGGAGAGCGAAAGCTCGTCGCCGACGAATATCACGCCGGAAACATCGCCGTTTTCCAAAAGCTCCAGCGCCTTATCCTTGTCGGTATACTCTGCGTCGAAAAGCGCATCTTCTCCGTCCGACAGCTGCTCCATAGTAAGCTTGAACGAGGAATTTTCCTGCTGTTCTACAACAGCCACCGGTATAGAGCTGAACATATCGTCTTTTTCGTAAATGCCGCTGAAAGCTATATTGAAAAACGTACCCAGGATAATGGGGAAAGCCAGCATCCAGAACATAGCGGGCTTATTTCTTGAAGTGATGACAAGATTGTATTTGAATATATGAAAAAACATAATTTATCACTAAACCTCCCTACGCCTGATCTCTGAGGGCTTTTCCTGTGATCTCGAGGAAAACGTCGTTCAGCGAGGGCTGCTCCGAGAACACTCTTCCGAGCAGGATATCCCTTTCCTGAAGCAGGTTCAGGATGCGGACTATATTGTGCTTTCCGCCGCTGCATTTTACAGCTATCTTACCGTCCTTATATTCCGCTTCGCTGACGTGCGGCAGGCGGCGTATCTCTTCTATCACGGATTCGTCTGCGCTCATTACCTCTATGGTTATCTTTTCGGTGTTCTTTATCTGCTTTTTCAGTTCTTCCTTTGTGCCGATCGCTATCTGCTTGCCCTTGTCCATTATAGCGATACGGGTGCATATCTGCTCTACCTCCTCCATGTAGTGCGAGGTGTAGATTACGGTAGCTCCCTGTCGGTTAAGCTCGGTGATACCCTCCAGTATCTTATTTCGGCTCTGGGGGTCTACGGCTACGGTCGGCTCGTCAAGTATTATGAGCTTAGGCTTATGGGCGATACCGCAGGCGATATTCAGACGGCGCAGCAGACCGCCCGAAAGCTTTTTGGGTCTGAATTTTGCAAATTCTTCAAGACCGACAAACTCGATAGCCTCCTGAACATACTTTTTGCGGGTTTGCTTATCTTTCACATACAGACCGCAGAAGAAGTCGATATTTTCATAGACGGTAAGCTCGTCGAATACGGCAACGTTCTGCATTATAACGCCTATCTGTTTTTTGATCTCGTAGTTGTCTGGCGACATCGGTTTTCCGAATATCTCGATAGTACCCTTGTCGAACGTAAGCAGCGAGAGCAGACAGTTTATTGTGGTGGTTTTTCCCGATCCGTTAGGACCGAGCAGACCGAAAACCTCTCCTTCGTAAATTTCCAGCGAGAAGTGGTCGAGAGCTATAAGCTCCTTATAGCGTTTTACTAAATTATCGATTTTTACTACAGCTTCAGGCATAACAACATTTCCTTTCTTTCTTTGGTTTATACATATATTATACACTTAAGCGATATTTGCCGCAAGTGCAGAATGTCATAAGTTTAATATGACATTTGTCATTTTTTTTATATTCACGCCGGACTTTTGTTTAGACGACGAACTGACCGTCCGCGGCTTTTTCTTTGTTGGGCAACGCAGTACCATCAGCCTTGGCAGGAGCTTTTACTTTGTTGCAAGTGTTCGTATCATCTTTCGTAGGGAGGTTGTCCTCTGTGTAAAGGCTGAAGTCTTATCTGTAGGGGCGAACTGTGTTCGCCCGAATATCAGTACATATCAATTAACGGGTAACGGGCGAACACAGTTCGCCCCTACAGAGGATTTTAATACATATTTTTGCAAGAAAATAAAAGCTTCTGCCAATCGTGCAGGCATTTACTTTAATAGGACTTATACTTTTTTGTGCCTGCACTGTGAGTTTGTCCCTTACGTGACAAACTCCGAACGTTGGGTTAAACCAATTTTTCAACAAAGTAAAAGCTCCTGCCAAGGCTGATATCGGTGTAGCTATGCAACAAAGCAAAAGCCGCGGCTAGTCAGTCCGTTGTCCCAACAAAAGTTCGGCGCGAATTAAAAAAAACTCTTGCTTAATTGAAGAAAATAGTGTATAATTAAATTGTGTAAACGTTTTACTGCGGCGAATGGCGGTGGAACGTAAGAATTTACAGATAAAGGAGTTTTATATTTATGGCTTATGTAATAGGCGTGGACTGCGGTACCAGCGGTACTAAAACAGTCCTTTTTGACGAAAAGGGTAAGGTAATAGCCTCCCACACTATCGAATATCCAATGTATCAGCCGAAGAACGGCTACGCAGAGCAGGATCCTGCCGACTGGGCAAACGCTATGCTGGATACCGTAAAGGCGGTCATGGCGAAGAGCGGAGTTTCCGCCAATGATGTTGTCGGCGTCGGTATTTCGGGTCAGATGCACGGACTGGTAATGCTTGACGGCGACGGTAATGTTCTTCGCAAGTCGATAATCTGGTGCGACCAGCGTACCGAGGCGGAGGTAGAGCAGATGAACCGGCTTATCGGCAGAGAAAAGCTGATAGAGATCACCGCTAATCCTGCTCTCACAGGCTGGACCGCCGCTAAAATTCTGTGGGTGAAGAACAACGAGCCTGAAATTTATGAAAAGTGCAGACATATACTTCTGCCAAAGGACTATCTGAGATACATACTTACGGGCGAATTTGCCACCGAGGTTTCCGACGCTTCGGGTATGCAGCTGCTCGACGTTCCGAACCGCTGCTGGAGCAAGGAGATATGCGACGCTCTAGGCATAGATATGTCCATGCTCGCAAAGGTTTACGAGTCGTGCGAGGTGACGGGCGAGCTGACTGCTAAGGCAGCTGCGCTTACGGGACTTAAGGCAGGAACCATCGTCGTAGGCGGAGCAGGCGACAATGCCGCCGCTGCGATAGGTACGGGAGTCGCCGAGGACGGAAAAGCGTTTACCACCATCGGTACTTCGGGCGTCGTTTTTGCGCATACCTCCGATATAGCCATCGACCCCAAGGGCAGAGTGCACACCTGCTGCGCCGCTGTTCCGAACACATGGCACGTTATGGGAGTTACTCAGGGCGCAGGACTTTCGCTCAAGTGGTTCAGAGATAACTTCTGCGAGGCTGAGAAAGAAACGGCGAAATACATGGGTGTAGACGAGTACTACCTCATGGATAAGGAAGCCATGACCGTTCCCGTAGGCGCAGAAAGACTGCTTTATCTGCCCTACCTTATGGGCGAAAGAACCCCTCATCTCGACCCGAATGCAAGAGGTATGTTCTTCGGACTTTCCGCCATGCACACCAAAAAGCATATGCTCAGGGCGGTGCTTGAAGGCGTTTCATATTCGCTGAGGGACTGCGTAGAGGTATTCAGAGAAATGAATATAAACGTTTCGGATATGATGGCTTGCGGCGGCGGCGGAAGCTCTCCGCTGTGGCGCTCAATGCTTGCAGACCTTTACAACTGCCCCGTAAAGACGGTCGCATCAAAGGAAGGTCCTGCGCTCGGCGTTGCACTGCTGGCGCTGACGGGGGCAGGGGTTTATTCCTCCGTACCCGAGGCCTGCTCTGCTGTAGTTTCGGTAGACAAGACCCAGCAGCCCGACGAAGCTAATGTACCGATATACGAGAGCTACTATCAGCTTTACCGCGAGATATATCCTGCGATAAAGGCGCAGTGCGCTAAGCTTGCCAAGCTGTAAGCTAATATAAATTCAGGGTCGGCTGTAAAAGAACCGGCCCTGAATTTATTTAAGGAGTACGGAAATTGATTTCCATGTTTAAGAAGTATGACAGCTTGCAATATACCGATCTTTGTAGTATAATAAGGATAACAAATCGAAGAAACGGAGTAATAAGCTTATGTTAAATCAATTTTCACGAACCGAGCTTGTAGTCGGTAAAGAGGGGCTGGAGCGTCTGAGGGGGAGCAGAGTCGCAGTGTTCGGCATAGGCGGAGTGGGAGGCTTTACGGTTGAAGCTCTCGCACGCAGCGGAGTCGGCACGCTTGATCTTATCGACAACGACACCGTGTGTGAAACTAATCTGAACAGGCAGATAATCGCTCTGCACAGTACCATAGGTATGTATAAGGTAGACGCAGCGGCTCAGAGAATACACGACATCTGTCCCGATACGGTCGTGAATACGCATAAATGCTTTTACACACCCGACAATGCCGACAACTGCGGTTTTGACTTCTCTCAGTTTGATTATGTAGTCGACGCTATAGATACCGTGAGCGGCAAGCTGGAGATAATACGTCGGGCAAAGCTGTCGGGAACTCCTGTCATATCTTCTATGGGCGCAGGAAACAAGCTTGATCCTACCGCATTCAGAGTTGCCGACATTTATTCGACTAAGGTCTGCCCTTTAGCGAGAGTTATGCGGCGTGAGCTTAAAAAGATGGGCGTCGAAAAGCTGAAAGTGGTATATTCAGAGGAATTGCCCTCGTCGGCTTTTGCGTCGGCGCAGGAGGACTGCCGCAGCGAGCGTGAAACCTCACGGAGATCGCTTCCGGGGTCGGTAGCGTTTGTGCCGTCTGTGGTGGGTTTGATAATAGCAGGCCAGGTCGTAAAGGATATTGCTGAATGCAAATAAAAACAAAAAAATCCGCACAGTGCGGATTTCAGTCTGTCCAAAAAGCCCCAAGTTGAGAATAGAATTCGGGGTCAAATTATATAATCAAGCAGAAAATGGAATACCAAAGCTTTTTCCACTTATGAATTGCATATTTTTTGAGGGGTTCATGGCAGCAGATTTAAGCCTGACCCGGTTTTGCTCATCGGTCTTTTGTACGGAAGAACGGGGATTTTTTATCGTCATTTCTATAAAAAAGCCAGCCTTTTGGCTGACTTTTTCGACAGACTGAATCGGCTTCGCTTAAATTGCAAAGCCGATTCGTTCTTTTTTGACTTATAGTTTTAATTATATAATACTTTCATAGTCCTTACAAGTTTGTCGACCTGCGCTTGGTCGTTAAACGCTCCGGGAGAAAATCTGACAGTTCCCTGCTCAAGCGTACCCAGACTGCGGTGGGCCAGCGCCGCACAGTGCAGTCCTCCCCTCAAAGCGAAGCCTCTTTCGGAAAGCTTTAAAGAAACCGTAGTCGAGTCATAGTCGCCGATATTAAAGGAGACTATGGGAACACGATTTCCGCAGCTGTACAGCTTTACTCCCTTTATATCGGCTATGCCGCGTTCAAAACGTTGGCAGAGAGATTCTTCATGCTTCCGTATATGATTTGTGCCCTTGTCGAGTACAAAACGTATTCCCTCTCCCAGTCCTATTATACCCATGGTATTTACCGTGCCGCTCTCCAGCTTTTCCGGAAGATATGGAGTCTGTTCGGGATCCGCCGAGGTAGCGCCAGTGCCGCCCTCTATTATAGTCGATATCGGGTATTCGCCGCTGGTGACCAAAAGACCTGTACCGCTTGGTCCATACAGCGACTTATGCCCCGCCATACAAAGAAAGTCGAAGCCGTCGGCGAGCGTAAGGTCAAGAAGCCCCGCACCCTGCGCCGCGTCGGCTATGAAGCATATACCGTAACTTTTGCACAGCTTGCCTATCTGCTTATACGGAAGTATTCTTCCCGTTACATTTGACGCCGCCATGCAGCAGATACATCTGGTGTCGCTGCGTATCAGTCTTCGTATATTTTCCAGAGTTTCCTCGTCGTCGTCCGACACATGGGCTATAGAAAAGGTAACTTCTCTTTTCTTCGCAAGCGCATACACCGGACGGAATACGGCGTTATGCTCGCAGTCGGAAATTATGATGTGACCGCCGTTTTGCATTATGCCCTTTACAGCCATATTCACCGACATGGTGCAGTTTGCCGTAAATACGGTATTTTCAGGCTTCGCACCGAACATTTCCGCCGCAAGCTCTCTGACCTCAAAGATCTTTTCCGACGTTATCATTGAAAGCCTGTGTCCTCCTCTGCCGGGGTTTCCGCCGTATCGTGTAAAAGCTTGATTTACAGCAGTACGCACCTGAAAAGGCTTCGGAAAACTTGTCGCTGAATTGTCGAAATTCACTATAGATATCCTGCCGCCCGTGTTGCTGTTCATGCCCTGTTTCAGTAGTATCACCTCTTTTCACAGCAATACTACATATTATGTATATTTATTCCCTTTTGTGTCGTAATACGCCGTAACAAAACCGCCGCCGACGTCATAATATATATCAACAGCGTTTTTTCCTCCCTTTTTACGCTGATGATATAGATAAGACCGACCGGCAGTTTTTATTCTGTCGGTCGGTCCTTTTTGCGGCTTTTGATTTATATTTATTCCAGCTCAAACGCACCTGTATATAACTGATAGTACTTTCCTTTTTCCGCTATAAGAGCGCTGTGATTGCCTCGCTCTATAATGCGTCCCTGCTCCAGTACCATTATTACGTCGGAGTTCTGTACCGTAGACAAACGGTGAGCGATAACGAATACCGTTCTGCCGTACATGAGTCCGTCCATACCTCGCTGAACCAAAGCCTCGGTTCGGGTATCTATAGAGGACGTCGCTTCGTCGAGTATCATTACGGGGGGATCTGCTACCGCCGCCCTCGCTATCGAGATAAGCTGACGCTGACCCTGCGAGAGATTGGCTCCGTTGCTTGTGAGCATGGTATTGTAGCCCTCGGGCAGCCGGCGGATAAAGTCGTCGGCGTTTGCAAGACGTGCTGCGGCTATACATTCGTCGTCGTTTGCGGCAAGATTTCCGTAGCGTATGTTATCCATTACCGTACCTGTGAAGAGGTTGGTGTCCTGCAAAACTATGCCGAGAGAACGTCTCAGATCGTCCTTTTTTATCTTGTTGATATTTATTCCGTCATAGCGTATCTTACCGTCGGCAATGTCGTAAAAACGATTTATAAGGTTTGTAATAGTCGTCTTACCTGCACCGGTCGCTCCTACGAACGCTACCTTTTCACCCGGCTTTGCGTATACCGAAACGTTGTGAAGAACTATTTTTTCGGGCACATATCCGAAATCAACGTCGTCGAGAGTTACGTCGCCTCTTACTCTTGTCAGAGTTGTCGTGCCGTCGCCATGCGGATGCTTCCATGCCCAGATGTTTGTGCGCTCTTCGCATTCTACCAGATCGTCGCCGTCGTACTTTGCGTTTACGAGAGTTACATAGCCCTCGTCGGTTTCAGGAGCTTCGTCGATAAGATTGTATATTCTCGAAGCTCCCGCCATAGCCATTGCTACGGCGTTTATCTGCTGTGATACCTGAGATATATTCTGACAGAACTGCCTTGTCATGCTCAGAAAAGGTACGACTACCGCTATGCTCATAGCCTGACCCGACAGAGATATGTTGGGTACTCCCGCCGTGATAAGCAGACCGCCTACAAAAGCCATGAGTATATACATTATATTTCCGATATTGCCCATGATAGGCATGAGTATATTGGCATACTTATTTGCGTTTTCAGCATCATTTCCGAGCTGTTCGTTTATCTTATCGAAGTCGGATTTTGAACGTTCCTCGTGGCAGAATACCTTTACTACCTTCTGTCCCTCTATCATTTCTTCGATATAGCCCTCGACTTTACCAAGAGATTTCTGCTGCTTTACGAAATACTTTGCGCTCTTTCCGCCTATGTTCTTTGCGATAAACGTCATGAGGACTACTCCTGCCAGTACGAGCAAAGTCATCCATACGCTCAGATAAAGCATTACCAGCAGCAAAACGAATATCGTAAGTCCCGCCGTGATGGTCTGCGGCAAGCTCTGCGAAATAAGCTGACGGAGCGTGTCTATATCGTTGGTATAGTGGCTCATGATATCTCCGTGCGGATGCGAATCAAAGTATCTTATAGGGAGCTTCTCCATTTTCGAGAACATCTTTTCACGCATTTTCGCAAGATGTCCCTGTGTAATGACAGCCATGTTCATCGTATAAGTGGTAGTCGCCGCTATACCCAGTACATAGAAGGTCACCATGAGCACAAGCACCTTGGTTATTCCCAGCATAGCGTAGTCCAGAGCCGCCTGCGAGCCTTGCTCCGCATACACCTCAAGTCCCTCCTCGATGACCGAGATAAGCTGATTTAAAAACAGCGAGGAAACGGTTCCGGCTATTGCGCTGATAACTATACAGACTATAACAAGTATAAGTCGTTTTTTGTAATTGCCGAACAGATCTTTCAATATCCTGCCGAACTGCGGCTTGGGAGCGTTCGGATCTTTTACATAAGGCTGATGTTTAGGCATTTTCGGTTCCCTCCTCGCTTTGTTTATTCTGTGAGTAATAAACCTCCTGATATATCGGATTTTCGGCAAGCAGCTCCTCGTGAGTGCCTACCGCGTTTACTCTGCCGCCGTCCAGAACTATGATATGGTCGGCGTCCTGAACCGAAGATATTCTCTGTGCTATGATAATTTTCGTGGTGTCGGGTATCTCTTCAAGAAATGCCTTTCTTATAAGTGCGTCGGTCTTGGTGTCGACCGCGCTGGTGGAGTCGTCGAGTATCAGTATCTTCGGCTTTTTGAGCAGCGCTCTCGCTATACACAGACGCTGTTTCTGACCGCCCGATACGTTCGTACCGCCCTGCTCTATATAGGTTTCGTACTTGTCGGGGAATTTCTGTACAAATTCGTCCGCCTGCGCCAGCTTACAAACTCTTACGATCTCCTCGTCGCTCGCCTGTTCGTTGCCCCATCTCAGATTTTCGCTTATCGTGCCTGAAAAAAGCACGTTTTTCTGAAGCACCACCGCGACCTGATTTCTCAGAGTGTCGAGATCGTAGCTTCTTACGTCCTTTCCTCCTACCTTTACCGAACCGTTTGTAACGTCGTAAAGACGAGGGATAAGCTGTATTAGCGAGGTCTTGGAGCTGCCCGTACCGCCTATGATACCTACGGTCTCGCCCGAAGCGATATGGAGATCTACACCCTCCAGCACATTCTTCTCAGCGTTAGCCGAATAAGCGAAGCTTACGTTATCGAAGTCTATGCTTCCATCCTTTACCTGCATTACAGGGTCTTCGGGATTGGATATCGTGCTTACATCGTCAAGCACCTCAACTATACGCTTGGCAGACGCCACCGACATTGTTATCATAACGAATATCATAGATATCATCATAAGGCTCATGAGTATCTGCATACTGTATGTAAGCATGCTGGAAAGATCTCCTACCTTCATAGCCGTATTTCCTGAAGTTATGATAAGCTTTGCTCCGAAATATGAAATAACTATCATAGTGACATACATACAGAACTGCATAAGCGGCGAGTTAAAGGCAAGTATTTTTTCAGCCTTTGTAAAGTCGTTTCTGACCTCGTCGGAAGCCTTTTTGAATTTCTCGATCTCATAGTCCTCACGCACATATGCCTTTACAACTCTTATACCGCTTACATTCTCCTGGACCGACTCGTTCAGAGCGTCATACTTTTTAAATATCCTGTTGAAAAGCGGCATAGCTCTGCTGATTATAAATCCTAAGCCGATCGCAAGCACGGGTACTACAAAAAGATAGGTGACTGCAAGATCGGGACTCATGGATACCGACATTACCAGTGCAAAAATCAACATAAACGGACAGCGTACAGCTATTCGGATTATCATCATGTACGCATTCTGGACGTTTGTAACGTCTGTGGTAAGACGTGTTACAAGGCTGGAGGTTGAAAATTTGTCGATATTGGCAAAAGAAAACTCCTGAACCTTATGAAACAGGTCGTGCCTTAAATTTTTTGCGAAGCCGCACGAGGCCTTTGCGCAGTAGTAGCCCGACAGCGCTCCGAATGCGAGCGAAAGACAAGCCATAACCAGCAGGATCAGACCGTACTTTACGATCATACTCATACCTTCGCCTGCCTGCAAGCCGTTTACCAGCTTAGCTATTATGTACGGGATAAGGCATTCCATAACTACCTCGAGCGCCACAAACAGCGGCGTCAGAATAGAATCCTTTTTGTATTCCCTGACGCATGACGCTAATCGTTTTATCATGTTTTAGATTCCTCCTCGTCTGATATATTTTTCTTTATCATATCGCATACCTCGAAAAATATGTCTAGCTTTTCCTGAGGTATGCCGTTTATGAGCATCTTCTCCATCGCCGCGACATTTGCAAGCGTGCATTCGTGCAGCGTCTTGCCCTTTTGCGTCACGACAAGCTTTTTCAGTCTTGCATCCTGCGGTACTGGCGCTCTTTCTATAAGCCCCTTGTTTACCATCAAATTGATTATTTTAGATACAGTGGCTCTGCGCACCTGAAACTGCTCTTCCAGATCACGCTGAAATATGTCCTCGCCGTCGCGCGAGATAAGATACGAGAGTATCCAACCGTTAGTTCCCGAGATAACGTCCCCGTCGTGTATGAAGCAGTTATTCATTTTGCGATGTATCAGATTTGATATTACCCGTGTTTCATGGCCTATATGTCTGTCGGGAGGCATAGGCGGACGGCCCAGTTCAAGCGGCGGTTCATTTTTCATAATAATTATCACTCCTATACTTTTTGTGTCTTAGACGCTGATTGTTATAAGTCTAACTGTCAACCATCTTACAAATTATATCACAATAAAACTTTTTCGTCAACGGCATTTTGCACAAATCAAAATGAAACTTCTGTGAAATTTCCGTCAGCTTAGGAAAGCTAATTAATTTATTATTTACATAAAATTTATGATTTATTCTCGTCTTTTTCGACTGATTTTGTCATTATATAATAGAAGCTTCAAATCGAAAGAAAGAGAACGGTTATTTCACGTGAAATTAATTAACAAAAAGGAGCCGGCAGAGGAGAGTCCGTATTCAGAAAACCCGACGGGATCGGTTTCGGACAGCGATCTTATCTGCCGCTGTATCAATGAAAAATCTGCGCTTGAGCAGTTATATATAATGTATAAGTCGGACGTGTTCGCATTCAGCTTCAGCTTGTACAATAACCGAACAGTGGCAGAGGACTGCGTTCAGGAAACGTTTATACGACTGCCCTCTGCTGCGGCCGGTTATAAGGCGGCTAAAAGCGGGAGTTGTCTGCCATTTATACTTGGCATAGCTAAAAACGTTTCGAGAGAGCTGTACCGCAGCGAGGTAAAATTCCGTGCGGGAGCGGTTAAAATGGAGGCGCAGAATCCGCTGGATTTTGCTCCGCAGAGCGGTATACTGGAGCTTGTGCGGACGCTGCCTGCAAAATACCGTACAGTGCTTATGCTAAAAGCTTACAGCGACATGACTTTCAAGGAAATGTCCGCGGTGATGAAGCTGCCGGAAAGCACTGTAAAGTCGCGATTTTCACGGGCAGCGGCAATGCTGAGCAGACTTTACGGATCGGAAAGCGAACATAACGGCGACAACGGTAAAAAAGATAATAAAAATAAAAGTGGACAAAAAGAAAACAAAACGGATGATGATCTAAATATGGAAAGAGGGTGTGGAACAAATGTGGATCGATAAACGTAAAGGCGAATCCGGCTCGGACAGTTTAGATCCTGAAATACTCGCTTTGCTTAAAGCCGACGTGGACACAGCGTCTGCCGACGCAGGAAACTGGGAGAAGATATCCGAGCTTGCGTACGACGAAACCGACAGTATAAAGCGCAGTACCCTGCCTTTCATATTTCCTGCCGTATGTGCGCTGCTGCTTGCAGTAGGTCTGGGAGTGCTGCAGCTATTTTCCGAGGTTACTTTGGAAAGCGATCATCAGCCTGCCTGTCGTGCAGAAACCGATGTTAACAAAACCGAGGAAGCAGAAGAAGCGGTGCTTGATACGGCTGACGGGTATCGGACAGAAGTCCGGTCAAGCTACGAAGAATCATGGATAGAGGACATACAGTATATAGGAGGCGGGAAATATAACCTATACTGTGAGGCGCAGTTTCAGCAGAGCGACGAAATTTCCGGCTCGGGAGTGCTTTATGCTTATGTAATGTATAAAAATACGGCAGTTTCCATATATACTTATGAAACAGCTATGCTGGATAACGAGGATACTCTCAGGCAAACTCTAGAAATGGATGTTGAGGATATATATATAGACGACCCGACATTCACGCTGGTTTTATTTTATAAGCCGTATGATTTCAGCGGCGCTCTTGACAATGTCGTTCATGCCGAAAACTTTACGGTAACAAAATTCAGCATGTCAGAGCCCGATACCAATGCAGCCGTTTCTTATATTGACGAACAGTCGGAAGATATTTTAGACTACAGTATAGAAACTACCAATTGGAGTTTTGAATCAAGTATAAGCTTTGAACAGGACAGCAATATGATATTCTTTAATTCCGGAACAGATATTTGCCCGGAGGGGTATACGCTGTATGTTCTTGACGACGACGCCAATTATACAGCTTTTGATATCAATGTGCCGGACTCACATGATACAGATATGGGGTATTTTACTGTTTCGGTATATCTGGAAGACATTTTTGAGGACTATAATGACGGCTGCATAACTTTAGCGGTAATTCCTAAAACGGATAACGAACAGGGGATCATTACATCCGGGCTTTATGATATCCCTTAAACGACGGCTATGGCGAAAACAAAAATAAGACTATAAAACCTGTCTCTTATACACATCTCCGAGCCCACGAGACAGGAGCCTATC
>ERZ1027125.596-NODE-596-length-14239-cov-5.775099_pt1 | contig 14239 bp, 11 predicted proteins | sample MGYA00519249_ERZ1027125 | MGnify/ENA primary metagenome ERZ1027125 (study PRJEB26926, sample SAMN06164580) | human gut metagenome | biome: ENVO:00009003; feature: ENVO:2100002; material: ENVO:00002003 | host: Homo sapiens | place: USA | collected 2012 ... | reverse complement strand
GATAGGCTCCGGTCTCGTGGGCTCGGAGATGTGTATAAGAGACAGCTGTCCGACAGCGAGATCGAAGTTTTCAAAGAAGCAGTCGCAAGCGTTACCGAGCAGTACGCAAATGAGTACGGTCAGGAAGCATGCACCGCATTCGGCATCAATGTTGCATCATAATCGGTATATGTACTGAACCTTAAGATCCACGGCACAGGCGTTTCGGCTTGCCGAACGCCTGTGCCGTGAAATTGGTTTTCATCCAACCGAAAGGAGTTTCAAGTGAAAAAGACTGGAAAAGTCCTCAATTCGCTTGAGGATTACATACTTGCGGCCATGCTCATGGTCATGACGATACTCGCTTTTATAAATGTTATCATGCGATACGTCCTTCTCTCTTCACTGCCGTGGATAGAAGAGCTCAACCGCCTCGGTCTTGTTATCCTGTCCTATACAGGCGCGGCGGTAGCGCTTAAGAATCATTCTCACCTCGGACTTTCCATTGTCACCGATAAGCTCTCCCCCAAGGGAAAGAAGATCGCGGGACTTTTCAGCTGCCTGTGCGGCGTTTTCTTCTGTGGGATATCCGTATACTACGGTGTCCTTATGGTTATCAAGGAATATCAGAACAACGTGCTTACGCAGGGCATGCAGTGGCCTGAATGGCTTTTCGGAATTTGGCTCCCGATAGGACTGGCCGTGCTGTGCATCCGCTTTATCCAGTGGGGCGTCTACCTTGTGCAGGGCCGTGATTTTAAAGATACAAGCAAGGAGGGCAATAACGGATGAGTGCTGTACTCTTATTTGGAATATTCTTCGCCCTTCTTTTCCTGAATGTGCCCATAGCAATGTCGTTGGGCGTGTCGAGCATCATAACTACGATGGCAGTCAAGCCGGCTATGATGTCCACTATAGCGGCGAACCTCTATTCTTCCACCAATACCTATGTTCTGCTGGCGATCCCGTTCTTCATTCTCGCCGGCAACATCATGGACGTCAGCGGCATATCCGTGCGACTTATAAACTTCTTTAACTCCCTTGTAGGACACACAAAGCACGGCACCGCAATGGTCTGCGTCATTGTTGCGTGCTTCTTCGCGGCAATTTCCGGCTCCGGCCCGGCTACCGTCGCGGCCCTCGGCGGAATACTTATCCCTGCAATGAGCAAATCCGGCTATGAAAAGGATACAAGCGCCGCGCTCATGAGTACGGCAGGCGCAATAGGTATCGTTATCCCACCGTCGATCACCTTTGTTGTCTACGGCTCCGTAACCGGAACCTCGGTCGGCGACCTGTTCATGGCAGGTATCATCCCCGGCATACTCATTGGCGTTGCAATTTACTTCACCATGGTTATCAGCTCCAGAGGCTGCAATCTGGTTCGTCAGCCGAAAGCAAGCGGCAAAGAGCGCTGGAAAGCTTTTGGCGACGCCGTGTGGGGCATACTTATGCCTGTCATCATCCTCGGCGGTATCTACGGCGGTATTTTCACCCCGACCGAAGCCGCTGCAGTTTCGGCGATTTACGGACTTATAGTCGGCATGTTCATCTACAAGACCCTGCGCTTTAAAGAGATCGTCGTTATCCTGCGCCAGTCCGTTTCGCAAACTGCCGTTGTCATGCTTATCATCGGATGCGCAGCCGTATTCGGCAAGGTTCTTACCTTTACCGGCCTTGCAAGTGACGCAAGCCAGGGCCTTATCTCTATCGCTCACGGAAATAAGTACACCTTCCTGCTGATGGTCAACATCATTCTCATTATCGCAGGCTGCTTTATCGACGCAAACTCCGCGCTCTATATTCTCTGCCCGATACTCTTCCCGATAGCAAAGACCCTCGGCATCGACGCTGTGCATCTCGGCGCGGTAATGACCGTCAACCTCGCACTCGGCCTCATTACGCCTCCTGTCGGCGTTAACCTGTTCACCGGCTGCGGTGTTGCCGGAATAACGCTCACCGACATGGTCAAGAAGATCTGGCCGTTCGTAATCGCCTTGCTTATCGTTCTTCTGCTCGTCACTTATATTCCGCAGATATCAACGATCCTGCCGAGCCTGATGGTGAAATAATTTATAGGAGGCATATACCATGAGAGCTGGTTATTTTCCGGAATTGGGCGTTGCGGAATTCCGCAGCGATATGCCGGAGCCGCAAATCAGATATGATAAAGATGTGAAGATCCGCATCCGCAAATGCGGCATATGCGGTTCCGAGGTTCACGCCTTGCATGGAATGCACCCGTTCCGTATCCCCCCGGTCCTTTCCGGCCATGAGTTTGCCGGAGACGTGGTCGAGGTTGGCAAGGGCGTGACGAAATTCAAGCCCGGCGACAGAGTCACCGGCGAACCCCAGTACGGCTGCGGCGAGTGCTACTACTGCAAGCACGGAATGTACAATCTGTGTACCTCAAAGAGAGTGCTTGGCGCGTCTTACAAAGTCCCCGAGTTGGATAACGGCGAGTGGACGGGATCCATGGGCGAATACATCGTCGTGCCCGAAAAAACCGTCGTCAAGCTTGCCGACAATGTAAGCTATGAAGAGGGTGCGCTCATAGAGCCGATAGCAAACGGCATCTATGCCGTGCGCCGTGCAAACATCACGCCGGAGAGCACCGTGGCGATCATCGGCTGCGGCCCAATCGGCCTGGGCGACCTTATCGGCGCTCAGCTTTACGGCCCGAAGCTCATCGTAGCGGCGGATGTGTCCGAGATAAACCTCAAAATGGCCCGCGAGTTCGGCTGCAAAAATGTTGTTGACAGCAGCAAGCAGGATCTTGAGGAAGTTATTTCGGAGCTTACCGACGGTGTTGGCGTGGACATGGTTTTCCTCGGCTTCGGAAATGAAGCTGTGCTTGAGCAGGCGTGCCGCATTGTCCGTCGCGGCGGAACCGTACATCAGCATGCGCTGATGCTCGACGGCGTCGGCTTCCCGTATCGCATACATCAGCAGCATGAGTTGGGCTTCAAAGCGTACAATATGTACAAGTACGAGGAATTCGAGCTGATCTGCGATGAGATAGCAAGAGGCCGCATTTCCGGTCTTGAGCGCATGGTCACGCATCGCTACCCGATCGAGGAGTTCAAGCAGGCTATGGAGATGGCCGATAAACGCCCCGAGCCGGTAGTCAAGGTAATGCTTGATTTCTGAGGCGGTTATGAGCTATAAATTCACAAAAACGCTTACAAAGGTCGTTTTCGGCATAGCTCTGGCGTGCTACATTGCCGCTGCATATATCATGAATCGCGGCGGCAATGCAGTTGCCATGCTGGCTGTGGCCAGTGCGGTGCTCGTTATAGGCGTAGTTATCCGCCTGATATGGTTCCGATGCCCCAAATGCCATCGGCATATATCATATAAGCACCTGAAAGATACCCACTGCCCGTTTTGCAGCTGCGATCTTGAAAGCTGAATAAAAAGATTTTGCCCCTGGCGACTGTTTGGTCGTCAGGGGCAACGCTTTTTCTATTTCGTCAGATATTTATACAGATCGTCGGCGTTTTCGGCGACGTACACCGCGCCCTCGCGCTCAAGCTCGCCCGGCTCCGCGTAGCCGAAGCGAACGCCGATGCACTCAACGCCGCACTTTTTTGCGCCGATAACGTCGTATTTCCTGTCGCCGACCATGATCGCCTCGTCGGGAGAGATGCCGAACTGCTCCAGCGCATATTCTATGACCTCCCACTTCTGGCCGCGCTCGCCATTAAATTCCGAGCCGCAGACAAGGTCAAAATCATCCTGCATGCTGTACTTTTCAAGAATTTTCTGCGCAAAAACGCGCGGCTTACTTGTCGCAACGGCAAGCTTGATCCCCTTTGCGTGCAGCTTGCCCATAAGCTCGTGCATGCCGGGGAAGGGAGAACACTCCTCCCAACCAACAGGGGTGTAGCGCTCACGGTAAAATTCAACTGCCCGGTGTGCGGTCTGCGCATCCATGCCGTAGCGCTGCGCGAACATCTCGTCGAGCGGAGGGCCGGCAAAGCACATAAGCTCGCTCGTTTCCGCATGTATACCCATCTTGCCAAGTGCGTACTGAACGCTCTTGGTTATACCTTCGGCAGAGTCGAAAACAGTGCCGTCAAAATCAAATAAAACATAGTTTTTCATTTCTGCTCCTCCCGAAACGATCAGATGACGACACAGTCTATCATCAAATTTGGCCTTCTGTCAACCCGCAGGAGAATAATTGCGGAAATGCCTGCGCTGCACTTGATAAACGGCGCAGGTTTTGTTATTATAATCTATTATAAATAAAAATTATATTGAAGCAGTGTTTGTAGATGAATTACAGTAAATGGAAAATTGAAGAATGTCCGACAGATAAGCTGAAAATGTTTACTGCTGCCGGCTATCCGCCGCTGCTTGCGGCGATGCTCGGCGTGCGTGGGATAGGCAGCGTTGAGGAGGCCGAAAGCTTCCTTGACGGCGGCGCGGAGCTTTTGCGCGACCCGATGCTGCTCAAGGATATGGACAAGGCGGTCGAGCGCATAAAAAGCGCCATCTCGAAGCACGAGACGGTCGCCGTTTACGGCGATTATGACGTTGACGGTATAACATCGACCTGCTTGCTGACCGATTGGCTGCGAAGCTGCGGCCTTGAGTGCTTTCCGTATATCCCCGACCGCATCGGAGAGGGCTATGGACTTAATAACGCCGCGATCGACTGTTTGCACAAGAAAGGCGTCAGCCTCATCATCAGCGTTGACTGCGGCATAACGGCAGCCGAGGAAGCAAAGTATGCACGCCTGATCGGGGTCGATCTGATCATCACCGATCACCACGAGTGCCGCGAGCAGACGATACCCGATGCGATCGCGGTCATTGACCCAAAGCAGGATGACTGCCGCTATACGAACAAGGATCTTGCCGGCGTTGGTGTTGCTCTCAAGCTCGTGTGTGCGGTCGAGGGCAAAAACGAGCCGATAGTCGAGCGCTATGCGGATCTCGCGGCTATCGGCACGGTCGCGGACGTTGTTCCGCTTACCGGAGAGAACCGGTATATTGTCCGCCGCGGCCTTGAGCTGCTCGGCAATCCATCGCGCCCGGGTCTTGCTGCGCTGCTGCGCGAGTCCGGCGCTTCGGAAAAGAAAATTTCATCCTCTACGATCGGATTTTCGCTCGCGCCTCGCCTGAATGCGGCAGGCCGCCTCGGCGAGGTGTCCGTAGCGGGAAAGCTGCTGATGACGCATGACACCAAGGAGGCAAGCACCCTCGCCGGCGAGCTTTGCGAGCTCAACCGCCGCCGCCAGCATCTTGAGACTGAGATATGGGACGATGCTTCAGGCATGATGGACGGAAAAACGCCGTCAACGCCCATAGTCCTTGCCAGCGAAAAGTGGCATCAGGGCGTTATCGGCATTGCGGCGTCCAAGCTTGCCGAGCAGTATTCAAAGCCGACGATCATGATCTGCCTCGACGGCGACAAGGGCAAGGGCTCGTGCCGCAGCTACGGCGGCTTTAATCTGTTCGACGCGTTGTCGGCATGCTCGGAATATCTCGAGGGCTTCGGCGGACACGCGCTTGCGGCCGGGCTTAATATAAAGCGCGATAAGCTCAGGCAGTTCTGCCGCGCGTTCAGCGAATATTACGAAAACAACAAGCCTACGGAGCTTCCGACGCTGTGCTGCGATATCTGCGTAACAGACCCCGGAGTTCTTGACATGAAGGGTGTGGACGCGCTCTCGCGCCTTGAGCCGTACGGCAGCGGAAACCCGAAGCCAACGATGTGTATCCTCGGCGCAAGGCTCGATAAGGTAACGCCGATCGGCGGTGGAAAGCACTTGCGCCTTTCTGTCGGCTACAAGGGCGCGGAGCTTGAGTGCGTTTTTTTCTCGCACTCGGAGGCCGATCTCGGCCTTAAAGCGGGCGACAAGGTGGATCTTGCCTTTACTCCGCAGATAAACGAATTTCGCCTGCGCCGCAGCGTGCAGCTTCAGATAACGGCGATGCGCCTGCACGATCCTAAGCCGCTGTGCGGCATGATACTCGAGGATGAGCTGCCCGTTACGGAGGCGTCGTCCTATTGCCCGGATCGCAGCGCCTTTGTGAAGGCCTGGCGCAGACTTCAGGCGCTGGGCGGTTCGGTAGCGGCCGACCTTGACGGCGTTATACGCCAGTGTCCGCACGGGATAGAGCCGGAGCGGTTCTGCATATGCCTGATGGTGCTGTGCGAGCTGGGACTGCTGAAAACGGTGAAGCCCGGCTCGGTGTTCGGCGCGAAAATGGTGTCCGGCAGCGCCAAGGTTAATCTTGAAAGCTCGGAGCTTATAAAACGCTTGAAAGCGAGACGGTCATAATGGCAGAAACAGAAAACAGAAAACTTGATCCCGACGAGATGTTTGCCGCGCTCAGCAAAAAAATATCCGACAGCGGCATGGATATGGACATGGGCAGAATAGAAGCGGCATACAACATGGCAAAGCTCGCCCATTCCGGGCAGCTTCGCAAGGACGGCTCGCCCTATGTCACCCACTGCGTCGCGGCGGCGGATATAGCGGCCGATATGGGGCTTGACGAGGACTCGATAGTTGCAGCGCTTCTGCACGATGTTATTGAGGATACCGACCTTACCCACAGCGATATTGCAAAGCAGTTCGGCGAGCCGGTGGCCAACATCGTTGAGGGCGTCACGAAGCTCACGCGCGTGCAGTACACCAGCAAGGAAGACGAGCAGATGGAAAATCTGCGCAAGATGCTCATGGCAATGGCAAAGGACATCCGCGTCATTCTCATAAAGATCGCCGACCGTCTGCACAATATGCGAACCATGGCATATCAGACAGAGGAAAAGCAGCGTCAGAAGTCGCTTGAAACGATGGAGATATACGCCCCCATCGCGCACCGCCTCGGTATGCAGAGAGCCAAGTGGGAGCTTGAGGATCTGGCACTTATGTACCTCGACCCGGCCGGCTATAAGGAGATAACCGACACGCTCAACTATCGCATGGATACGCTCAAAACCTTCATGTCAAACGTTGAGACGAAGATAAAAAAGCGCCTTGCCGACGAGGGACTTCAGGTCACGGTTTACAGCCGTATAAAGCACATTTACAGCATCTATCGCAAAATGTACGCGCAAAAGCTCGATATCAATGGTATATTTGACCTGTGTGCGTTCCGCGTTATAGTCGATACGATACCCGACTGCTATAACGTGCTGGGCATAATCCACGATATGTTCAAGCCGGTCCCGGGCAGATTCAAGGATTATATCTCGACCCCGAAGCCGAACATGTATCAGAGCGTTCACACTACTGTCATCGGCTCCGAGGGCATACCGTTTGAGGTGCAGATACGCACTTGGGAAATGCACCGCGCCGCAGAATACGGCATCGCCGCGCATTGGAAGTATAAGATAGGCTCAGCCGCCGAGACTGTTGTCAAGGAAGGCGACGAGGAGAAATTCGCGTGGGTAAGGCGACTGCTGGAAAGTCAGCAGGAATCCGACGCAACGGACTTCTTCCACAATCTGAAGATCGACATGTTCGCCGACGAGGTGTTCGTGTTCTCACCAAAGGGCGACGTTATAAATCTCCCGGCCGGCGCAACGCCTATAGACTTTGCCTACAGCATCCATTCCGCCGTCGGCAACAGCATGATCGGCGCGTCTGTAAACGGTAGGATCGTAAACTTCGACTATGTGCTGCAAAACGGCGATATCGTCGAGGTCAGAACCTCAAAAAACGCAGCCGGGCCGAGCCGCGACTGGCTCAATATCGCAAAAAGCGGCTCTGCACGCACGAAGATAAAGCAATGGTTCAAAAAAGAGCGCCGCGAGGAGAACATCGAGCGCGGCCGCGCAATGTTCGAGTCGGAGCTTAAAAACAAGGGCCTGCGCATGGACGATATCATCGACGAGGAGGTCCTGCCGCAGCTGCTGAAAAAGGTCTCGTACACGAGCCTTGACGAGATGTACGCCGCCATAGGCTACGGTGGTATGGCGGCAACGCGAGCCGTAAACCGCATGAAGGACGAGCTTGCGCGCCTGCACCACGCAAGCGGCAAAAAGACCGTTCTCGAGAAGGTCACCGAGGCCGCCGAGCGCCGCGAGCAGCAGGCGCAGAAAAAGGTCAAGCCCGTGCACGGCGTTCTGGTCGAGGGACTGGATAACTGCCTGATAAAATTCTCGCGCTGCTGCACTCCGATACCCGGCGACGATATAGTCGGCTATATAACGCGCGGCCAGGGCGTTTCCATCCACCGCACCGACTGCGCAAACTATGCCCGGCGCGAATTTAAGCCCGAGGATATCGGCCGCTGGATAAACGTCAGCTGGGCCGACGAGATAAAAGAAAGCTACGCAACGGCGATAACCGTCGTCTCGCGCGAGCGCAACGGACTTATCATGGATATCGCCAGCATATTCAATACGCTCAACACCAAGGTGCGCACGATAAACGCGCGCGATACGGGCGATAAGTCCATAATCAATATAACGCTTGAAACCTCCGGCATCGACGAGCTGCGCGCGGTAGTCAACCGCATAAGCGCGCTGCCCGGTGTCGTTGAGGTCAACAGAAACGGAGGTAAACGATGAGAGCCGTAGTAACGAGGGTGGACAGTGCGTCCGTCGCGATAGGCGGAAAGGTCAAAAGCAGCATCGGCAAGGGTTTTCTTATCCTGCTGGGCGTTCACGAGGACGACGAGGAAAAGGAAGCGCTGAAGATCGCCGACAAGATCTGCGGACTTAGAATATTCGAGGACGAGGCAGGGAAGATGAACGTAAATCCCGCCGACGCAGGCGCTCAGCTGCTTATAATCAGTCAGTTCACGCTTTTTGCCGACTGCAAATCGCGCCGCCCCGGCTTTTCCAAGGCAGCGCGCCCCGAAAAAGCCATACCGCTGTACGAAAAGGTCATAGCCGAGTGCCGCAGCCGCGGCTTTGAGGTCGGAACAGGCGAGTTCGGCGCGGAAATGAAGGTCGAATCAATAAATGACGGACCTGTCACCATTATTCTTGACACAAGGGAGCTTTGAAAATGAATATTAAAACTCTGCCCGTAGGGCAGCTTGAAACAAACTGCTATGTCGTCATAAACGAGGATACCCTCGAGTGCGTCGTGATAGACCCGGGCGACGAGAGCAACACCATCATGGACTATATCGAGTCGAATAATTTAAAATGTAAGGCGATCATGCTCACTCACGGCCATTTTGACCATGTCGGAGCCGTCAACGCCGTCGCCGAGCAGACAGGCTGCCCGGTGTATATAAATAAGCGCGACGAGGGCTATAAGGTCGGTATGAGCGGCATGATGTTCAAGCTCCCCGAGGGCGGCAAATACTATGACGACGGCGACGTTATCACCGAGGCCGGCCTTGAGTTCAAGGTCATCGCAACTCCGGGACACACCCCCGGCGGCGTGAGCCTTATCTGCGAAAACGCACTTTTCACGGGCGATACGCTGTTCCGTGGGAGCTGCGGCAGAACGGATCTTCCCGGCGGCGATACCGAAACCGAGCTGAGATCGGTCAAAAAGCTCTGCATGCTGCCCGGCGACTATGAGGTATATCCCGGCCATATGGACAGCTCAACGCTCGAGCGTGAGCGCCGCTTTAATCACTACTGCCGCGAGGCGATGGCAAATTTCTGAGCTTATAACCGGAGAACCTAATGTTTGAAGACATACTAAAGACGCTCGTTACGGCGATGCTGCCGATACTTGAGATACGTGGCGCGATACCCGTCGGCGTTGCGGCCGGAATGGATCCGTGGACGGCATTTGCAATAGGCTTTGTGGGCAATATGCTGCCTGTGCCGTTTCTTATCCTGCTTGCCCGAAAAGTGATAGAGTGGATGAAAAAGCACCATATTCTCGATAAGCTGACGACCTTTGTAGAGCGCAAGGGAAAGGAAAAGGCCAAAACCGTTCAGGCATACAGCTTCTGGGGGCTTTTTATACTCGTTGCTATACCTCTGCCCGGAACCGGTGCATGGACGGGCGCGCTTGTCGCCTCGCTGCTTGATATGCGCCTTAAAAGGGCGCTGCCTGCCATCGGCATGGGCGTTGCCGTTGCCGGACTTATAGTTCTGGTGCTCACATACGGCGTTATCCACATCGGAACACTGGTGTGATAAGTATTCACTTGCACGCATAATAACTGCATAAGAATAATTATTCAAAATCCCTGCAAAATTCGTGAATTTTGCAGGGGTTTATGCATATTTGCCGCCGATTGTTCGATTTATACAAGCGAGGGCGGCTGAGAAACGATAATTTGTTCAAAATAACGAGCAAATTTTTATTCAAAACTATTGCATAATTGTGAATAAAAATGTATAATAGCCACTGTCAATGAATAAAAAACCTAACAGAAAGGCGACAAGGTGGAAAACATGCATAAGGCAAAGACAAACAACAATTTCACGAAATTCATTTCCATGCTGCTTGTTGTGCTGATGCTAGTGTCGATCGTTCCGATCACGGCCTCGGCGGACCCGGCAAGCGCAAGCTTTGAAAATGTGTCCGGTGAAGGCAAAGATATAATATCTCTTGCGGAAGGACGCGAATACAAAGTAAGCATCCCAATCAGCGCAGACGTTGACCCGTCCACGATAACATGGACGATGGTCAAGGACAGCTCCAAGAGCTATGTCAGCAAGGAGCTGTTCCCGAACCAGACCGAAGGCGGCGCGCTGAGCACCTGGATCTGCGACGACGGCAAGACCCCGTTCTTCAATGAGGTCAAGACCAGCGTTTCGGATTCAAACGGCCAGAAGACACTCGTTGCCGAGTTCAGCACCAACGACTTCTTCTACGGCTACGACTGGTATACCGGCGAAAGCTACCCCGACAACAGCGCTCCCCACGATGAGGGCGGCGCTTACCTCGATTCCTGCGGCTACTTCAATCTCACCGCGACCGACGCACAGGGCAACGTTATCGGCTCTGTTCCCGTGAAGATCGCTCCCTACGACAGCTTCCACACGATGGACGAGATCTACACCGAGCTTGATGAGATGGTAGCGGCTGCAAAGGACTCCGGTGTCTTTGTGCAGAAGTATTCCATGGGCAAGTCCTCGGGCGATATCTATGACGCGCTCGACATGCCCTACCTCATTGTCGCAAAAGATCAGGCAACCGTGACCAAGTGGCTCGAGTTCACCGAAAAGGCGGAAACTCAGCCCGATCAGGTGCTTGCGGATATAAAAGCCGGCAAGTATGACGATATCAAGGTTCCCGTGATGTTCTCCAACATCCACGCGAACGAAGTCGCGGCGACCGACGGCATCATGGAATTTGCATGGATGCTCGTTAAAGCCGCAGCCGGCGACGGCAAGCTCAGCTACAATAACCTCACCGGCTTCACCGCCGATGGTCAGACCGAATTTAACAGCGAGAAGGCCGCAAACAAAATGGCCGTTCCCGACCTTGTCAAGGACAGCGCGACCTACCTTGGTTGGCTGACCGACGAAAACAGCGGTTCCGGCGTTGTTGACCTCGATAAGTACTACACTCAGGAGACCGTCAACACCACTATCGACGAGCTGCTCGACGGAGTGTTCTTCATCCTCGTTCCCGAGGAAAACGTCGAAGGACGTACCTACATCACCCGTGAAGCCTCCAACGGCTACGACCTCAACCGCGATAACTCCTTCCAGACCACTGAGGAAACTCAGAACATGCAGAAGCTTATCGCAACCTTTAACCCCGTATCCCTCACCGAGTTCCACGGCCGCGTCTCCGCGTTCCAGTGCGAGCCCTGCGATCCTCCTCACGAGCCGAACTTTGAGTACGACCTACTGGCAGATCACCTGATCGCAGGTGGCGAGGCTCTCGGCATTGCAGCCGTTGCAAATAACGATACCTACAACAGCTACGTCATCCCCCAGCGCGATTACCTCACCGATAACGGCGACGGCACCACCTACTGGGCCGATCCCTGGGACGATATGTCCACATCCTACACTCCGCAGTTTGCAATGCTCCAGGGCACCGTTGCTTACACCGTTGAGCTTCCCGGCTACAACGACGCAGGCGCTCAGCTCGTTCAGTACGGCTGCCTCGGCCAGGCAAACTACATAGCAGGCGAAAAGCTCGGCTACCTCGAGTCTCAGACCGAGATTTTTAGCCGCGGCGTAAACAACGCAAACTCCGATGCATACGACCTCGTAGGTCAGTGGCTGTGCGACCAGAACGATGTCGAAGGTGCCGAATCCGATCTGTTCCGTCCCGAGTATGACGGCGAAGGCGAAAACGGCAACTTCTACCCCGAGTGCTACATCATTCCTCTTGACGGCGTGAACCAGACCAACCTCCAGGCAGCCGGCGACATGATGGAGTGGCTCTCCCGCAACGACGTTAAGGTCCTTGTGACCGATAAGGAATTCACCTACGACGGCGTCACCTATCCTGCCGGAACGATGATCGTTTCGATGTATCAGGCAAAGCGCTCCGTTGCAAACGGCGTGCTGTACGACGGCACCCTCATCACGAGCTGGACCGTTCTCTACTCCGAAGGCATCACCACCTTCAACGAGACCCGTGGCTTTGACATGGTAACCGTCACCGAGCCTGCCGCATACAAGACCATCAAGGCAGCATGCGGCGACTGGATGGATCACGATGCTTGCCTCAGCTACATTGCAAATAAGCTCGGCTCCTACTTCACCGGCAAAGCAGACGAATACGTCGTCATCTCCAACGCATCCGAGGACTCCACCGCAGCGGTCAACGCACTGCTCAAGGCAGGCAAATCCGTCGGCATGGTGACCGACAGTGAAAGCGATTTCTACGGCGACTTCGTTTGCAGCTATGCAGATTGGCAGACCGTTTCCGCAAAGTATGTCCTCAGCGGCACAGGCGTTGCCGAGGCTGATGTTCCTGCGGCAAAGACCATCACCAAGGCTCCCAAGGTGTACATCACCGGCGAGGTCGGCGCAGACGACGCAGGCTTCAAGTGGGCAAGCCGCATCAACTGGAGCCACGGCAACTGGAACTACGACCGCGTAGCTCTCGAGCTTATGGGCTTTGATACCACCAGCGATCCTGCACAGGCAGACCTCATCATGGGCGCAAGCGCACTCAATGACACTGCAAAGGCACAGGTCCTTGCAGGCACTCCCTACATCGGCTACGGCTCCTCGGCAACACGCAAGAATATCTTCGGCTCCGATCTTACCCGCAGCGCGGCTGACGGCATGGACTGCCTCGGCTATGTAACTTACCCGAATACCACTCTCGTCAACGCATCCTACGTCATGGATAACGACGATGTTCTCTACGGCTACGGCGTAGGCTACTTCTCCAAGATCCCCGAGGGCGCTCAGGTGCTCGTCAAGATGGACGGCAGCAAGACCCCGACCGAGGGCTTCGTCAAGATGATCGACGCGGATCAGACCGCAGCGGCAAAGGCCTACCTCGACGGCTCTGTTCAGGCAATTTCCTACCAGGGCAAGCTCACCGCAGACGCACAGAACGAGATAAACGTCGTTTACTTTGCCAACAGCCTCACCCACAAGGTACACCAGCGCGATGAGTACGCATTCATCAGCAACTTCGCATTCTCCAACCTCCTCGGAGATGACTTCATTTCCGCCGGCGACGACGGCAGCAAGCTTCCGTTCAAGGATGTTAAGGCCGGCGCATGGTACGAGGACAGCGTCAAGTACGTTTACGAGAACAAGCTGATGCTCGGCACGACCGACGATACCTTCACTCCCGACGGCACCATGACCCGTGCAATGTTCGCAACCGTTCTCTACCGCATGGCAGGCAGCCCCTCCGTCGAGGGCCTGAGCGTAAGCTTCAAGGACGTTCCGGAAGACTACTGGGCATACGATGCAATAGCATGGGCGCTCGATAAGGGCGTAGTCAACGGCTTCAGCGCCGACGAGTTCAAGCCCAAGCAGGCAATAACCCGTGAGCAGCTTGTTGCAATGCTCTATCGCTACTCCGGCAATCCCGAGGTCAGCGGCGAGCTGAGCTTCACCGACGCGGCAGCTGTCTGCGACTGGGCGGTCAACCCCATCCTCTGGGCATGCCAGAACAAGATAGTCCAGGGCTACACCGACGGCAGCTTTGCTCCGGATAAGACGGCAAACCGTGCCGAGATGGCAGCAATAATCCAGCGCTTCTGCGCTATCTGATAAACCTCAAACCTCTCAAAATAATCTCAAAAAGCAAGCGGCAAGGTCAATTGACCTTGCCGTTTGTTACCATCGGTTAACAAGGGCAAATACGCCTGACAGCGTGCCTTTTCGGCGCTTTTTGCCCTTTTCGCCTTGACGGGCGCCAGCCCGCCTGCACCTCAAAAAGCA
>ERZ1027125.593-NODE-593-length-14254-cov-11.495598_pt1 | contig 14254 bp, 13 predicted proteins | sample MGYA00519249_ERZ1027125 | MGnify/ENA primary metagenome ERZ1027125 (study PRJEB26926, sample SAMN06164580) | human gut metagenome | biome: ENVO:00009003; feature: ENVO:2100002; material: ENVO:00002003 | host: Homo sapiens | place: USA | collected 2012 ... | reverse complement strand
TCGTGGGCTCGGAGATGTGTATAAGAGACAGCCAATGGTCGGCGCGAGCGGCAGCTCGGCGGTGGTCAGGTTGACGCAGCCCTCGAACCAGTACGCCAGATCCGGGATGGACAGCGTTTCCACGTCCTCAAACCAGACCTCGGTGATCTGATCGCGGACAGCCGCCCAAGGCTGATCGTCTGCGCTTTGGAACACCGGCGCTTCGCCGCTGCCGGAGATGGTCAGCCAACCCTTGGAGTCCAGCGACCATTTGATGCTGCTGCCCGGAATCGTGCCGCTGGTCGCAGCTTCACCAGAAACGGACTGCACGGCGATTTCTTCGTCAGGGGCGCTTTCATAGACCGTGTGTTCGTGATCTTCGACTGCAAACGCCGAAATGCTCAGCGAAAACACCATACAGAGGGCAAGCAGCAATGCGGTGAATTTCTTGAAATTCTTCATCATGCAGCCTCCTTTTCACTCACAGCGGCAATGGTGAACACAATTGTTGCCGCATTGACGTTCGTAACAGCCTCGGACGCAGAAACTTTCGCTTTATAGCGGATGGCGAGATTTTTCTCAGCCGGAATCGCTGGGAACGCGCCGTCCGCAAGCGTCAGCGCGCCCGCGCCCTTGGTTGAGCAGCCGTTGATACTGAGTGCGATGCTGTTTTTGCCTGCGCTGAAATCATCATAGCTGCCGATCTCGAATGTGCCCGCCTGCACATCGACCTTTGTTACCTTGATATTGCCGCTTTTGCCGGTGTTGGTGATGGCGGCGTTATTTGCACAAACGACGTAGCCATCTACCAGCGACACGGGCAGGCAAGCCGGAACGGTGCAGGAGATGGGGGAAACCGTATTGACTACGGTGAGCGTCACCGGCACGCGCGCCTCGGTTGTTTCCGCCGCCGATGCAGGCACGGGAAGCGCAAAAATGAGCGCCAGCGCCAGAAGCAGCGCCGCCGCTTTCTGATAGGTTTTCACCATATCACTGCACCTCCTTCGGCCACAAATACGCTGTGTGCAAGATCAGCTCCGTGTTCAGTGTACCGATCTGCTTGCCGTCGCGATAAGCCATAATTGCGACCGTGCAATCCACGTTGCCAAACTCCGGCGCTTCCAGCAACGTCAATGTCGAGATGGATTTTCCAGCGGCAAGCTCAAAAGCGTCGGCAATCAGTGTATTGTCCTTGTTGCGGCAAATCTCAATTTTGTAGGTATCCGATTTGCTGTTGTTGACGAACTCAGCCTTTACGGATTGTTCTCCGACCAGAGCATATAGATGAGCAGGAGCAGTAAGATCAATCTGATTGTCCGCGACGATGGCGTTGAGCTGCTTTTGCGCTTCACGCAGTCCGGAAACGTCGTAAAAAATGACTTCCGTTTCCTTGTGCTGCTTTGCGCGTTCGGTAATGCGAACCTTGATCGTGTCAATGACCGCAAGGGTGGAATCTCTGTCATAAATGACCTTGACCGCATCGTCTACGCGGGCTACGACAACAGCGGGCATATTCGTCCCAGCGTTGCAGTACACGGCTTTTGTACCACCGCCCCAGACGAGCAGACGACCCTTGACGGTCACGTTGTCGAGCGTGATTTTTCCATCTGCCGCGCCGCAGCCGATGATGAGATCGCCGTCCACGGTCATGTTCTGGAGCGTCACATCGTCGGTGCGAATCAAGGCGCTGCCCTTGATGTCCTTGTCATAACTGCCCTTTACTGTGATATAGCTGCCGATGATATTCGCAAAAATCTGTGCGAACTCGGCGCGGGTGATGTTATCCAGCGGGGCAAGGATTTTGCCGCGACCGTGGATATAGTCAGCGCCTATCATCGCGCGAACGTAGGGTAGTGCCCAGCCGGAAATCTCGCTGTGGTCGGAGAATGCAGACAGGTCCGTTTTTGCGTATGCGTCATAGTGCAACTCTAACGCTCTTGCTACAACTGTCATTGCCTCCTGCCTGCTGATCGGTGCGTCCGGGGCTATAGACGAGCTGGAACGTCCGTTATACGTCCCCATTTGCACGGCGAGCGCAACGTCCTTGTAATACCACTTGCTCTTGGAGACGTCCTTATACTGCGAAATGTCAGCGGTTTTGTAGCACCCGAACGAGCGGTTGATGATCGCGGCCATCTCCGCGCGTGTCATGTCGCCGTTGGGGTCGATAATGGTGCTGGATTTGCCGTACAAAAGGCCATTATCCATGGCTGCGCTCACGGCTTCGGCATACCAAGCTGATTTATCGAAATCGCGGAAATCCGTAGCTTTGCGGGCAACGGTGTTTGCCGCCGATGCGCTGACCGCCAGCGACAGGCACGAAGCGACTGCGAGAATCATTGCGAGGATTCGTTTTTTCTTCACGTTGAATACCTCCTGTTAAAATTTAAGGGGAACGCTTTGGGCGTTCCCCTTGAATGAATTGCGATCAGACCGCATCCCAAGCGATGATGAACAGAACGCTCGCGATGGCGGTGTTGGTCACGGCTTCGCTGACGGGCGTAACGATGGCATCATAGGTGATGCCGATAGAGTTGGCAGAAGTGTCGCCCACGCCGCTCATGTAGCAGCCTTCAATGGCAGTATCAAGAAGCGTCTGCTTGCTGGCGTTCTTGTTATCAGTCGCCGCAGCAGCACCGCCGCCGATGGCGAGCTGGAAACCGAACTTGTTGCTGTTAACTTTCTCATGGGCGAGGGTGTCCTTGCTGCCGAACGCGGCCAGCGACCAGCCCTGTGCGGCTTCGATAGAAACGCTGTTGACCTTGACTGCACCAAAGCTGTTGTTGACGATCTTCGCGTCGGTCGCGGTGCTGACAGTGCCGTCAGTGCCGACAGCGATGGGAAGGACAGTGGGGACGGTCACGGACATCTTAGTCGCTGCGGGATCGCCGCCGATGCTGCCGTCAGCAGTGCTGGACAGGGTGACGGAAGAAGTGCCGGTGCCGCCGGATGCGTCAACGGTGTTTGCAGCAGAAGCAGAAATGGCGAGAGAAGCGATCATGCAGACCGCAAGGATGAGGGATACGATTTTCTTAGTGTTCTTCATTGTAATGACTCCTTTGATTAAAATTAGTGTTGAATTGTGATGGTAATGATGGCCCCGGCCGTGCCGATGATTGCACCGGATTCCGGATCGAGATTATGAAAATATGCGGTACATTCGTATGTACCAGCGGGGAGAACAACATCCAGCTTCGCGCGTTCGATTTTGCTGCCGACGGCGATAGCGCCGGATTCGTAAATCTGTTCGCCCGTGTCATTGCGGACAATCTGGACCTTTTGTGGATAATTATTGATGCTCTCGTTTACGAGCATCAAGTTTCCCTCCGAAGAACCGTCCTCAAAGATTGGGGCAGTGTTGGCCGAAATGTTAATCATGCCCTCGGCTACTTTTTCATTCAAACGCGCTTCAATCTCCTCCGGCGAAAGGTTATCCCAACCGCCCTCAGTGGCGGAAGAATCATAAACGATTCCGGCTTTGGCGCGGGCTTCTTCCTTTGTCATGGGAGAGCGGAGCGTAACGATGATGAAAATGATCGCGCCGATGGCAACGGCGGCGAGAACGCCAGCACCGATCCAGACGGCGGTGCGCGAGTTGGATTTGTGATTGGGGTGGTAATTCATGTGTGAATCCTCCTAAAATAAGTTTGTCAGGGCGGCACCACCAGACGGTGCAGTAATGTTCTGTGGCGCATATCAGTGTTCGGGCGATTTGATCGCGTCCTTTGCGGCCTGCCGTTTTGCCTGACGCTTATAGGCTTCCTCCCGGATTTTCAGTGCATCGAAAACTACGCGCTTGACTTCCGCGACGCTCGGCATTTCGCCGGGAAAGAAGTCTTTCAGTTCCGCGCCAGTAAATGTGACCTTCAATTCCGGGGCTTTCTTCGGCTTGATAATGGATGTGATCTTGTTCTCATCGACCTTGTGCGCGGGGGCCAGAGAGGGCAGGTTTTTCTGCATCGTGTCTGCATGGCGGCTGGCCTCCTTTAGTGCGGTGGCCTGCGCCATGGAGGGAACGATCTGCTCTTTCTTCATAACGTCAACGACCTTTGTTTGCTCATCCGGTTTCAGATAGGCAAGTTCGACCGCCGTGTTGAACGGCAGCTTTTTATCGTCCACCTGCTGTTTCAGTTCTGGAACAAGGTCATTGATTTTGACAAGCCGGTTGACCTGATTGCGGCTGATACCCATATCCTCCGCAACGATCTGGTCGGTGCGCTTCTTCGGTTCCGGGCTTGTAAGCTGCTCCATTTTGCTGCGCCGTCCGGCTTTTCGTGCAAGGGCTTCCATCTTCATTTTCGCGGCGCGGGCAAGCTCGGACGTTGGAATGTCCATGCGGTGCAGATTGCCGTCAACGACTTCAACACGCGCAGTATCGTCGTCCACCTGCGCGATAATGACCGGCACAGGATAATTCAGGCGGCTTGCAATGTCGTGGCGGCGGTGGCCGGAGATCAGTTCAAGACCGCCTTTTTCACGCGGCCTTGCTTTGACCGGCTCATTGATGCCGTTGTCGCGGATGGATTCGTACAGTTCGATGTAGTCCTTGACCTCGCGGTTGACCGAAAACGGATGATCGAGGAACTGATAGAAATAGGCCGGATGCAGGCGCATGGAAAAGCCTTCGCCCTCCTTCGGAATAGGCAGACTGTTCAGTGCTTTTTCATCCGGGTAATCCAGACGGTCCTCGAAAATCTGCGTCACGCGCACACCCTTCTGCTCACTGGATTCTCTCGGCGGGTCTGCGGCTTTCGGCGGCGTGATGGGGTCATGCAGTTTTCCGCCCAGCATAATTTTTGCGGACGGTTCCATTTTCTGCGCTGGCGGCGACACCGGCTTATTCAGTGTCGGCGTTTTCTCGTCGGCGACTTTTGTGGGCGGCTTGATTGCCGCGCCGGGCTTTTCTGTACTGCTCACGGGGGCAGTATCCTTGCCGGGAATACTCGCTGGCGCGTCCGGCTTTTTCGCTTCGACCGACGTTGGCGGGATAGTCGCACCGGTTTTTCCGTCTGGCTTTTTGGGGCCATTTTCAGGAATGACCTTTTCAGCAGGTTTCTCCAGCGGCTTGGCTGTCATACCGGGCGTTTCTGCGCCGCTCACAGGAGCGGTATCCTTGCTGCTGACCTTGCCGGGGGCGTTTGCTGGTGCGTCCGGCTTTTTCGCTTCGGCCGATGCTGGCGGGATGGCCGCGTCGGTTTTTCCGTCTGGCTTTTTGGATCTATCTTCAGGAATGACCTTTGCAGCAGGTTTCTCCAGCGGCTTGGCTGCCGCGCCGGGCTTTTCTGCGTTGCTCACAGGAGCGGTATCCTTGCCGCCAATCTTGCCGGGGGTATTCGCTGGCGTGGCCGGCTTTTTCGCTTCGGCGGGTGCGGGCGGTGACTTGACCGACGCTTCGGGCTTTTTCACATCACCTGTCGGAACAGTGTCCTTGCGGCTGTCCTTGCCGGACGCATCTGCTTTTTTGACTTCTGCGGGCGGCGGTGTGCCGGACTTATCCTCCGGTTTTTGGGGTTCAGCCGCAGAAGCGGGCTTTATGCCGTCGTTTTTATCCGGCGGTTTCTCTGTTTTGGGCGGTGCGTTTGGCAGCTTTGCAGCGTCAGGTTTCTTTTCCGGCGCTGGCTGTTTGCTAAGGGTTGCTTTTTCTTCGGGCATTGTATTCCTCCTTCATCGAAAAATGGGTATAAAAATGCGCCCCAAGTTGGGACGCAAAAAACAACGCGCAGATTTACCGGCCGCAATCCGCTCGGACGGCGGCGCGATAGTAAGAATCTATTGTGGTCGGCGCCTGATACAGAGCGGCAAGCAGATATGCGCGGATGTTACGAATGGGTGTGCTGGTTCTCTGCATACAGTCCAGCACATAGGTGATATGGAAACGGTCAAGCTGGCCAAGCCGTTCTCGAACGGCAGCAATGGGAATTTCCTCGCCACTGATACGAACGCTGGTTGTTGTTTCTGGAGAAGAATGTGAGATCGCAATTCTCTGGTAAAAATGCGTGGCATTTACAGGTGCAGGCATGCTATAAATAAGATCAGGACGAGATGAATTCTATCATGTGAAATTTGACAATTAAGCTCGTGTTTGATATGATAATTTTAGAGATATTTTGGAAATGGGGCAATGTCATGGAGCCACTTGGAATTCTGAGTCTGGATCGAAAAAAATACACGAAGGCAATGGCGGAAAACCTGTCGGCGCTGCGCGCGCGTCTGGGGCTTTCACAAACCCAACTCGCGGATTGCATCGGTGTCACGCGACAGACGATCTCATCGATTGAGAATCTATCAAGAGAACTGAGCTGGACGAATTTTCTTTCTCTTTTGTTCTTATTTTCGAAAAATGCCGATACCGCAAGGCTGCTGCCTGTGATGGGGATCTACACAGAAGAACTAGAGAGCCTTTTTTCCTTTACGGATTTGAATAAGCTCAAATGATATCGGCTGATAGGAGACGGAAATATGGAAAGCACGATTCGCATCTACGACGGAGAGCGGCTGATTGAGCACTGTGTTCCATTCGATGCAGCCTATACAATCGGAAAAGGAATCAACAGCACGATTCGATATGAAGCGAACTGGCTTGGGAAAAAGACGCTTCAAATCAGGACACGTGCAGACTCATGGGATGTGGTTGGCGCCGGTATTAAGCACACGAATGTTCCCTATGAAAAAACGGTTGTATTGTGCGCAGAGGAGCACGTTGCGATTGCTGCTTTTTTGCGCCGTGCAGAAAAAAACGTTTTAATCAGCCTGCTGGATGCCGATCGCGTCACGGTAGGGCGCAACAGCGATTGTGATATTCAAATTTCAGATCCGCGGATATCCTCACAGCACCTCGTTCTGTTCTATAGCAATGGTAGATGGAATTTCCAGGATTCTGGAAGCAGGAACGGTACCTATCATAATGGTCATTTGTCGCGGCAGGCAGAGCTTGGTGAGCGCGACGTGCTCTCAATCGGTTTTTGTAAAATGTCGCTCAGTAATGACAGACTAACTGTATGGAGCAGTTATATTGTCCGCAGCAACCTGAATGTCCGCCGGAAGAATCGGACGGCACAGACACCGGATGAGGAATATCCATATTGTGTAAAGCCATCGCCAAGGTTGATTGAGGAGGTCCCAGAGGAGACGGTTGAGCTTCAGGCACCGCCATCAATCGGCGGCAAGCCAAACGTCAGTTGGCTGAATGTCCTGCTTGCGCCGGCACTTAGTGTGGCGGTCATGCTTGTTGTCTGCTTGTTAATCACCAATGTGATGACCATGCTCTATTTCAGCGTTCCTACAACCTGCATCGGTGCGCTGATGTCATTTCTGCGCTATCAGAGCGAAAAGAAAAAGTACCGGCAAAAAGAACAACTGCGTCTTAAAAAATATGGACATTATCTGCGCGAAAGCGTCAGCAAGTTGGAACGGCTCCAAGTTGCTCAGAGAAACGCGCTGACGCACATGTCTCCAGCCACATCCGATTGCATTCGCATGGCGGAGAGAACAGACAGTAAACTTTGGGGACGGCTTCTGCGTGACGAGGATTTTCTCTCACTGCGTGTTGGCAGTGGGAGTCTCCCAGCCAGCTTTTCTCTGCAGGCGCCGCGGCAGCTCCTACAGCTGGAAAGTGACCTTCTGGCTGAGCAGCCTGCACAACTTGTGGAGCGTTTTGCAGAAGTGAATAACTGCCCGATTTGTCTCCCGCTTGGTGAACATCTTTCTTGCGGCGTGGTCGGAAAGCGGGCAAAATGCGTTATACTTGGGAAAAATTTGATTGTTCAAGCGGCCGCACATCACAGCTATGACAATTTGCGAATTGTTGTGCTCTGTGACGAAGCGGAAACGGAACAGTGGAATTTCTGCCGCTGGCTGCCGCATTGCTGGGACGAGGAAAATTCGATCCGCCTGATTGCAAACACGCTGGAAACAAGTCAGAAGCTGCTCAATAGACTTGAGACTGTTCTGGCTGCGCGCGCGGCTGCGGACAATCGCAATCCGCTTGGCGTTGTGACACAGGTCAAGCCGTGGTATCTGTTCCTTTGTGCAACGCCGGAGTTTCTTGTACGTCATTCCATTATGAAGTACATAGCGGCAAACCGTCCGGAGCTTGGTGTTTGTGCGATCTATCTATTTGACCGCATTGACGCGCTTCCGGAGCAGTGTCATGATATTCTCGATTGCCGCGGCAAGAGAAATCATCTGTTTGAACGCAAACATGCCTCTCAGAAACAGGAATTTGAATTGGATACAGTCGGTCAGGAAGCGTATATGCAGTTTGCGCGCAGTCTTGCTCCGCTTCGTGTAGAAGAAAAGGGCGCCGCAGCCTTGCCGAGGTCTGTAACGTTCCTGCAGGGATATCATATTTCGCTTCCGTCCGAGCTTCCGCTACAGCGCAATTGGAGCGACGGACAACCGGAAAAAAGCATGGCTATTCCGATCGGTGTTCGTGCCGGCGGTGTTCCTTTCCTGTTTGATATACACGAAAAAAAGCACGGACCGCATGGCTTGGTCGCTGGCATGACCGGTTCTGGCAAATCCGAGATGGTACAGTCGTGGATTTTGTCGATGGCGATTCGCTTTGCACCTGACACGGTGAGCTTCGTGCTGATCGACTTCAAAGGAACAGGGCTTCTGCTTCCGTTTCAGAATCTTCCGCATCTAGCTGGAAGCATCTCCGATCTCGATACAGGCATTGGGCGGAATCTGATCGCACTCGAATATGAGCTGACGCGAAGGAAGGAACTGCTTGATCGCTGGAGTGTCAGCAACATTTCTGATTACCGGCGTCTGCTGCATGAAGGAAAGGCTGATGAGCCGCTCAGCTATCTATTTATTGTAATTGATGAATTTGCGGAATTTAAAAACAGATTTCCTGATTTTATGCAGGCTGTCAACCGCGTTTTTGCGATTGGGCGTACGCTGGGCGTGCATATGATTCTTCTGACACAAAAGCCGACAAGTATTGTGGATGACAAAATGAGTGCCAACACACGTTTCCGCTGGTGCTTGAAGGTCGCAAGTTCTGCGGACAGCCGCGAGATGCTGCACCATAGCGATGCGGCGCAGATCACGACGCCTGGACGCGCATTTGTGCAGGTCGGTGAGGATGAGGTCTACGAACAGATACAGTCCTACTGGAGCGGCGCGCCCTATCTGCCGATGCGGGATACGGCGGCGCAGCCGGTTGACCAGATTGCGGTCGTGGATCTGTATGGCAACAGACATACATATGAGCCGGAAAAGACAACGGGATATCGTTCGGAAAAGAAAGAAATCGATGTGATTGTGGACTATCTGTGCGCCTACTGCAAGGAACACGGCATATCGAAGGCAAGGCAGCTCTGGACATCCAGACTCCCTGAACGACTGTATCTGCGCGCCGTGATAGATGCCGCATTTGACGGTACACGCTGGAAGGGAAGCAAAAAAACGCTCGAGGCAGCAATCGGCCTGCTGGACGATCCCGCAGCGCAGGCGCAATATCCGCTTTGCCTGCAGCTCTCCGCATCCGGAAGTCACACGATCTATGGCGCGCCGTCGACTGGAAAGACAACGCTGCTGCATACAGCAATTATGTCTCTTGCACTTAGTTACTGTCCAGATCAGCTTCACCTGTATTTGATGGATTTCGGTGGCGGAAGTCTCAATTTGTTCCGCAATCTGCCGCATGTCGGTGGCGTTGTGGAAAGCAGCGATGAAGAACGCATGGAAAAACTCATGACCATGCTTCTCAATACGCTGAACGAGCGGAAGAAACTGATAAACGAGCAGGGCCTTGTCAGCATCGCTGCATACCGGGAGGCTACCGGCGTTCAAATGCCGTGGATCGTGCTGGTCCTGGATAATTTTGCGCCGGTCATGGAATTATATCCTGCCGCGGAGCCGTTCTTCCAGACGATTGTCCGTGAGGGCGCAAGCTGCGGAATCTATCTGTTGGCAAGCGTCGGTGCGTCGAATGCCTTACCCTATCGAATTGCGCAGCATGTCAAGATGGCATTGTGCCTGCGGATGACGGATCGCGGCGACTATGCGCAGATCGTTGGCCGGACGAACGGCTTGGAACCGGAGGATCATGCCGGACGCGGCCTTTTGCAGGGCGCGCCGCCGTTGGAATTCCAGACGGCGCTTCCTGCGTCCGCTGTTAAGGAAATCGAACGTGTTGAGCAGATCCGTCAGCTTGCGGACATGATGCGCAGAGCATGGACGGGCGCATGTCCGCTGCCGATCCCTGTTTTGCCGGAGCGTGTCTGCTGGCGAGAGTATCCGTCCGATCAGCTTTTATGCGGCCTGACGGAAAAGACAGTGCAGCCCTGCTACGTGCCGCTGACTCAGACGCAGTTCCTGCTGCTCTCTTACACACCGGGGACAGAAGCCTCTGTACGCGCGATCATAGCGCAGGCAGAGAAAAAACTGTCACCGGCGGAGCAGATTTGCTTTGACGACGATGATCCGCAAAGTGCTGTGGAATTTGATCGACAGATTGCTGCGCTGATGCCGATGCTTCAGCAAAGAAAAGACGCCGATTCCGATCATCCGCAATGGCCATGGATTTTGATCTGCGTGAACAATCTGAGGCGCTGCATCGATTCCATCGACGATCAGACCCTGCGTCGTCTTGTCAGCGTTATTTGTTTGGGAAAGAGGCTTGGCGTTGCTTTGATTGCGGCGGGAGGTGCGGCAGATATTACAAAGTTGTCGAGCGCTGGAGAGCGCTTGACAATGGAACTTATCAAACAGCCTACGCTTCTGCTCGGCGCGAGCGCGCAGACACATATGTTCATTCGTACAGATCTTCCCTACAGCGTGGCTTCACAGGATAACGGTCCGGAGATGGGCTATCTGATTCAAGACGGGCACGCAATCAAGCTAAAAGTTGTACAAGAATAGAAGAGGTGGGAAAATGAGAGAGAATAGGATTTCTATCCGTGCACTGATGGTGTTGGCGGCGGAACTGGGAGCGGAGCATTTTTACGGCGTTCGAGATCCGTTTCTCATGATGGATGCAGACGAAATTCGTGCAGCGTATGAACTCTGTCTGGATGAGCTGGAGAGGGCAGAGATAATCACAAGGCAGCTGGAAGGCATTTCTGTTGTGCGGGATGATTTGCGCAGACACATTCAGATTTGTATGGATTGTGACAGATATCTGACAAAGGATGCGATTTCGGCGGGACACGAGCTGCCCTCCTATGTTTTTTACCGACGAGACGAGCAGTGGGTGTGTCTGCGCAGAGAAGGAGATATGGCTTGCCTAGTGGATAGCAGTGCAGAAGCGGCTGCGGACGAGGCGCTGGAACACCTCATGCATTCCTGCGGCGCAGCACAGCCCGTGCCGGCGCAGATAGAATGGAACATCACCAATCAGACGATTCAGCATTGTCTGCTGTCAGCAAAGGAAGGCCATGCTGAACTGCTTGCGGGCGGAATGCCGGAGGATGCCGCGGAGCTGCTGGTGAAAGGGCTGGAGCGTCAATGCTGCTATTGTTGCATCAATGCGGTGGATCTGAACGCGCGGACGCTGGAAAGCGTGTGTCTTGTGTATGACTCGCAGGGCATACTTCAACTCTCACCGGTGGACAGCGAGACGGCTGACTGGGTCGTTCAGCGTCAAACACCAGAGCAGGTGCAGCAGCGCCTGTTTGCGATTGTGCAGAAGGGAGCGGCGGAATGAAAGCCCGTCAGAATGTAATCGTTACACTGCGGATGGGACACGAAGACATGGACATGGAGCTTCCGGCTTTTTTGCCCATTGCAGAACTGAAGGTCTCTATTTTGCAGACGCTGCGGACACTCTATCCGCGGAGTTACAGTGGATGTAAGGCGATCACGCTGCGCAGCAACGGAATGATTCTGTCACCGACGCAGACGCTGGCATCTCTTGGGATTTGGGATGGCTCCATTTTGCAAGGAGAAGAACAATACCGCTGATGCAGCAGAATATACAAAATGCGTTCCCAGATATTGGGCAATAGTACGGTTTCTGTTTTTACCTATTGACAAATCATTTTACATATTGTAAACTCAAGACATACTTAAGCAAGACGTTTTCGAGGGAGGCAATGGAAATGAGCATGATTCGCGTCAACTACGACAATGCGCGTGCACAGGCACGGCAGCTTGAGCAAAGCGAGCAAGAATGCGCTCGGATCGTGCAAGGCCTGCAGACGCTGCAGAGGCAGCTTGCTGAACTCTGGGAAGGCGAAGCCGCGCAGGCATACGCGCAGGCACTGGCGAAGCGTATTCAGGCGGCCCGCGGAATTCAAGATGAAATAGGAAGGCTTGCCGCCATGATCCGCCGTGCCGCAGACGAGTTTGAGGCAGCCGAACAGAAGACAAAAGCAAATATGGCGCAGCAAGGAGGCGGCTTCGGAGCCTTTGGCGGAGGCGGCGCCGGAAGCCGATAAGGAGGTGCATGCAGTGCGAATTAGGATAGAGCCGGCGGCTGTCATACAGGCACAGACACAACTAAGGCAGCAATACAGCACAATGCAGACAATCGGATCGAACATCAGCAGTGTCATGAACGGCTTGGATATGCAGATTGCGGCGACCGAGCAGATACGGCAATCGCTGGATTCGCTTTGGCGCAAGAGCAGCACAGAACTGACGATGCTGGAGTCTATGTCGCATATGCTGGCTGATGCAGGAAATCGATTTACGGAGACGGATCAGAAGCTTGGACGCCGTGCAAAGGGGCTGAACAATGCGTTTGACTCCGCGATGAAAGTTGGTGCGACTGCAGCAGCCGTTGCGCTGAAAGGTATCGACCAAAATCTAAAAGTCAGCGAACTCAATCAGGCGTTTGGGCTGGCGGCTTCGCCTGTATTGCACAATGCCGTGGGCACAACGTCTAAGAAGAACCGCTCCGACACGCTACTTGATGGAATCATCGGTTTTGGCCGTGCAGCAATAACAAAAGGCAAAAAGCTAGTCAGTGCCGCAAAGAAAAACTATGAGAATCATGGCGCCGTGTACGATGCTGTGCAATACGGGAAGGCCGCGCTCAAGATAGGAAAGGGCGTTGTCAAAATTGTCGGAGCGGTTGGCGCAATCTCCACCGGAGTGGGCATTCCGATTGCGATTTGCGGCATTATCAGTGCAGGAAATGATATCATAAACGCAAGCGTGGATATGACGCACGTTGCACTTGACCAGTATGACGAGGTGGGAAAAGCAAATTACCTGAAGGATCTGCTGAAGAAGAACGGCGGAGAGCTCGGAACGATGCTTGGAAACAGGAGCGCGGGTGAGAAATTCGGCGAACTGGCCTATACGGGGCTGGATCTTGTTTCGTTCCTGAACGGCGCGGATAAAATGCTCAAGTCGTTTGGAAAGGTCAACACAGATTTAACGGGCAAGACGGGATATTCCTTTGTGTGGGGCAAAACGTCATTTGACGACGTCATCGGAAATGAGTTCAAGTGGTACAAACCGGATGAATTGATCCGGAGCCGGTTCATGGACGCTGATTCAACTGCGAATTTCGTGATTGAAGCGGCAAAAAGCGTGAAGTCTGTCTATAAGAGCGGTAAGAAATATGTGAATGAGATTTTTGAAATCGCGTTCAAGTAAGAGGCTTTAGGAGGATGCTGTATGAAAAAAGATTTACTCCCGATTGGAAGTGTTGTAGCTCTGGAGGGAGCGACTCGAAAGCTGATGATCATTGGCCTGTTGGTTCAGGACGAGCAGACAAAGACAATGTATGATTACATTGGCGAACCGTTCCCGGAAGGGTATATCGATGCGGAAACGATGTTCCTGTTCCAGCATGAGGACATTAAGTCTGTTCATTTTCTTGGATACCTCAACGCGGAGGCACAGGCCTATCGCGCAGAGCTGATGAATTCCCTTGAAAACAAGGAAACGCTGGACGGTTAAAAAGTCGTTTGTTGTATTTCATATTTTATATACAGGAGGAAATTGTTATGGCATTGATTCAGGTTACACCCGAGGTATTGAATTCCAAAGCAACAGAGGTCCGCAATCTCCGCAGCCAGCACGACGACACAATGGCGCGGCTCCGCTCATTGGTTCTTGCGCTGAACGAAACGTGGAAGGGCGAAGCGCAGGATGCATTCGTTGCCAAGTTTGAAAGTATGCAGAGCAACTTCACAAGCTTCTCGGAAATGCTGGAGGGATATGCAACGCTGATGGATACGGCGGCAAATCAGCTCCGTGAGACCGATATGTCCTTGAAGGGCACCATGCAGAACAGCTTCAACTAAGACAGCGCATAGGGGCTGTCTCAAAAAGATTTTCCAAAATCAATTGGGGCAGTCCCTCTTTTTAG
>ERZ1027125.592-NODE-592-length-14324-cov-5.698437_pt1 | contig 14324 bp, 9 predicted proteins | sample MGYA00519249_ERZ1027125 | MGnify/ENA primary metagenome ERZ1027125 (study PRJEB26926, sample SAMN06164580) | human gut metagenome | biome: ENVO:00009003; feature: ENVO:2100002; material: ENVO:00002003 | host: Homo sapiens | place: USA | collected 2012 ... | reverse complement strand
TCACAGTTCTTACAATCTTCTCAGCTGACTTGTCTACCAAGTTGTGATCGTAAGATTTCAGTTTAATTCTAATTTTTTGACTCATTAAATTTTAAATTAAAAAATGATTAAATATAAAGTGGGGCCGGATTAAGAGTCATTCGCTAACCCGTAGCCCCTGCTTTTTTTTATTATACTAAGTCTACGCGACCTTTCACTTCTTCAAGTACAGCCTTAGCAATAGAGCTGGAAACTTGAGCATGATGATCATAAGTCATAGACGATGTAGCACGACCCGAAGTAATAGTACGCAAAGCTGTTACGTAACCAAACATTTCTGCCAAAGGTACTTTAGCTTTTACAATACGAGCTCCAGAACGGCTTGATTCCATACCTTCTACTTGACCACGACGCTTATTCAAGTCACCAATAACATCACCCATGTTTTCTTCAGGAGTTACAACCTCCAGTTTCATAATAGGTTCAGTCAATACAGGACCTGCTTTAGCACATGCATTTTTGTAAGCCTGGATAGCACAGATCTCGAATGACAACTGGTCAGAGTCAACCGGATGGAATGAACCATCCTTCAAAACTACTTTCAGTGAATCAAGCGGATACCCTGCCAACACACCATTCTTCATTGCGGTCTGGAAACCTTTCTGAACTGATGGGATAAATTCCTTAGGAACATTACCGCCCTTCACTTCATCAATAAACTGCAAACCACCTTGTGTAAAGTCTTCGTCAACCGGACCGATTGCCACAATGATATCGGCAAACTTACCACGACCACCAGACTGCTTCTTATAAACTTCACGCAATTCAACAGTCTTAGTGATAGCTTCCTTATAGTTAACCTGAGGTTTACCCTGGTTACATTCTACTTTAAACTCACGTTTCAGACGGTCGATAATAATATCCAAATGAAGCTCACCCATACCGGAAATAATAGTCTGACCGGACTGCTCATCAGTCTTAACAGTAAATGTCGGGTCTTCTTCAGCCAGTTTAGCCAAGCCATTAGACAACTTGTCCAAATCTTTCTGAGTCTTAGGTTCAACTGCAATACCAATTACAGGATCAGGGAATTCCATTGATTCCAATACGATCGGTGCATCTTCATCACACAACGTATCACCTGTACGGATATCCTTGAAACCAACACCGGCACCAATATCACCAGCTCCAATCACCTCTACAGGATTCTGTTTGTTTGAGTGCATTTGGAACAAACGTGATACACGTTCTTTTTTACCCGAACGAGTGTTATAGATATATGAACCAGCCTCTACCTTACCAGAGTAAACGCGGAAGAAAGTCAAACGTCCGACATAGGGGTCAGTTGCAATCTTAAATGCCAAAGCTGATGTTTTTTCATCCTCGCTAGGTTTACGGTCTTCCTCTGCTCCTGTAGTCGGATTAGTACCTACAATAGCAGGTGTATCCAACGGAGAAGGCAAGAACGCACAAACATAGTCAAGCAATGTCTGAACTCCCTTATTCTTGAATGAAGAGCCGCAGAACATCGGAACGATATCCATTTTCAATGTACCTGCACGCAAAGCACGCAAGATTTCTTCTTCAGTGATTGTAGAAGGATCATCAAAGAATTTCTCCATTAAAGCATCGTCAAATTCAGCCACTTTTTCGAGCATTTTCTCTCTCCATTCATTAGCTTCATCAACCAAGTTCGCCGGAATTTCTTCTACGCTATAATCTGCACCCATTGTTTCATCGTGCCACAAAATAGCTTTCATTTTGATCAAATCAACAACTCCTTTGAAGCTCTCTTCAGCACCAATAGGAATTACCACAGGGCAAGCATTTGCGCCTAATACATCCTTCATCTGGCGAACAACTTCGAAAAAGTCAGCACCAGAACGGTCCATTTTATTAACGTAACCAATACGAGGCACATTGTATTTATCAGCCTGACGCCATACGGTTTCTGACTGAGGTTCAACACCACCAACCGCACAATAAGCTGCAACAGCTCCATCCAAGACACGTAAAGAACGTTCTACTTCAGCAGTAAAGTCAACGTGTCCCGGAGTGTCAATCAAGTTTATTTTATAAGTATTTCCCGCATATTTCCAACGAGTAGTAGTAGCAGCAGATGTAATAGTAATACCACGTTCCTGCTCCTGCTCCATCCAGTCCATTGTTGCTGCACCATCATGCACCTCACCAATTTTGTGAGTCAAGCCAGTGTAGAACAAAATACGTTCTGAAGTCGTTGTCTTACCAGCATCAATGTGAGCCATGATACCGATATTGCGGGTCAAATGCAAATCATGTTTAGCCATCTTCGTCCTTTACTTATTAATTATTACTTGATTAGAATCTAAAGTGAGCGAATGCACGGTTAGCTTCAGCCATACGGTGCATATCTTCTTTACGCTTATAAGCACCACCCTGTTCGTTGAAAGCGTCAATAATCTCAGCTGCCAGTTTATCTGCCATTGATTTACCACCGCGTTTACGAGCGAAAAGAATCAAGTTTTTCATTGAGATTGACTCTTTACGATCAGGACGAATTTCAGTAGGAACCTGGAAAGTAGCGCCACCTACACGACGAGACTTTACTTCAATCTGCGGAGTTACATTATCCAAAGCTTTCTTCCAGATTTCCAAAGCTGATTTTTCTTCATTAGGAAGTTTTGTTTTCACTGTTTCCAGTGCTGCATAGAAGATCTCATAAGATGTATTCTTTTTTCCATCATACATCAAGTGATTTACGAATTTAGAAACCTTCTGATCATTAAATACCGGATCCGGAAGGATCACACGTTTTTTTGGTTTTGCTTTTCTCATTTTTTCTCAAAATAATGTTTTTGTTTGGGGCTGCACTTTTTCCGTTTACTTCAACGCTTCCTCTGAAGCATTTACTCAACCTTTATAGCTTATTCCAACAAACCAAAACTTAAATTAATATTCTTTGTTTCAGGAATTCAGTTACAATTTACTTCTTTCCTTTTCCTTTTGCAGGAGCTGCAGCTTGTCCTGCTTTAGGACGCTTCGCACCATATTTAGAACGTCTTTGTGTACGACCAGCTACGCCTGCTGTATCCAAAGTACCACGAACGATGTGATAACGTACACCCGGAAGGTCTTTCACACGACCACCACGAACCAACACGATTGAGTGTTCCTGCAAGTTATGACCTTCTCCCGGAATATAAGAGTTTACTTCCTTAGAGTTAGTCAGACGCACACGAGCAACTTTACGCATTGCTGAATTCGGCTTTTTCGGAGTAGTAGTATACACACGAACACAAACGCCACGTCTTTGAGGACATGAATCCAGTGCCGGAGATTTACTCTTCTCAACCAAAACCTCTCTTCCTTTTCTTACTAATTGTTGAATAGTAGGCATTTTGTTTGATTTTTAATTATTATATATTGTTTATTAATTTGCTGTACTAAGTCCAAAACTATACATTTTGGGCTGCAAAGTTACGAATAACATTTTAATAAACAATACTTTCTACTAATAAAAATAGTCTGTTTCTCAAAAAAGTTTTTGAAAAACAGACTACTATGTTATTTTTGCTACAAAAGCCCTTATGCTTCCCCTTTAAATCCGCTTATAGGAGGAATGAATGTTTTTCCATCCGGTCCATTATTTCCCCCATTCATTTCTTCCGGCATTCGAATAGGTCCAAAATTACGTTCGTATTTTGCAACATTCTCCTGTAATGCATACATCAAACGTTTTGCATGTTCAGGAGTCAGTACAATACGTGACTGCACTCCAGCTTTAGGTAATCCCGGCATTACACGCACAAAATCAACAATAAATTCCGAACTGGAATGGGTAATAATGGCAAGATTTGCATACGTTCCTTGAGCTACTTCTTCTTTCAACTCTATCTGCAACTGATTGTTATTTTTTTCGTTTTCCATGATTTTATACTTTAGCATTAAAAAAATATTCTGAATTTCAAGGTCCCCAACTTCTATTCTTTGGTTGGAGTACAAATATAGACATTTATTTGTAATAATACAACATACTGATTATTCTATATAATTTTCCTATAGCATTTACTATAAACCTAAAGAGGCTGATTTCTTAAACAGAAATCAGCCTCTTTTACAGTGTATGTATTAAAAATTACTCTACCTCACTATAATCGAGTACATTCTTACGATTAGCAAGAATGCGATCATATTCTTCCTTCGAACCAACAATAATCTTTTCGAATTCACGCTGACCGGTACCGGCAGGAATCAAGTGACCACAAATCACATTCTCCTTCATACCCTCCAATCTATCAACCTTACCATTGATGGCAGCCTCATTCAAAACTTTCGTTGTTTCCTGGAATGATGCAGCAGACATGAAACTTGAAGTTCCCAAAGCGGCACGGGTAATACCTTGCAGAATCTGAGTAGATGTAGCAGGAATAGCATCACGTACCTCAACAGGCTTCAAATCACGACGTTTCAACATACTGTTCTCATCACGCAACTTACGGGCAGTAACAATCTGACCCGGCTGTAAATTCTGAGAATCACCAGAGTCAACAACTACTTTCTTGCCCCAAATACGATCGTTTTCTTCCATGAACTCTTGCTTATCCACTACCTGCTGTTCCAAGAAGCGAGTATCGCCCGGCTCATCGATTTCTACCTTACGCATCATTTGACGAACAATAATCTCAAAGTGTTTGTCGTTAATCTTCACACCCTGCAAACGGTAAACGTCTTGCACTTCATTTACGATATATTCCTGTACAGCCGTGGGACCTTTAATGGCCAAAATGTCAGCAGGAGTAATCGCACCGTCAGATAACGGAGTTCCGGCACGAACGTAGTCATTCTCCTGAACCAATATTTGTTTAGACAGATTCACCAAATACTTTTTCACTTCACCTGTCTTAGATGTGACAATAATTTCACGGTTACCACGCTTAATCTTACCCATAGTAATTTCACCGTCTATTTCAGAAACGACAGCAGGATTAGATGGGTTACGAGCCTCAAACAGTTCTGTAACACGAGGAAGACCACCAGTGATATCACCAGCCTTGCCTACAGCACGAGGAATCTTCACAATAATGTCACCAGCTTTCACTGCCTGACCGTTTTCAACCACAACATGCCCCCCCACGGGTAAGTTATAAGTACGGATCAAATTACCATCCTCGGTTACAATATGGGCAGAAGGTACTTTTGTCTTATCCTTAGACTCGATAATGATAATTTCACGCAAACCGGTAGCTTCATCAGACTCTACCTTATAAGTTACGTTTTCAACCACACTCTCGAATTCAATCTTACCAGTAGCCTCTGTAATAATAACAGCGTTGAACGGATCCCACTTAGCAATCAGTTTTCCCTTCTCAACAATATCACCGTCCGCAGCATATAATTTTGAACCATAAGGCACATTATGAGTTGACAGGATAATCCCTGTATTCACATCGATAAAGCGGACTTCAGCCAAACGACCGACTACCACTTTCACAGCCTCACCCATTTCATCAACCGTATCTACCGTACGCAATTCTTCGAATTCCAAACGTGCATTATTCTTGGCCACAATGCTTGCATTAGCAGCCATATTACCTGCGATACCACCGGCATGGAATGTACGCAATGTCAACTGTGTACCCGGCTCACCAATAGATTGGGCAGCGATTACGCCGACTGCTTCACCTTTCTGAACCATACGACTGGATGCCAAGTTACGTCCATAACACTTAGCACATACCCCTTTCTTAGATTCACAAGTTAATACCGAACGGATTTCAACGCTTTCAATCGGAGAATCCTCGATTTCCTGCGCAATATCCTCTGTAATCTCCTCTCCACCGGCTACAATCAGTTTACCAGTAGTAGGATGGACGATATCATGTACAGAAACACGTCCTAGAATACGTTCGTACAAAGTAGCAATAACTTCATCGTTATTCTTCAAAGCCGTACAAACCAAACCACGAAGTGTTCCACAGTCTTCTTCATTGATAATCACATCATGCGACACGTCTACCAGACGGCGGGTCAAGTATCCCGCATCAGCAGTCTTCAACGCTGTATCCGCCAAACCTTTACGAGCACCGTGGGTAGAAATAAAATACTCTAACACAGACAAACCTTCTTTAAAGTTTGAAAGAATAGGGTTTTCAATAATCTGTGCGCCTTCAGCACCGGCTTTCTGCGGTTTTGCCATCAAACCACGCATACCAGACAACTGACGAATCTGCTCTTTAGAACCACGGGCCCCGGAATCAAGCATCATAAATACTGAATTGAAGCCTTGGTCATCATTCTTAATCGTCTTGTAAAGTATATCAGACAGGTCACTGTTCACGTGAGTCCATGTATCGATAACCTGGTTATAACGTTCATTGTCAGTAATGAAACCCATATTATAGTTCATCATAATCTGTTCCACTTCCTCATTACCACGTTTTACCAGTTCTTCTTTTTCTTTCGGGATAATAATATCACCCAAGTTGAATGACAGACCACCCTTGAACGCCATATAGTAACCTAAGTTCTTAATACCATCCAAGAATTCACAAGCACGTGCAACACCGACAGCTTTGATAACATCACTAATGATATCTCGCAAAGACTTTTTGGAAATAATGGTATTCAAGTACCCCACTTCCGCTGGAACGATTTCATTTACAATCACACGCCCTACGGAGGTTTCTTTCATCATCACATCTACGATTTTGCCATCTTTGTCCAAGTCCTTCACCACTACGTTGACGATAGCATGAATATCCACTTTACCTTCATTATAAGCAATCAAAGCCTCTTCCGGACCGTAGAAAGTCAAGCCTTCACCTTTAGCCCCTTTTCTCAGCTTGGTAATATAATACAAACCAAGTACCATATCCTGTGCAGGCACAGTAATAGGAGCACCATTAGCAGGATTCAGAATGTTATGAGCTTGAAGCATCAACATCTGTGCTTCCAGAATCGCATCATTACTCAAAGGCAAGTGAACCGCCATCTGGTCACCATCGAAGTCGGCATTGAACGCTGTACAAGCCAACGGGTGCAATTGAATAGCTTTACCTTCAATCATATGCGGTTGGAAAGCCTGAATACCCAAACGGTGCAGAGTCGGCGCACGGTTCAGCAATACAGGATGACCTTTCATGACATGTTCCAAGATATCCCAGATCACAGGCTCCTTGCGGTCTACAATCTTCTTTGCAGATTTTACAGTCTTCACAATACCACGTTCAATCAACTTACGGATGATAAACGGCTTGTAAAGCTCTGCAGCCATCAGTTTAGGGATACCACATTCACCCATCTTCAATTCAGGACCAACAACAATAACCGAACGAGCAGAGTAGTCAACACGCTTACCCAGCAAATTCTGACGGAAACGTCCTTGCTTACCCTTCAAGCTATCGGACAGTGATTTCAATGGACGATTAGCGTCAGTCTTCACTGCACTTGATTTACGTGAGTTATCGAACAAGGAATCGACAGCCTCCTGCAACATACGTTTTTCGTTACGCAAAATCACTTCGGGAGCCTTGATTTCAATCAGTCGCTTCAAACGGTTGTTACGGATAATCACACGACGATACAAGTCATTCAAGTCAGAGGTAGCGAAACGGCCACCATCCAACGGAACCAATGGACGCAGTTCAGGAGGAATAACCGGCACAATACGTACAATCATCCATTCAGGTTTATTACGTCCGCGAGATGCACGGAACGATTCAACTACCTGCAGACGCTTCAAAGCCTCGTTCTTGCGTTGCTGCGAAGAATCATTACTTGCTTTATGACGTAATTCATAAGATAAAGCATCCAAATCCAAAGTTGAGAGCAGATCATAAATGGCTTCTGCTCCCATCTTAGCTATAAACTTATTCGGATCTGTATCTTCCAAATATTGGTTTTCTTTAGGAAGTGTATCCAAGATATCCAAATACTCTTCTTCAGAAAGCAAATCATATTTATTAATGCCATCTTCAGCCTTCACACCCGGCTGGATAACCACATAACGTTCATAATATACAATAGCGTCTAGTTTCTTTGTAGGCAGCCCCAACAAATAACCGATCTTGTTCGGCAATGAACGAAAATACCAGATATGCGCTACAGGCACAACTAACTGAATATGTCCCATACGTTCACGACGGACCTTCTTTTCAGTCACTTCAACGCCACATCGGTCACAAACAATACCTTTATAACGGATACGTTTGTACTTACCGCAATGACATTCGTAATCTTTCACCGGACCGAAAATACGCTCGCAGAACAAACCATCACGTTCCGGTTTGTAGGTACGGTAGTTGATCGTTTCAGGCTTCAACACCTCACCGCTCGAATTCTCAAGGATTTCTTCGGGTGAAGCCAAGCCAATTGAGATTTTCGAGAAATTACTCTTTATCTTAGTTTCTTTTCTAAAAGCCATACTTCCTTATTTATAATGTAAAGAGTTATATTTTTTTATTATTCAAGGTTGATACTCAAGCCAAGACCTCTCAGTTCGTGTAACAATACATTCAGAGATTCGGGGATACCCGGAGTTGGCATAGGTTCACCTTTCACAATAGCTTCGTAAGCCTTTGAGCGTCCTACAACGTCATCAGACTTAATGGTCAGGATTTCCTGTAAGATATGTGCTGCGCCGAATGCTTCAAGCGCCCAAACTTCCATTTCTCCGAAACGCTGACCACCGAACTGTGCCTTACCACCAAGCGGCTGCTGAGTAATAAGGGAGTACGGACCGATAGAACGGGCATGCATCTTATCTTCAACCATATGCCCTAGTTTCAACATATAAGTTACACCCACTGTTGCAGGTTGGTCAAAGCGTTCGCCTGTACCACCATCACAAAGATAAGTCTTACAATAACGAGGCAATCCAGCTTTATCTGTCCATTCATTTAAATCATCCATAGAAGCACCGTCAAAAATAGGAGTAGCAAATTTCACACCCAACTCTTTTCCGGCACGACCTAATACGGCTTCGAAAATCTGACCAATATTCATACGAGAAGGCACACCCAACGGATTCAATACGATATCTACTGGAGTACCATCTGCTAAGAACGGCATATCTTCCTGACGAACCACACGAGAAACAATACCCTTGTTACCGTGACGTCCCGCCATCTTATCACCTACACCAATCTTACGCTTCTTGGCAATATAAACCTTAGCCATCTGAATAATGCCCGCAGGAAGTTCATCACCGATAGTGATAGCAAACTTCTTACGCTTTAATTCAGCATCCAATTCTTTATATTTCTTCAAATAATTCATCACCAAGTCACGAATCATGTCATTCTTATGAGCATCAGCTGTCCACTTGCTCAACTGGATAATAGTATAATCCAATGATTCCAAATCGCGTTTGGTGAACTTCGCCCCCTTGGCAATAACTTCCGTTCCCAAATAATCTTTCACTCCTTGGGAAACCTTACCATTAGTCAAAACCAATAGTTTCTCAATCAAGATATCTTTCAGTTTTGCTGCCTTTTCTTCGAATTCATCATTCAGTTTAGGCAGAATAGCCTTATCGGCATTCTTCTCACTTCTGCTCTTGATAACACGTGAGAACAACTTCTTGTCAATAACGACACCACGTAATGACGGAGAAGCTTTCAATGAAGCATCCTTCACATCACCTGCCTTATCACCGAAAATAGCACGAAGCAATTTTTCTTCCGGAGAAGGATCTGATTCACCTTTCGGAGTAATCTTACCAATCAGGATATCACCCGGTTCGATACGTGCACCTACACGTACAATACCGTTTTCATCCAAATCTTTAGTAGCTTCTTCACTCACGTTAGGAATATCAGAAGTTAATTCTTCCATACCGCGTTTCGTTTCGCGGACCTCCAAAATATATTCATCAACGTGTACAGAAGTCAGCAAGTCCTCACGTACAACGCGTTCATTCAATACAATAGCATCCTCGTAGTTATAACCTTTCCAAGGCATATAAGCCACCAACAGGTTTTTACCCAATGCAAGCTCACCACCCTGAGTTGAATATCCTTCAGTCAGGATATCACCCTTCTTCACACGCTGTCCTTTATCACAAGTAGGACGGAGGTCAATGGTCATGCTCTGATTAGTCTTACGGAATTTAGGAATTCTGTATTCCTTCAAAGCAGGTTCAAAGCTTACAAATTCCTCATCTTCATTTCTGTCATACAAGATACGAATAGTTGTTGCATCGACATATTCTACAACACCATCACCCTCTGCTGCAATCTGAGTACGAGAGTCTTCAACCAACTGTTTTTCAATACCTGTACCTACAATAGGAGCCTCTGTACGCAACAAAGGAACTGCCTGGCGCATCATGTTTGATCCCATCAATGCACGGTTAGCATCGTCATGTTCCAAGAACGGAATCAAAGAAGCAGCGATAGAAGCAATCTGCTGTGGAGAAACATCCATCAACTCTACCTGGTCAGGAGTAACAACAGGATAATCAGCATCACGACGAGCTTTTACTTTCTCACGAACAAATTTGCCTTCATCATCCAATGGAGCATTACCCTGAGCGATTATCTTATCCTCTTCCTCTTCGGCTGTCAGATATTCAATACCTTCATCAGATATATCCACCTTACCATCAGCTACTTTACGATAAGGAGTTGAAATAAAGCCAAGTTCATTAATCTTAGCATACACACACAAAGAAGAAATCAAACCGATATTCGGACCTTCAGGAGTTTCAATCGGACACAAACGACCATAATGAGTATAGTGTACGTCACGAACCTCAAAACCAGCACGTTCACGTGACAGACCACCAGGTCCTAACGCTGACAAACGACGCTTGTGAGTGATTTCAGCCAATGGATTAGTTTGATCCATGAACTGCGACAAAGCATTTGTTCCAAAGAATGAATTGATAACAGAAGAAATAGTCTTCGCATTAATCAAATCAATCGGAGTAAACACTTCATTGTCACGCACATTCATACGCTCACGGATGGTACGAGACATACGTGCCAGACCAATCGCAAATTGATTGGACAACTGTTCTCCTACAGTACGTACACGACGGTTACTCAAGTGGTCAATATCATCAACATCCGCTTTAGAGTTAATCAGCTCAATCAGATACTTAATGATTTCAATAATATCTTGTTTTGTCAATACCTTCACATCCATGTCCGTAGTCAGTCCCAACTTTTTGTTGATTCTGTAACGTCCTACCTCGCCAAGGTCATATCTTTTTTCAGAGAAGAACAGGTTATTGATAACCTCACGAGCACTGGCATCATCAGCCGGATCTGCATTACGCAACTGACGGTAAATGTAAAGTACAGCCTCTTTTTCAGAGTTGCTCGGGTCTTTCTGAAGGGTATTAAATATAATAGAGTAGTCGGATGAATTCGCTTCTTCCTTGTGAACAAGGATATTCTGAACGCCTGAGTCTATAATTTCATCGATATGATCCTCTTCAATCACAGTTTCACGGTCGATAATAACCTCATTACGTTCAATAGAAACAACTTCACCTGTGTCTTCATCTACGAAATCTTCTGTCCATGTTTTTAAAACACGAGCAGCGAGTTTTCTTCCTACGACTTTCTTCAAGTTAGTCTTATTAACCTTAACGTCTTCAGCCAAATTGAAGATTTCGAGGATATCTTTATCATTTTCAAAACCTACAGCTCTTAACAGAGTAGTAACAGGCAATTTCTTTTTACGGTCGATATACGCATACATTACATTGTTAATATCTGTAGCGAATTCGATCCATGAACCTTTGAATGGAATAATACGGGCAGAGTACAATTTAGTACCGTTAGCATGTACGCTCTGACCAAAGAACACGCCCGGAGAACGGTGCAACTGAGAAACAACTACACGCTCAGCACCATTAATAACAAAAGTTCCTTTCGGAGTCATATACGGAATAGGACCCAGATAAACATCCTGAATAACCGTATCGAAATCTTCATGATCAGGATCAGTACAATACAACTTCAGTTTTGCTTTCAAAGGCACGCTGTATGTGAGCCCGCGCTCCAAACACTCGTCTATTGAATAGTGAGGCGGATCAATGTAATAGTCCAAGAATTCAAGGACAAAGTTATTACGAGTGTCAGCAATAGGGAAGTTTTCAGCGAATACCTTATACAGCCCGTCATTCTTACGCTTTTCGGGCGGGGTATCCAACTGTAAAAAGTCTTGGAATGACTTCAATTGCACTTCCAGGAAATCCGGATACTTCATCGGATTCTTGATGGAAGCAAAATTTACTCTTTTGTTTTCTGTATTTGAAGACATCTGATAATTTATTTGTAGAACTTAATAATAATATAGACACAAAAAGGTTAAGAATCCTCTACCAGAGGATTCCTAACCGTATTACCTGATACTCAGGCTAATATTATTTAAGCTCAACTTCAGCTCCAGCTTCTTCCAAAGTTTTCTTCAGTGATTCAGCTTCGTCTTTAGCCAAGCCTTCTTTTACTGTGCTAGGAGCACCGTCTACCATGTCTTTAGCTTCTTTCAAGCCAAGACCACATGCTTCTTTAACGGCTTTAACAACCTGCAATTTTGCAGCACCAGCGCTCTTCAAAACTACATCAAAAGATGTTTTTTCTTCAGCAGCAGCTGCACCAGCAGCAGGACCAGCAGCAACAGCTACAGCTGCAGCAGCAGGTTCAATACCGTATTCTTCTTTAAGGATAGTTGCAAGTTCATTAACTTCTTTTACTGTCAAGTTAACTAATTGTTCTGCAAAAGCTTTCAAATCTGCCATTTTTGTATGATTTTAATTGTTTGTTACTAATTGATTATAAAATTGATTATTCGGCACGTTCGCCCAGAGTCTTAAGAACTCCATGAATGGTGTTACCACCTGATTGAAGAGCAGAAATAACATTTTTCGCCGGTGATTGCAGCAATGCAATAATATCAGCAATAACTTCATTCTTACTCTTAATGTTGCAAAGAGCATCCAGTTGATTAGCACCTACATAGAAACCTTCTTCAGCATAAGCTGCTTTCAATGCAGGAATTTCCTCTTTGTATTCTTTCAACAACTTTGCAGGAGCGTTAGCTACTTCGCTAAACATTACTGAAGTTGTACCTTTTAAAGAATCGAACAACGGAGAGAAATCAACACCTTCCATGCTCATCAGAGCTTTGTGAAGCAAAGAATTCTTCACAACAACCAGCTTAATACCTGCTTTGAAACATTTTCTTCTCAGTTCACTTGTCTTAGCTGCATCCATAGCAGTTGTGTCAACCAAATAGAAATGTCCGTATTGCTTAACGGTTTCAGCCAACTGACCAATAATAACGCCTTTATCTTCCTTTCTCATGATTCCTCCTTATTGTTAGTTTTCTTCTACAGTTTTGGGATCAATCTTGATACCCTTACTCATAGTACTTGAAAGATAAATACTCTTAATATAAGTACCTTTAGCTGTGGTCGGTTTCAGTTTGATGATAGTAGCGATAAATTCTTTCGCATTTTCACGGATCTGGTCAGCAGTGAAAGACACCTTACCGATTGAAGTATGAACGATACCGCTCTTATCAACCTTAAAGTCAATCTTACCTTGCTTAACTTCCTTAACAGCCTTAGCTACATCCATAGTTACAGTACCACTCTTCGGATTCGGCATTAATCCACGAGGACCAAGAACACGACCCAAAGCACCGATCTTACCCATGATAGACGGCATTGTAATGATTACATCAATATCAGTCCATCCACCTTTGATCTTTTCAATATATTCATCAAGACCAACATAGTCAGCACCAGCTTCTTTTGCAGCAGCTTCAGCATCAGGTGTACACAGAACCAAAACACGCACTTGCTTACCTGTTCCGTGAGGCAATGAAACTACACCACGAACCATCTGGTTAGCTTTACGAGGGTCTACACCTAAACGTACGTCAATATCTAATGAAGCATCAAACTTAGTAAAAGTGATATCCTTTACCAGTTGAGCAGCTTCTTTCAGTGAGTATGCTTTCCCTGCTTCAATTTTTTCTGCAGCCAACTTTTGATTTTTTGTCAGTTTACTCATTCTAATTGAAGTTTATTAGTTATTAACCGGGAACTCCCCTTTTACAGCGATACCCATACTTCTAGCTGTACCAGCTACCATAGTCATAGCAGACTCGATAGTGAAGCAGTTCAAGTCAACCATTTTGTCCTGAGCAATCGTACGAACTTGTTCCCAAGTAATTTCGGCAACCTTCTTACGGTTAGGCTCAGCAGAACCACTCTTAATCTTAGCCAATTCAAGCAATTGAATAGCTACGGGAGGAGTCTTGATAACAAAATCAAAAGACTTATCTGCGTAGTAGGTAATGATTACAGGTAAAATCTCTGTCTCTTATACACATCTCCGAGCCCA
>ERZ1027125.590-NODE-590-length-14345-cov-5.407908_pt1 | contig 14345 bp, 9 predicted proteins | sample MGYA00519249_ERZ1027125 | MGnify/ENA primary metagenome ERZ1027125 (study PRJEB26926, sample SAMN06164580) | human gut metagenome | biome: ENVO:00009003; feature: ENVO:2100002; material: ENVO:00002003 | host: Homo sapiens | place: USA | collected 2012 ... | reverse complement strand
CGTCAGGCGATGCCTTCCTGATTAAAATTAAGATTTTAATCAGGAAATAGTATGATACCCTATCGCACAGGAACGATATCTTTCCAATATTACAGCCCACCGGCCATTTGACCGGTGGGCTGTACCACTTTATTTCGTTAATTCTCCGGCCGGTGTTCTGCCGCCCCTTCGGTGTGCTCCTCAATACTACCCCGGTACCGGCTGCGCGTTTTCCATTGCATCTGCATCAACGGAAGGGGCATCCGCCCACATGGACCGATCTACAGGATCTCGCTACGTCGGACTTCTCTGCCAAGCTCGCTGGAGCGATAGAACATTTCCAGTGTGGCCGCGGTATTTATGACCTGCTGGGGGGTAATCATCAGGGATTCTGTGCCGTTCAGGACCCCAATCACATGACGGATCAGGTAATAATGCCCGGCAAACGGCCTGTCATCGTACTCGCCCAGACCGAACAGCCGGGGGCTGAAATCGGTCTGATTCTCGCCGAGCGTCCCGTAGAGCTTCAGCTCCGGCAGGGTGAGACCGGATTTGTCGCCGAGGATCATCATGTTGTTTCGGTCGGAAAGATTGGCTGCCCACGCCACCTTGAAATTCAGGCTGATGCCCGCATCCGTGCGGAGGCTTCCGGAGGCGAACTCTTCGACATCGCATTCCGCCGGATCGAATCTGCGCGTGGTATGTACGCCGCTGAACGCGCCGCTTTCTTTCAGGTCGTAGATAACGCCCCGCTCGGAATGGATGATCCGGTCGCTGGTAAAGCCGCTGACCGCTGAGACCTGCGGAGATCCCAGCATCCAGAGCATCGCGTCCAGCGCATGGATGCCGATGTCGGCCAACGCGCCGCCGCCGCTGGCGGCTTTCCGGTGGAAGGTGCCCCATGAGGGGACCCCTCTGCGCCGGATTCGGTCAATTTCCGCGTAGTAAATATTTCCAAGAACCCCGTCCGCAATGTAATCCCGCGCGGCAAAGTAGGCGCGCTGGAAGCGGGACGTCTGGCACACCACCAGCTGCTTGCCCAGCTTTTCGGCCAGTGCGTAAAGCTCGACCGTATCGGCGTAATGCAGGGTCAGCGGTTTTTCGCAGATCACATTCGCGCCGGCCTTCAACGCCTGCGCAACCAGTCCCTTGTGCGTGGAATTGGGCGTGCAGACGGATACCAGATCGGGATGGACTTCCTCCAGCATAGCCGCCACATCAGAGTACCAGCGGGGAATATCATGACGCAGGGCAGTGTCCCTTGCGGCCGACGCGTTCAGGTCGCACACGGCCTCCAGACTGACGTCCTGCGAGAACGCCTTGTACGCGGGAATATGCCCGGAATTTGCAATCATTCCGGCGCTGATAACAGCGGCTTTCAGTTTCTGTGTTCCCATAAATATCCTCCCTGTGTGCGCCTTTTCGTGTTTGTCAAGGCTATCTTTTGCTTTTTTCCGGCCTCTTTCCCGGAATTTTATAATCTTGCATTCTATTTGAGAATTTGGTATACTTTTGCAATACCAGTCAGAAGGACGGTGATCACCATATGTCTGTGCCTGAGCCTGTCATCCTCTGTGACCCCTTTTACCATTCATCCAACTGGTTTCAGGAGATCATTGCCGGATTCCGGGACGCCACGGCAAAAGACCGGAACAATTCTCCAATCCATATCCACAGCATGGGCACCATCGGCCAGCTGCGGCTGGAGCCGGGCATTCCGGTCATCGTGACGAACAGCTCCCTGAAAAATCTTACTTCCGCGGTTCAGCAGCTGCGGCAGGCGGGAATCCCGGTTATTCTTTCCGGCGTGGACGGCGCCCACTTTGGCTCCGACATCTGCTCCGTGGCGTCGGATTCGGCGCTGGCCATGACCCAGATGGTAAGGTATCTGCTGTCCTATGACCGGAAGCGGATCGCTCTGGCAGGGTTCTGGTCCTCGTCCAGAAACGATATGGCATTTCTGGATGCGGCCGTCGCCGCCGCGGACCGCTTCGGGTATCCGATTTCCCCGCAGAGTATTTTCCTCTGGGAAAACCAGCTGGATGAAAGCCTGAACGCGTTCTTTCAGTGTTCATATTCCGAAGAATGTGAAGATGGATGGCAGCTATACCGGGACTGGATCCGGATATTGGCTGTTTCACCATTGCAATAAATTGCAGGAAGTGACAGTAGATTGTGACTACGTTGGGCCGTATGCCTTTGAAAGCTGTTATTCTTTGCAGGATGTAACCTTTACAAATAGGGACACGCAATTCTACTTTTTGGAGCATGATTCTTGCCACCCATTTAATGCGAATGGTTCCAGCGTCATGCAGTTAACCGTACATGGATACCTTTGCTCTAAAGCAAGCGCGCTTGTCGAAAAAACAAAATCTGAGCCTGGCAGAAATATTAAACTCACATTTTCCAGGATTGAAGGAGATACGACAGAACACACAGAGCAGATTGTACCGGCGGTGGCTGCAACCTGTTCTAGCACCGGCCTGACAGAAGGAAAGATTTGTTCCGTCTGCGGGACAGTTTTGGTGAGACAGACTGTCGTAGCTTCCCCAAAGCATACCCTGAAAGCGGTCGAGGCGAAGGAGCCAACCTGTGTGGAAGAGGGCTGTGTGGCACATTGGGCCTGTACAGTCTGCGGGGCAACGTTCTCTGATGCTGAGGGGAAAACGAAAACTGACCCTACGATTGCCAAGAAAGCCCATACGGAGGTAATCGACGAAGCAGTTGCCCCGACTTGTACGGAAACCGGCCTGACAGAAGGCAAGCACTGCTCTATTTGCAATGAAGTTCTGGTTGCCCAGAAACAGGTGCCCGCCATTGGCCATATCGTCGGTGCGTGGACTGTGACCCGACAGGCGACTTGCGCAGAAGAGGGCGAAGAGCAGGGCACTTGCTCTGCCTGCGGAAATACTGAAACAAGAGCCATTCCGAAAATCGCCCATACAGAAGTGGTGGACAGCCGGGTGGAGCCTACCTGTACGGAAACCGGCTTGACAGAAGGCAAGCATTGTTCTGCCTGCAATAAAGTGCTTGTGGAACAGAAAGAGATCCCTGCCCTGGGGCACGATATGGCCAAAACCGAGGCTGTGGAGCCGACTTACTGGGACGCTGGCAATAACGCCTACTATACCTGCTCCCGCTGCGGCAAGGTCTTCAAGGATGCCAATGGAGAGACTGAGACGACCGTTGAAGATGAAACTCTGGCCGTGCTGCCCAGCATTGCCCATGGCACCTGCGGCTATAACCTTATTACATGGGTACTCACCGAGGACGGCACTCTGACCATTTCCGGCAGCGGAAATATGAAGGATTACAGCAGCTCCTCTGTAGCCCCATGGTATTCCAACCGAACCAAGATCCTGTCCGTGGTGGTGGAGCCGGGCGTAGAAAGCGTCGGTAACTATGCCTTTTACGCTTGCCTGAAGCTGGCCTCCGTAAGCCTGCCCGGTGGCGTTAAATCTGTCGGTCAGTCCGCCTTTCAGGACTGCGCCAAGCTGACAGCGGTGGAGATTCCGGAGGGAGTGACCAGCATCGGCTACCGAGCCTTCTACGGCTGCAGCGGCCTTACCAGCGTGACGATCCCGGAGGGGGTAACCAGCATCGGTAGCAGTGCCTTCTCCGGCTGCAGAAGCCTGACCAGCGTGACGATTCCTGAGGGCGTGACCAGCATTGACTACTATACCTTCGAGGACTGTAGCAGTCTGACCAGCGTGACGATTCCGGAGAGCGTGACCAGCATCGGCAACTCTGCTTTCTCCGGCTGCAGCGGCCTTACCAGCGTGACGATTCTAGAGGGTGTGACCAGCATTGGCAACCAAGCCTTCTACGGCTGCAGCAGCCTGACCAGCGTGACGATTCCGGATAGCGTGACCAGCATCGGCAACTCTGCTTTCTATGGCTGCAGCAAGTTGAAGCATGTATACTATGGAGGGTCTGACCTGCAGTGGAAAGAGATTGAGATTGGAAACGATAACAGCGCTTTGACAAAGGCAATCATCCACTATGCTTCTACCCATGCCCACAATGTGGAGCACGTCCCCGGAAAGGCGGCCAGCTGCACGGAGACCGGTAATCTGGAATATTGGCGCTGCCTCGCCTGCGGTGAATACTTCATCGATGAGGAGCTGACCCAGAGCACAGACGAAGCCAATGTGATCCTGTCCGCTCTTGGACACACCATGACCGAGACGGAGGCGAAGGCTGCCACCTGCACACAGGACGGAAACAACCGCTATTTCACCTGTTCCACCTGCGGCAAGGTTTTCAAAGACGAGCAGGGGACGCAGGAGACCACAGCTCAGGCAGAGATTCTGCCCGCCCTCGGACATACCACCAAGCTGGTGGACACGGTGGCTCCCACCTGCACCCAGCCCGGCAACAAAGCCTATTACGTCTGTGAGACCTGCGGGAGAGCGTTCAAGGATAAGCAGGGAACGCAGGCAACGACGGTCAGGGCAGAAGCTGTCCCCGCTCTTGGACACACCGAAGTGACCGACCAGCGGGTAGAGCCTACCTGCACCAAGACCGGCCTGACGGAAGGAACGCACTGCTCCGTCTGCGATGAAGTGCTGACTGCGCAGAAGGAGATTCCTGCCAAGGGGCACAGCGAGGTCATCGACGAGGGAACGGAACCCACCTGCACCAAGCCCGGTCTGACCGAGGGCAAGCACTGCTCCGTCTGCAATGAAGTCCTGACTGCGCAGGAGGAAATTCCCGCGAAGGGTCACGACGTGGAAAAGGTCGAGGCCAAAGACGCGACCTGCACGGAAGACGGCAACAATGACTATTATGTGTGCCGTGTCTGCGGCGAGGCCTTCAGGGACGAAAAGTGCGAGCAGGCAACCACCGTGGAAGCGGAGACCCTGTCCGCGCTCGGCCATGAAATTACCAAAGTAGAAGCAGCGGAACCCACATGGGAAGCCGCCGGAAATATCGAGTATTACATCTGCTCCCGCTGCGAGAAGCTCTTTAAGGACGCGCTGGGCACGGAGGAGACCACGCTGGAAGAGGTCACTCTGCCGATGATCTCCTATGTGACGGAGATCATCCTGACCCGGGACGGCGAACTGGTCCCGGAAACCATGGAAGTGGATGGCCGGACGTCCAGAACCCTGTCCTTCGCGGTGATGGTTCAGCCTGCGGGTGCGGAGACGAAGGTGGAATGGTCGTCCAGCGTCCCGGCAGTCGCCCGGGTGAACCAGAGCGGCATTGTCACCCTGCTGACCTCCGGAACGACCGTCATCACGGCCGCGGCCACAGACGGCAGCGAAGTGACCGCTCAGGTGACGCTGAATGTGACCGCCCCGGATTACGCGCCCCGGCTGGGGGCTTCCACGCTGACCCTGAATTCCGTCTCCTGCGCGGGCGTGAGCGTTGATCTGGTGGAAAGCTACGGCAACCAGATCCTGAGCGTCAGTGTGGACGATGAGCGGTTCGACGCGGAGTACGCGGACAGTCTGCTGACCCTGACCTCCAGAGAAGCCGTCGCCAGAGGCACCTACCGGATGACGCTGGAAGCTGTCTGCGACGATGGCCGCACCTATTCTTATCCCATCACGGTGAGAGTCATCCAGACGCTGCCCAGACTGACCGTAAGGCAGAGCCAGCGGTTCAACCTGTTCTACCGTGACAGTCAGGCGGCCCTGACCATCACCGGCGGGGAAGTCGAAAGCGCGGAGCTCATCGGAAACAGCGATTTCGTGCTGGAGAATGAGGACGGCGAGTGGGTCATCCGCTACGCTGACCCGGAGAACGCTCCTGCCAAGCCCAGCACCAGAGCGACCCTGAGCGTCTCCTTCGCGGGCTATAACACCCCGGTGACCAGGGCGCTGACCATCGGCACCGTAAACACCGCGCCGAAGCTTAAGCTGAACCCCACTTCCAGCACGCTGAATACCGCACTGAATTCGGACTGGTCCGTGGAGACGGTCCTGTCGGGCGCGGACGGCGAGAGCCTTTACGCCTATACAGACACCCCGGGCGTGGATGTGGCGCTGAGCGGAAACGTCCTGACCCTGACGCTGACCGAGACGAAGAACGTGTCGGCCAATGTCTACGTGCAGGACGACAACTGGACGAAGCCCGTCAAGCTCACCCACAGAGTTACCGTCACCAACAGACTGCCCACCCTCAGAGCGGCGGCCGGCACGCTGAAGCTGAACAGCTGGTTCCCCTCCGAGACGGCTTCCACCGGCATGATCCTCTCTCAGGGCAACGTCTCCCTGACCGATGTGGAGCTGACTCCCGCGGCAAGGGAGGGTACCGCCGCCCGGGCGGAGTCCGACAAGCTGAATGTGTACTATGACGCGGATTCCGGAGAAATCGTTGCGGAAATCGCGGATTCCGGCATCAAAAACGGGACTTATTCCTTCGCCTGCACCGGCGTTCTGGAAAGTGGCACGGAAATCTCCGGAGGCACGGTGCGTGTCACCGTATCCAACACGCTGCCCAGAGCAAGGCTGTCCGCCGCCATGGTGCGGCTGAACCGGCAGCTGGCAGGGGAGGAGAGTATTGCCGTGAAGGTGACCCTGACCGGCGGCGATGGGTATGCCATTGAGGGCTTCGAGGAACTGCCCGACTGTCTGGACTACGCCGACGGCATCCTGACGGCAACCATCCCCAACGCGGACTTTACCGGCGGCAGCTATGTGCTGAACGCCATCGTCAGCCGGAACGGGGAAACGGCAACGCTGCCCGCAGGGGTAATCCTGAGGGTGCAGGTTTACGACAGAGCGCCCTCCTTCCGGCTGACTGCCAAGGGAAAGCTGGACGTGCTGAACCCGGCAAGTGAGATCGTCTATACGCCCAGGCTGACCAACGCTCAGGGCACCGTTACGGATATCCGGCTGGAAGGCGCGGACGCGGAGCTGTTCGCGGCTGAGGTGGTTGACGGCGTTGTGCACCTGACCATGGCAAAGGGCTGCACGTATTCCACCAGAACGACCTACAAGGTGACCCCGGTTCTGACCTTCTGCGGTCAGGAGGTCACAGGCAGCACCCTGAGCATCCGGGTTACGCAGAGCACGGTGAAATTGGCGAAGCTCTCGAACCGGACGGTGTATCAGTCCCAGACCGCGCCGCTGGTGCAGGTGCTGAGCATCACCAGCCCGGCGACGGCAGAATTCGGAGAGATCACCCTGAATTCCAGAAGCACCGCCGCTCTCCGGAACGCGGTGGAAGCTACCGGAGGGATAGAAGTCAGCGGGGGAGTTGTCAGATTCCCGGCGAAGGCGTTCGCTTCCCTGAAACCCGGCAGGTACACGGTGATTCTGGACGTTACTCCGGAAAATGCCGCCGCAGACGCAAAACCCATTCAGACCAGATTCACGCTGACTGTTCAGAAATAACGAAAACCTCCCGGGGCAGTTTTGAAACTGCCCCGGGAGAGATTTTTGCCCCTCAAAAAACACCAGCACGATACATCTGCCTGCTTTCCCTTGACGGATGCACCGTGCCGGTGGCTTTGATTCATACTAATACTAAAACCTAATTAAACGCTTTAATACTATTTCCTGATTAAAATCTTTGATTTTAATCAGGAAATAGTATCAGGCACTTCCAGTGTTCCCGATTTGTGCCATGCAGCTCCATCGCACCATAGGCATACCGGTATTCCCGAATATGGTGACATGGAACGCTGGGTCGGATGCCTTTTTCGCACCAGCAGTACTTGGGATGGTTGATGCGGCCGAAGCCTGCCTCATCCTGGAACATAAGGCACACTTTTCCACAGCCCCTGTGGAGATTTTAGTATCAACGCCTTTTGTGTCCATGAATAGGATTCAGAAAATACTCAAAATGGTTTTTTGTAATTTCCCCTGATTGCCTTTACTTTTCTCCCTTTTTACAGTATAATTAAAATAAAAAAGAAGGTAAAAGAGCCACATCATGAAAACAGTGAAACTCTATTTTACAGGTTTTTGGGAAGACTTTGATAACGAGAACAATCTTTTTACCAGGATTTTAAGAAAAAGGTACGATATTGTTATCGATCCAGTTGATCCGGATTTCCTGATTTGTTCTCCTTTGGGAAGGCCATATGAATATATGAATTACAGCTGTCCCAGAATCATGTACACCGGCGAATTCATCAGCGCCGATTTTACTGCCATAGACTATTTCATCGGTTACGACGATATCGCCTTTGGGGATCGGGCATATCGTTTCCCTCTGTTCTTGTATGATGTTACCCAGTTCACAGATAAACCTCTGACTGAGGATGAAGCCCGGGACATACTGAAGGAAAAGAAATACTTCTGTAATTACATATTTGGTCATGACACCGCTCTTGGAATCCGGGAAAAGATTCTCGAAGCATTGTCTAGCTACAAACGGGTAGAATGCGCCGGGCGGCATCGGAACAATATGCCAAATAACCTAACCTTCAACATGGCAACGAAATTGCCTTTCATGAGAGAGTGCAAATTTACCATTTCCGCAGAAAGCGTTTGCTATCCCGGCTACACTTCCGAAAAGATTGGCCACGCATTCCAGACACACACGATACCAATCTATTTTGGCGATCCAGATATCGATAAAGATTTTAACGAAAGAGCTTTTCTCAATTACAGCCGTTTTCCGAATATAGATGCCCTTGTAGATAAGGTCATTGAGATCGATCAAAATGATGATCTGTACATTGAAATGCTATGCCAGCACCGCTATCATATTGCAGACTATGAAGAGATGAAGTTCATCGGTTTGGAAAATTTCCTGTTCCATATTTTTGATCAGGACAAAGAGGAAGCATACCGCAGGCCACGGTACTACCGATCTTACTGGCATGAGACTTACTTAAAAGAATACAACCATGCCGTGTATACAATCCCATTTCGTGCCTGCAGAAAACTCGGCTGTTGGGAGAGTGACTTTTAAGGAAGCTCTGATTAAATCGGCGAGAGCCGACAGCGAGAGATTTTTCTCTAGACGAAGGGTTCAAAAGCGGAGGAATACTGTATGTATTTCCCGCTTTTGAAGCCGCACGGATAGAGGAAAAGATCCGCTGCTCGGCCGAAGACGATTTATTCAGAGATTCCTTAATAATCTAGGGCGACACCGCACAAATGCGTCTGCGGGTCACAGCGAGTCTTTTGCACCAGCTCCGCAGTTACAAAGCTGGGAAATACATACAGTATTCCTCCGGCTTTGTAACTTTGATCTGGCACAAAATCTTCTGCTATGCCTCCTTGCCGATTTATGCGGTGTTGCCCTAATTGCTTGATCAAACTTAACCACCGGCTGTGCCGGCGGCAAAAATTAGCATCCGGCGAGGAGTAAAGCAGGCAAGAAAAAATTCGTTAATGGGCAAGCTTTTCCGCTTCCGCCGCAAAGACCATATGGAATGATTTTGGAGGTACTCATGAAAGAATTCGTCCGTGTCCTGAAATTCACCTTTTTCTCCATCAGCGCCGGTCTCATCGAAATGGGAAGCTTCGCCCTGCTGAATGAATTTACCCATTTCCCATACTGGCCCTGCTACCTGATTGCCCTGTGCCTGAGCGTACTCTGGAACTTTACCCTGAACCGGAAATTTACCTTCCAATCCGCCGCCAACGTGCCCGTAGCCATGGCAAAGGTTGCCGCCTATTATGCGGTCTTCACGCCTCTGTCCACCCTTCTGGGCAATTATCTGGCCGGCAGTCTGGCGTGGAACGAATACCTGGTAACAATTGTGAATATGCTGCTGAATTTCTCCACGGAGTTTCTCTATCAGCGGTTTTTCGTCTTCGGCAAGTCCCTGGACAGTGCGAAGCAGGCGTAAATGCAAAAGCGAAAAAGCAATGTCACGCAGACTGAATAATCCAGCAAAAAGCAGGACACAAAAGTGTGTCCTGCTTTGTTCGTTCAATTCATCGTACCCTCGGAGCGGGCGAACAGGTCGCCGATCCGCTGCCTGAGAGCCTTTGCTTCCGGGGTGTCCGACGCGCCGTAGGCGTCGATCCAGTCCGCCGATGCCTGCTGGGCGTCCTTCATGGCGGCAAGGTCGCAGCCTAAGTCCGCCACCCGGAATGCGGGCAGGCCGGACTGCCGGGAGCCGAAGAAATCTCCGGGGCCCCGCAGGCGCAGATCCTCTTCCGCGATTTTGAAACCGTCGGTGGTTTTGCACAGGGCTTTCAGGCGCTGGAGCGTCTCCGGGTTGCGGTTGTGGGTGGTGAGGATGCAGTAGCTTTTTGCCTTGCCCCGGCCTACCCGGCCGCGGAGCTGGTGCAGCTGGCTCAGACCGAACCGGTCGGCGTCCTCAATGACCATCAGCGTGGCGTTGGGAACGTCCACGCCCACCTCGATGACCGTGGTCGCCACCATGACATCCGCTTCCCCACGGGCGAAGGACGCCATGGCCGCTTCCTTTTCCACACCCTTCATCTGTCCGTGGAGCAGAGCAATGCGCAGGTCGGGGAAAACCGTCTGCTGCAAGGTCTCCGCCCAGACGGAGGCGGCCTTGATGCCTAGCTCCTCGTTTTCTTCCACCGCCGGGCAGACCACGAAGCACTGATGTCCCTCCGCCACCTGCTTCCGGATAAAGGCGTTGATCCGGGGACGGTAGCTCTCCCCCACCAGAAAGGTGTCCACCGGCTCCCGTCCCGGGGGCAGCTCGTCCAGAATGGATACATCCAGATCGCCGTAGAGGATCAGCGCCAGCGTCCGGGGGATAGGCGTCGCCGACATCACCAGCAGGTGGGGGTCCTCCCCCTTGGCGGAAAGACGGCTGCGCTGTCCCACGCCGAAGCGGTGCTGTTCGTCGGTGATGACCAGTCCAAGATTGTCAAACCGGGTAGACTCCGACAGCAGCGCGTGGGTGCCGATCACCACTTGAACTTCCCCGGCGGCGATGCGCTCCCGCACGTCCTTTTTCTGCTTTCCCGTCATGGAGCCGGTGAGCAGCGCCACGGATACCCCCAGAGGGACGAACAGGGCGCTCAGAGAGGCGAAATGCTGCTCGGCAAGGATCTCCGTGGGCGCCATCAAAGCGGTCTGAGCGCCATTTCTCGCGGCGCAGTAGGCGGCGGCCGCCGCCACCATGGTCTTGCCGCTGCCCACGTCTCCCTGTACCAGCCGGTTCATGGGAATGCCCCGACGGAAATCCTCCAGAATTTCCCCCACCGCCCGGCTCTGGGCACCGGTGAGGGTAAAGGGCAGGCTGTCATAAAAGGGCGCCATGTCGAAATCCGTATAGGGTTCCGTCTTCTTTTTCTTCCGGGCAGCGCGCATCAGGGACAGCCCGGCGGAGAATACGAAGAATTCCTCGAAGATCATCCGCTTTTTCGCCAGCTCCGCCTCCGCCATGGAATTCGGCTCGTGGATGGCAAAATATGCCCGCTCGGCAGGCAGAATGCCGTATTTCTCCCGCACCTCGGCGGGCAGTATCTCCTCCGGCGGGTCGCACACCGCCAGCGCCTGCTGCACCAGCCGGAGCAGCGCCGCGTTGGTCAGTCCCGCGGTCAGGGGATAAATGGGCAGAATGCGCCGGGTGGTCACGGGCTGGGACTCCGGCGCCTCGAACACGGGATTCGTCATGCTGTAGCCGATAAAATCCCCGCTCACCGCGCCGTAGAAAATGTATTCTCGTCCGTATTCCAGCTGCTGGGCGGCGAAGCGGCTGTTGAAAAACGTCACGTTCAGCCGCCCGGTGGTATCCGCCACCTGCACCTTGGTCAGGTCCAGCCCCTTGCGGATATGGCTGGTGCGGGGGGTGTTCATCACCATGGCGCGAAAACAGGCGGGGACATCCGGCTCCAGCTTTTCGATGGGAACCAGCTTCGTCCGGTCCTCGTACCCTCTGGGGAAATGGCAGATGAGATCCCGGAGGGTGAAAATATTCAGCTGGGCAAGCTGCTTTGCCCGCACCTCCCCCACGCCCTTGAGCATTGTGATGGGGTCAGACAGTTTTGCCATGGTTACACCTCCCGGGAAAATCTATAGCACATTACGGGCGGTTCTGAACAGATCGGCGATTTGTTCAGAGTTTCCCCTTACAAAATGAAAAAACTCCCTCCAAGCACTGCTCGGAAGGAGATATTTTCAGAGAAATCAGGCCAGCTTGTTCAGCTTCAGAGTCATGCTGCTCTTCTTCCGGGCAGCGTTGTTCTTGTGCAGGAGACCCTTGTTGACAGCCTGATCGACGGCCTTGACGGCGGTCTTGTAAGCAGCGTCGGCGGCAGCCTTGTCACCGGACACCACAGCGGCGTCGAACTTCTTCAGGTTGGTCTTCAGCTCGGACTTGTCAGCCTTGTTCTTCTCGTAAGCGATCTTGGAAGAAATGACATCCTTCTTAGAGGACTTGATATTGGGCATGGATTCCACCTCCTTCTGTTCGTTTTCCATACAGATACGCATTATAACGCCTTGACGCGATAAAATCAACCCTTTTTTCAAAATTTTTTGCCGTTCCGGGCGTAAGAAGCTTCTCCCCGGCCATCCCGCCCCGGTGGGCGGACGCCGGGGCCTGCGCGGAGAATTGTCAAGCCCTAATTTTTGCACAAAAAAATGTTCATGGTAAAATCCACGACCCGCGGAAAAGTGGGAAATCCGTCGAAGCGTGTCGGATCTTTTTATGTGAACCAAAACTGCATATCCACAGCATGCCCCGCCTGTGGAAAACCCCTGTGGAAAAACCTGTGGAGATTGTGGAAAACTCTGAGTTATCAACAGGATTTTTTGCTCTTTTCTTTTTTTGCTTTTCTTGTGGAAAAGTCTGCATATATCCATGCATATTCCGTTCTCCGCCCAAAAACGGAACGTGTTACGTCACCGTCGGAAGGAAGCCGTTACCGGAAAAACATCGGGGAAAAGTTGTCTTCCTGTAAAAAAATGCTGTCGAAAGCCATTGGCGCTTTCTCTCAACTGTGAAAAATTTGTGAAAAACCGCCAAAGAATGATTTGGCGCTTCCGGGGAATACTGGAGAGGAACGGGAATGGAAGCTCCATTTCCCAGTATCACCACACAGGAGGCTGCCATGCAGGGAAAAGTAGAGATATGCGGCGTCAACACATCGAGACTTCACGTTTTATCTCAGGTGGAAATGGACGCCCTGCTCCGCCGGGCGCAGGCGGGCGACGAAGACGCCCGGGAAAAACTCATTGAAGGAAATCTGCGGCTGGTTCTCAGTGTCATACAGCGCTTTGACAAGCGGGGCGAAAACCCAGACGATCTGTTTCAGGTGGGGTGCATCGGCCTTATCAAGGCCATCTCCAATTTTGACCCGGACAAGCAGGTGCGCTTTTCCACCTACGGCGTGCCCATGATCGCGGGAGAGGTGCGGCGGTACCTACGGGACAACAGTGTCATCCGGGTCTCCCGTTCCATCCGGGATGTGGCCTACCGGGTGCTTCAGTGTAAGGAAGCCCTGATCACCCGCCTGGGGCGGGAGCCGACGCTGGAGGAAATTTCCAAGGAGCTGGAAATCCCTCTGGAGGAGGTCAGCCGGGCGCTGGACGCAGTGTGCGCCCCTGCGAGTCTGTATGACCCGGTCTATTCCGACGGCGGCGACCCGCTGACGGTGATGGATCAGGTGCGGGACACCAAAAACACCGAGGACGGCTGGATGGAGCATATCACCCTGCAAAACGCCTTCCGCGCCCTGAACGACCGGGAAAAGCAGATTCTCTCTCTGCGGTTTTACGACGGGAAGACCCAGATGGAGGTGGCCTCCGCCCTGGGCATTTCCCAGGCGCAGGTGTCCCGGCTGGAAAAGGGCGCCATTGGCGCCATGCGCAAGTCCGTCAGCGTTTCGTAGAACAGTCATACTCCTTCTTTCTGGTGCATAGGCTTTTCCAGAGGAGGGTGGGATTATGTCAATGCGATTCACCCAGCTGCAATGCAAAGAGGTCATCTGCGTCAGCGACGGGCGACGGCTGGGATTTGTTACGGACGTGCAGGTGGAGATCCCCAGCGGGAACGTCTGCGCCATCGTCGTCCCATGCCCCGCGCGGTTTCCGGGCGGCTTCGGACGGCGGGACGATTTTATCATTCCCTGGAACTGCATCAAGCGCATCGGCCCGGACATCGTGCTGGTGGAGGCGAAGCCCGACGACTGCCGGGTGCCGAGAGGAAAGCCGGGGCTGCCAAGATAGCGCAGCCCCGGCGCAATTCTTTTCCCCGCCCCGGAATTTTTTTGTGTTTTTTAGGAAATAATGCTTGCAATTACGCGTTCCATCCTATATAATGACTCAGCATGGGCTTTGACCCGTGACATTTCAAAACCACACACCCGGGGATCGGCCGCCCCCGTGTCCGGAAGGACGGGCTGCCGGGATGATCGGGGTGGAGGAAAAACAAAAGGAGAAATTGTAAAATGGCTGTCGTATCTATGAAGCAACTGCTGGAGGCCGGTGTACACCTGTCTCTTATACACATCTCCGAGCCCACG
>ERZ1027125.581-NODE-581-length-14559-cov-5.426572_pt1 | contig 14559 bp, 10 predicted proteins | sample MGYA00519249_ERZ1027125 | MGnify/ENA primary metagenome ERZ1027125 (study PRJEB26926, sample SAMN06164580) | human gut metagenome | biome: ENVO:00009003; feature: ENVO:2100002; material: ENVO:00002003 | host: Homo sapiens | place: USA | collected 2012 ... | reverse complement strand
CCTGCTGCGCTTGCAACGTAGTTGTCGTGGTCAAGTGCGCTGAGGTCAAGCTCGGGAGAAACTGCGTTGTCGTGATCGACGCCGCCGCGCGGAGTGTTGGGAGCGTCGTAGTTATCAACGCTTGCAGAGAAGTTGACGGCAACCGCGCCCTTGATGACCGTGTCGGCCTTGACGGGCATGGTGTACATTGCGCTGACTGCGGTGTCGCCTGCGGTGAGCTTATCTCTCCAGTTGCGGCTGTTGATGCCGAGGGAGGAGTAGTCGCTGTTGATGGTGGTGCTGCCGGTCTTGCCGGAGGAAAGGGTCACGCTCTTTGCGGTCTCCCAGCTGTCGTAGGTGTGCCATACGGAAGCGTCGTGGCTGTCCTGGGCGGTGACTGCCGCCATGTTCTCTGCGCCGTTCTCAACGCCGCACAGATAGTGGCTGAACCAGCGGTTGAGCACGTTGTTGTAGCTTTCGCCGTCAATGTAGAACTCGAGGTTTCCGGCAGGGTAGCTCGGTGTGAGGTGAGCGTCCTGGTGGAGCAGGAGCTTTACGTTTACGCCGGCCTTCTGGTATGCCTGATACATCAGGTCAAATTCCTTGGTGCGGACGTTGTCGTCGTTGAGGCCGTGAACTATGAGAGCAGGGCACTTGATGTTCTCTGCGTCAAGAGTGTAGTCACGGGTCTCCCAGTGCTTGGAGTAGTCGCCGTTGGTGGCGAGCTGATCCTGCTGGATCTGGTACAGGTAGTTGCCGTACTTCTCGGCGATGGTAGCGTAATCGGCAGGATCGAGGTAGCGGCCGTTGCAGTACCATGCGAGCATCTCGGAATAGCTTGCCGACCATGCGCTGGTGGAAATACCCTGAGAGTTGGTGTACTCATACCAGCTTGCGATGCCTGCTACGGGAACGATGGTCTCGAGACCGGCAACGCCGGTGGTGGCCAGACCGAACTGGGTGGTGCCTGCGTATGAGCGGCCGGTCATGCCGACCTTGCCGCTGGACCAGTCTGCCGCGATGGTGATGTTGCTGGTCTTGTCGGTGTAGGCTACGCGATCGCCGTGCAGCCATTCGATGACGCACTTGAACGCATCGATCTCAAGATCGGTGCCGCAGGTCTCGAAGCCGTCCGAGCCCTTGGTGCCGAGACCGCCGCACTCGACGACGGCAAAGCCGCGTACGAGGTAGTAGTCGTACCACTCAAGGTCTTCGTAGTCGTACATGCCCTCGGAGGGGTTCCAGTAGTACCAGTCTGCGCTGTTTGCGTTCGCGGCGGCCTGCGCGGTGGTTGCGCTGCCTGCCGGAGTGCGTGCTGCCGGCTGGCTGTAGAGCTTGGAAATATCATAGCTCTCGCTGCCGAGATTTTCGCCGGGGCTCATGGAATCGTTGCAGCCGGTGATGTAGGGGCGAGCTTCGTAGATGGTAGCTGCCTTGTAGTTGCCCTCGACTGCCGCGCGGGGAACCTGAACAACGGCCTTGACGAGGTCGAGCTTGCCGTCATCGTCGGTGTCGTAGTTGGTCTCAACGTATACGCAGTAGCGGATGACATCGCTGTCGGCGTTGCTGTAGCCGGTCTCGACGGAGCCGGTGGTGTACGGGAATATGGGCTGAGCCATGCCGTTCATGTAAAGCGGCTGGAGCTTATCGGCATGCAGTGCGTCGTACATGGTGTTGGCAACTGCCTTCATCTGACGGTAAGCGTCAAGGGTGCAGGCCGCGTCGGTGTCGGTGTCGGCACTGATCATACCCATGCTGCGAGCCAGAGCAAGATAGTCGGCAGGGAAGGTGCCGAGCTGCTTTTCGCTCATGCCCGTCCAAAGCAGCAGTGCGCGTACCGCGTCTGCAACGGACAGCTCTTCGCTTGCGGAAGCGCCGTCGGGAATGGTGATGCTGCTGTCGATGTCTGCAATATCCGCATAGGTCAGCACGTCGCTGCTGTCTGCCGGCTCGGCAAAGGCTGCGCCGGGCAGAACGGAGAGGATCATGACAAGGCTCATCAACAGAGCAAGAAGTCTTCTCTTCATAATACGCCTTCTTTCTGAGTATTCTAAATCAGTACATCTAATATAATAATACAAGATTGCCGATTTATGAGGTTTAGTTTAAATCACGAAAGTGAAATTTTCAATTGACAGAATTAACGAGCGTTAAGAAAAATTAATACCGATATTTGTAGTATTTATATGAAATCGCGAAAGTGTATCAAACTTACGTGATTAAACGACAAAAGCAGCCTGAAATGTCCAGCATTTCGGGCTGCTTTTGGAAAATGATTATATTCAGAAGGTCATTCCGCCTGCGAAGCGGTTGAACATGACCGCGACCTGCGAACGGACCGCACTGCCCTTCGGGCTGAGCGTTGTGCTGCTTGTGCCGTTGATGATCCCTGCGCCTATTGCCCAGCACATGCTCTCGCGCGCAAAGGAGCTCACCTGCTGCGCGTCGGAATAGCCGCCGATATCGGCGTAAACGTCGGTGTTATAGCCCTTGTAGTTTGCGTATCTGTGCAGGAAGGTGACAAGCTGCTCGCGTGTGAGCGTTTCGTTCGGCGCGAAAGTGCCGTCGGCGTAGCCGTTGGAGATGTTGTTGTGCGAGCCCCAAAGCAGGGCGTCGTAGCAATACTGCGAGGAGCTTACATCGGAAAAGCGGTTTTCGTATCCCGAAACATCGGGGCTTCCGTCAAGCCGATAGAGCACCGTCACGAGCATGGCTCGGTCCATCGTAACATTGACGCCGAAATTGGTCTCTGTCAGCCCCTTGAACATGCCTGCCGCAACAACATTGTCAATGTCGTTATGCGCCCAGTAGGTCACGGGAACATCAGCAAAATTTTTCGAGGGACAATTATCTCCGAACAGGCAGCCGTCCTTCCACACGGCGACGGCTGTGACGTCCGATGCCGGCATCGTTATGTACCAGTATCCGTCGCTGCCCTTTGAGGCCGTTGCGCCGCTTACTTCCCAGTGATCAAATATCTTTGTGCCGTTTGCGCCCGGAACAAGCTTTATTTTTGCTCCGGCCGTGTAGCTTCCGCTGCCTTCGCCTCCGGAAACGGTGAGCTTATAGGTCGTCGGCTCCGGAGTGGCGCCGCCTGCCCAAACGGCGACGAGAGTCCGAGTTTTGTCTGCGATCGTCGAGGTCGTAACGGCCTGACCTGTGCCGGAGTCCTTCCAGTAGTCGAGCTTGTATCCGTCGCGCTTGACGGTGGGGAACGAGCCGTAGGCCTTGTCCTTATAGTAAGCAACGACGCGGTTTCCGCTCACCGTGCCGCCGTTTGCGTTGAAGACTCCGGCAACGAAGTGCGTAAGCTCGGTGCTGTAATTGTTATAAAGGAAGATCTCCGCCTCGTTTATGCGGCGCTTGACCAGTCCGGGGAGGATCTCGCCGCCGGCAGAGCACAAAACCGCGAACGAATCCGCAAGCTCAAGATCGGAAACAGGGTTGCCGTAGCTGTCTTTAAAGCCCTGCTGTATGTACCGAGCCAGTCTCCAGCCTGTGTTGTAATCGACCCAGTTCGGCCCAAAGTTGTAAGCAAGGCTTACAAGCGCGTCAAACTGATTTTGCGTCAAGCTCAGTCCGTATTTTTTCGCGGTGTTGTTGACGCCTCTTTCAAATCCAACTATATCCTGCTCAAAATATGCATCGGCCTGCTCGAGCGTGATCTCCATGCCCTCGTAAATGTCCGAGGCGTAGTGACCGTAGCCGATGGTCCAGTATTCCTCGCTCGGATGCGCCTTGTATGCCGTAAGCCGTAGCCCCTCCCAGCCCTTAATGAGGAGCTTTAGGTTGTCGCTGGCTTTCATATCTGCCTCCGCAGCATCGGCGAAAGCCGCCGTCGGCACAAGCGTCACGAGCATCAGAACGGCAAGCAGGAAGGATATGTACCTTTTCATATGCGTGTCTCCTGTTTTGCGTGATGTGTGAAAATAAGTTTAAAAATGAGTGGCAAAATTATTACATTCTGCATTCTAACAAAAAAACCTTGAAAAATCAAGGCTTTTGTTGTCGAACGGCCCGGACGGTAAAATTTACTGCGCCGAAAATGCCCGAAAGGGGCAAAAGTCGCCTAAATGCGAGGCGCTAGGACGGCCTATTTTGTCACAGGCGCTTATTGACAGAATCGGACGGATATTATAAAATTTATTGTCCGATATTTATAATTATTTAGGAGCTGAGTGCAATGCGTGATTACAGCAAGGAATTTGCCGACAGAGTGCAGTATATAAGAAGCCTCGTGGAAACGAGCGGCGTTGACGGCATCGTTTTCGGAAACTCCGGCGGCAAGGACTCTGCCCTTGTCGGCATACTGTGCAAGTTTGCCTGCGAGAACACCGTGGGTATAATGATGCCATGTGCGTCAAAGCGCAATTTTGAGCAGGATATGAAGGATGCTAAGGAGGTTGCCGAGCATTTCGGTATAGAAAGCCGCGTTATTGACCTGACCGACGTCCGCCAGGCGGAGATAGACAGGCTTCAGGGCATAACGACGCTGACAAATGCCGCCGTCAATAACATTGCTCCGCGCCTTAGAATGACAACGCTGTACGCCGTTGCGGCCTCGGAATACCGCCTCGTTGCCGGAACGGGCAACCGCAGCGAGCGCTACATGGGCTATTTTACAAAGTGGGGCGACGGCTCGTGCGATTTTAACCCCATATCCGATCTGACCGCGACCGAGATCATCGAATTTCTCAAATGGCTCACTGCACCTGCATGCATCATAAACAAAGCACCCTCGGCAGGACTGTTCGACGGTCAGACCGATGAGGACGAGATGGGCGTGAGCTATCACGCGATCGACAGCTATATTAACGGCGGCGAGGTAAGCCCCACCGAGAAGAAGATAATTGACCGCTACCACCGCGTAAGCGAGCATAAGCGCAGCGGCATAAACGTATTTAAGCAGATAGATGAGTAAACACGAATTTTATGAAAATCCCCTGTGTGGGAGATATGCCGGAGAAGAGATGAAGCGCCTTTTCTCCGATGACTTCAAGTTCTCAACCTGGCGCAGACTGTGGATAGCCCTTGCTGAGAGCGAGAAAGAGCTTGGACTCGATATAAGCGATGCGCAGATCGAGCAGATGAAAGCGCACGTTGACGATATCGACTATGAGTCGGCCACCCACCACGAGCACGAGGTGCGCCACGACGTTATGGCGCATGTGCTCACCTTCGGCGAGTGCTGCCCCGACGCAAAGCCTATAATCCACCTCGGTGCAACGAGCTGCTATGTCGGCGATAACACCGATATCATACGAATGCGCGAGGCGCTCGTTCTTGTGCGGAAAAAGCTCGTAAACGCCATCGCGGCGCTGCGCGATTTTGCCGAGAAATACAAAAGCGTTCCGACGCTTGCATACACGCATTTTCAGGCTGCCCAGCCGACGACCGTCGGCAAAAGAGCAACGCTTTGGGCATATGACCTTATAAACGACCTTGAGCAGCTTGATTTCCAGCTCGGCAGGCTCGAGCTTTTGGGCTGCAAGGGCACGACCGGAACCGGCGCAAGCTTCCTTGAGCTTTTCGACGGCGACGAGAAAAAGGTGACGGAGCTTGAAAAACTCATAGCCGAAAAAATGGGCTTTAGCCGCTGCGCCCCCGTGAGCGGACAGACGTATTCGCGCAAAGTCGATTTTTATGTTTTGCAGGTGCTCTCCGGCATTGCGCAGAGCGCGTCGAAATTCTCAAGCGATGTAAGGCTCCTGTCGCACCTCAAGGAGGTCGATGAGCCGTTTGAGTCAAAGCAGATAGGCTCGTCGGCGATGGCCTATAAGCGCAATCCCATGCGGAGCGAGCGCATAGCGTCGCTTTCGCGTTTTGTCATAAGCGATCTGCAAAATGCAGCCTTCACCGCGTCGAGCCAGTGGCTCGAGCGCACGCTGGATGATTCGGCAAACAGAAGGTTGAGCATCCCCGAGGCTTTCCTTGCCGTTGACGGTATCCTCAACCTTTATATAAACGTTGCATCCGGCATGAAGATATATCCTGCCGTGTGCAAAAAGCATCTGGATGAGGAGCTGCCGTTCATGGCAAGCGAAAACATCCTCATGTACTGCGTTAAAAATAAGGGTGGCGACAGGCAGGAGCTGCACGAGCGCATCCGCGTCCACTCCGTTGCCGCGGCGCAGCAGGTCAAGCTCTATGGCGAGAAAAACGATCTGCTCGAGCGCATAATGGCAGACCCTGCGTTCAAGCTCAGCGAGGATGAGCTGCGTGAGATGTGCGATCCGCGCGGCTTCACCGGCATGGCCGAGCATCAGACCGAAAAGTTTATAAATGAGTATCTTGATCCTGTCATCGACGCAAACAAAGAGTATCTCGGCGTCGAGGCAAGTGTAAATGTGTAAAGGAGCGTAACAATGTTAACTGCAATCGTGGGAACAAACTGGGGCGATGAGGGCAAGGGCCGCATGGTCGATCTGCTCTCTGAAAATTACGACATCGTTGTCCGCTATCAGGGCGGCAACAACGCAGGCCACACCGTGGTAAACGACAAGGGCAAGTTCATCCTGAACCTGCTGCCGTCCGGCATCCTCCGCGACGACACCGTCAACGTCCTCGGTGCCGGCATAGTCATCGACCTTGAGCACCTGTTTAATGAGACCGCGCGTCTGCGCGCCGGCGGCATAGCAATAAGCCCGGCAAATCTCAAGATCAGCGACCGCGCGACCATCTGCATGCCCTATCACAAGCTCCTTGACGGCCTGGAAGAGGACAGACTCGGCGACAAGAAGTTCGGCTCGACACGCCGCGGCATTTCTCCGGTCTATTCCGATAAGTTCATGAAAAAAGCCCTGCGCATGGGCGACCTTAAAAACCTCGATCACCTGCGCGGCCGCATTGCCGATATCATCGAGTGGAAAAACCTCACCGTCGCCGGCGGCTACGGCCACGAGCCGATAGACGTTGACGAGATCATGGCATGGCTCGAAAAGTACGGCAAGCCCTTTGCCGACTATGTGTGCGACACGACCGTGTACCTCACCGATGCGGTGAAGGCCGGCAAGTCCGTCATGTTCGAGGCTCAGCTCGGCGCACTGCGCGATATCGACTTCGGTATCTACCCCTACACCTCCGCGTCCACCACTCTCGCGGCCTACGCGCCCATCGGCTCCGGCGTTCCTCAGCTCAAGCTCGATGAAAGCATCGGCATCATGAAGGCCTACTCCAGCTGCGTCGGCGAAGGCCCCTTCACCTGTGAGCTGTTCGGCGACGAGGCTCACGCACTGCGCGAGGCAGGCGGCGAGTACGGCGCGGCAACGGGACGTCCGCGCAGAGTCGGCGGCTTTGACGTCGTCGCATCGCGCTACGGCGCAATGATGCAGGGCTGCACCTGCATTGCCCTGACAAAGCTCGACGTTATGAGCTATATGGACAAGATCCCCGTCTGCGTAGCTTACGAGCTTGATGGCAAGAGAATCGAAAACTTCCCCGGAAACATCGAGGAGCTTGAGCGCGCAAAGCCCATATATGAATATGTCGAGGGCTTCAAGTGCGATATCTCCGGCTGCCGCAAGCCCGAGGATCTGCCTAAGGCGGCGCTTGACTATGTCAAGTTTATCGAAAAGGCAGTCGGCTGCCCGATCAAATACGTTTCAGTCAGCGCAGAGCGCGAGGGCTGCATCGAGATGTTTTAACGGGAGGGCAAGGAATGCAGAATCAGCGCGTACTTGTTCTGGACTTCGGCGGCCAGTATAACCAGCTTATCGCACGCAGAGTCCGTGAATGCAATGTCTACTGCGAGGTAAAGCCTCACAGCATGACGATAGACGAAATAAAAGCATACGACCCCATAGGCATTATCTTCACCGGCGGCCCGCAGAGCGTTTACGCTGCCGGCTCGCCGCAGGTAGATGCAAAGATATTCGAGCTTGGCATTCCCGTGCTCGGCATATGCTACGGCTGCCAGCTCATGGCGCACTACCTCGGCGGCGAGGTCACCGCCGCGCAGTCGGATACGGCTCGCGAATACGGCAAGACCCCCACCTTTTTCGACACCGACTGCCGCCTGTTCAAGGGCTTGCCGGAAGAGAGCGTAACGTGGATGAGCCACGGCGACTACATGGCCAAGGTCCCCGAGAGCTTCCGCCTTGTTGCGCACAGCGCAGCCTGCCCGACCGTCGGCATATGCGACGAAGCTCGCGGCTTTTACGGCGTGCAGTTCCACCCTGAAGTAAACCACACCGAACACGGCCAGAAAATGCTGCACAACTTCCTGTATGAGGTCTGCGGCGCAAAGGGCGACTGGACGATGGGCGACTATATGCGCGCATCCATTGAATCTATCCGCGCCAAGGTCGGCGACGGTAAGGTGCTGCTGGCGCTCTCCGGCGGCGTAGATTCCTCCGTCGCGGCGGCGCTGCTCGCCGAGGCTGTCGGCAACCAGCTCACCTGCATTTTCGTCGATCACGGTCTTATGCGTAAGGATGAGGGCGACGAGGTCGAAGCGGCGTTCAAAAACTGGGATATAAACTTTATCCGTGTTAACGCACAGGATCGCTTCCTGTCAAAGCTCGCCGGCGTTTCCGAACCCGAGGCAAAGCGCAAGATCATCGGTGAGGAGTTTATACGCGTGTTCGAGGACGAGGGCAAGAAAATAGGCTCGGTTGACTATCTCGCTCAGGGCACTATTTACCCCGACGTTATCGAGTCCGGCACGAACGTTGCGGCCGTTATCAAGAGCCACCACAATGTCGGCGGCCTGCCCGATTTCGTTGACTTCAAGGAGATCATCGAACCGCTGCGCCTGCTGTTCAAGGATGAGGTTCGTGCGCTCGGACGTGAGCTTGGTCTGCCCGAGTATCTGGTAATGCGCCAGCCGTTCCCCGGCCCCGGCCTTGCCATCCGCGTTATTGGCGATATCACGAAGGAAAAGCTCGATATCCTGCGCGAGGCAGACTTTATCTTCCGCGACGAGATCGCAAAGGCGCATCTCGAGGGCACAATGAATCAGTATTTCGCGGTGCTCACGAATATGCGCTCTGTCGGCGTAATGGGCGACGGCAGAACCTATGACTATACCCTCGCGCTGCGCTCTGTCACAACGACCGACTTCATGACTGCCGACTGGGCACGCATTCCCTATGACGTGCTCGATAAAGTCTCCGTGCGCATCGTAAACGAGGTCAAGGGCATAAACCGCATCGTCTACGACATAACCTCCAAACCCCCCGCAACAATCGAGTGGGAATAACTGACAAAACCCGCAAAGCCTTGAAAACACTGGGGTCTTAAAGCGGAAACGGGGCATTTGATAGCAAATTGATAGCAGATACCAAAACCGGATTTACTTTGTTCACTCCCGTATAACGGGTGGCTTGCGGGTAAATCCTCCATATCCTAAGAAAAAGGTCTTGCTGACTTTCACCAGTCGGCAAGACCTTTTTTGTTATTTGTCTTTTCTCTGTTTCTTCAATCCTTTTATCAGAGCATCGCTTAATTCCTTCGAGGGGACTTTGGCCCACCGCTGGGTGGTGTCGTACTTCGGGTAGTTGTAGCGCCAGCGGTCATAGTCCTCCTTGGTGATCTCCCCGGCCTCCAACTTCGCCGCCTGTTCCCGCCACGCAATCAAGATTTTGTTCAGCTCACTGGCTTGACGGCCTCCCTGAAAAATATCTGCTTGCAGGCAGGCACGTCCATCCGCCTCTACCACTTTCAGACTGTAAACATCCTCCAAGGCGAACAGCGTATGGGCCAAACCTATGTAGTTGTCTATGTCCGGGACGCTCAACGCCTGGGGCGATACATCTAATGTATGCGCCAGGGCAGCGGTCAAGTCGGCCTTCGGCGTCCGGGTGCCTGTTTCGTACTGTGCCAGACGAACATCGGCGGAACGCTCTGGAAAGCCCACCGCCATACCAAGATACTTCTGTGTCATACCCCGGAGGGTGCGGAAAAAATGGATGCGCTCTCCTATTGCCATAAATGCCAACTCCTATCTGGTGGTTTCTGTCGAAAGTAGTATAACATATTCGCTTAGTAACAGTCAAGAGTATCTTAAACAAAAAAGTTAAAAATTATTCCGCAAGCCACTTGACAAAGCAAATTTGCTTAGTTATAATAGGTTAAGCATAAAGGCTTAGTTCTGGGGCCATGAAAGGAGGTGAGCGCACAATGGCAAGCACCATGTTCATGCGGGTGGACGAGGTAGCGGAGGAATTAGGGGTTTCTGTCCCCTATGCCTATAAGCTGATTCGTTCTATGAATGCGGAGTTGAAAAAGACGGGCTGTATTACCATTTCAGGCCGCATCGACCGCAAATTCTTCCACGAAAAATTTTATGGCACAAGAAGCCAGAGCGAAAGGAGTGATTAACCTATGGCGGCGTTTAAGAACAAGGCCAACGGCACTTGGTACGTCCAATTCCGCTATACGGACTGGAAAGGAGAGCGCCAGCAGAAGTTAAAGCGTGGCTTTGCCACCAAGAAAGAGGCCCAGGCGTGGGAACGGGAGTTTCTGATGCAAAAGCAGGCCGATGTGAACATGACCTTTGAGAGCTTCGCCCAGCTCTATGAGAAGGATATGAAGCCCAAGCTGAAACTGAACACCTGGCTGACAAAAGAAAGCATCATCCAGAAGAAAATCCTGCCGTATTTTGGAAAACGGAAATTGTCGGAAATCACCGCCAAGGACGTGATGGACTGGCAGAACGCGATCCGAGGGTTAACGGACGCCAAGGGAAAACCCTATTCCCCTACCTATCTCAAAACCGTCCACAATCAGTTAAGTGCCCTCTTTAACCATGCTGTCCGCTACTACGGCCTCCAGGTCAATCCTGCGGCCAAGGCCGGGAACATGGGGGTGGAGGAACGGCGTGAAATGCTGTTCTGGACGAAGGAAGAGTATCTGAAATTTGCCGACGCCATGATGGACAAGCCCCTCTCCTACTATGCCTTTGAAATGCTCTACTGGTGCGGTATCCGGGAGGGGGAACTGCTGGCCCTCACCCCAACAGACTTCGACTTTGAGGCGGGTACAGTGTCCATCAGCAAATCCTATCAGCGGCTCAAGGGCAAGGACGTGATTACCACTCCTAAGACGAAAAAGAGCAACCGTGTCATTAAGATGCCCAAATTCCTCTGTGGAGAGATGGAGGACTACTTAAAGATGTTTTACAGCACCGGGGCAAATGAACGGATTTTCCCTGTCAGCAAGCACTATCTCCACCATGAAATGGACAGAGGTGCGAAAGCGGCGGGAGTGAAGCGGATCAGAATTCACGACCTCCGACATTCACACATTTCCCTGCTGATTGATATGGGCTTCACCGCCCTGGCAATCGCTGACCGGGTGGGGCATGAGAGTATCGATATCACCTACCGCTACGCCCATCTGTTTCCTACAAGGCAGACGGAGATGGCGGACAAACTGGACTTTGAAAGGATGGGAACGTAACCATGTCACTGAAAAACCGAGACAACAAAAATCGCTGGAGGAACAAGACCGTGGCCTTCCGGGTGTCCCCGGAGGAAGATGAACAGATCGAGGCCGCTGTGCGGCTCTCCGGCCTGACAAAGCAGGACTACATCACAAGACGCCTCCTGTGCCGGGACGTAGTGGTACAGGGTAATCCCAAGGTCTACAAAGCCCTGCGTGACCAGCTTGCCGCCGTTCTGGACGAACTGCGGCGGGCCGAGGACGGGGCTGGCGTGGACGATGAACTGCTGGACACCATTCAGATGATCGCCGCTATCATGGGCGGCATGAAGGAGGATTGATAGATTGATGGATTCCAGAGAAACGAAAAGGACTGTCCCGGTTCCGTCTGTTGGCGCAGACGGGGAACAGCCCATTTCACAAACACCTACCGCAAGTATAACAGAGGAAACGACAGAAAACAATCCCCCTGAAAAAAATTATGCGGAACTGCTGCGGAAAATGCAGCGCATGAACGACCCGGCGTATCTCCCCACGATTTCCATGAACGAGTTGTACGAGAACGTCTATCAGAGCAGACCGCCCGTCATTGACGGTCTGCTCTATCCGGGGACGTACCTCTTTGCGGGAGCGCCCAAGGTAGGCAAGTCGTTTCTGATGGCCCAGCTTGCCTACCACGTCAGCATGGGCCTCCCCCTGTGGGACTATCCCGTTCACAAGGGGACTGTCCTCTATCTGGCGCTGGAGGACGATCACCGTCGCTTGCAGGAGCGGCTTTACCGGATGTTCGGCATGGACGGCACCAACGACCTCCTCTTTTCCATCTGTGCCAAACAGGTTGGCGCTGGGCTGGAGGAACAGCTAAAGCGATTCGTGCAGGAACACCCAGACACCAAACTGATTATCATTGACACCCTTCAGAAGATTCGGGAGGCTGGCGGGGATAAGTACAGCTACGCCAACGATTATGAGGTGGTAGGAAAGCTGAAACGCCTTGCTGACGCTTGCGGCGTCTGCCTCCTACTGGTACATCACACTCGGAAGCAGCAGGCCGACGACAAGTTTGATATGATCTCCGGCACCAACGGCCTGTCGGGGGCAGCAGACGGGGCCTTTCTTCTTCAGAAGGAGAAGCGGACGGACGGCACCGCCACCTTGGATGTGGTAGGACGTGACCAGCAAGACCAGCGGCTCTATCTCATTAAGGACAAGGAACACCTGACATGGACACTGGAGCGGATGGAAACGGAGTTGTGGGTAGAACCCCCCGACCCGGTGCTGGTGGCCGTAGCCGCCTTTATCACGGCGGAGAGGCCGTCCTGGGGCGGTACGGCCACGGAGTTGGCGGCAGCCCTGCAAGTGGATATGAAGCCCAATGCCCTGGCGATGCGGCTGAACGTCCGGGCCGGGAAACTGGCAACGGACTATCATATCCGCTATGAGAACACCCGCACCCACGCCGGGAGAAGTATCAGCCTGACCCTGGATCCTCCCCAAGCGTGACGACCGTGACGGCTGTGACGGCTTTTTTGAGAGCGGGGGCGGTGTCCAAAACATCGTCACGGTCGTCACGGCTGTCACGGGGAGCGGGGTCAAATGTCAAGGGGGCATACCTGTGGGTGGAGATTGCCGCAAGGCAATACAACCCGAACCCCTTGATATTTGGCCCACGGAGGACACTTGCCGGGTGGTGGAAAGGCTGTGCCTTTCCACCTGCCCAACGGCGAGTGGAAAAGTTTAGGCGGGGTGCAGGGTGCCCTTTTCAAAGGGCGGCCCTGCTGGGGGAGGCAACCGCAGTTGCCGGGGGCAAAGCCCCCACACCACCCCGTAGGGCGCAAATGCGCTTTTGATGGCCGTAAGGCTGTCAAAAGTGCTTTTGCGTTACTTTCGCAGAAAGTAACAAAGGCCCGCCGCTTGCGCGGCGGAAAAGGAAGGAGGGATTGATTTGAAAAGGACAATCAGCGCCATGGTGGGCCAAGGATCGGTGAACCATAACAGTAGAAAATTCCACGCCAAGAACACTGACCCGGAACGCTCCCACTTGAATATAACCTACTGCCAGGAGAATATCAAGGCGGTGTACCATGAACTCTTTGACGAGGCTCTGGAACGGTACAACGCTAAACAAACCAGGGCCGACAGAAGGATAGAGGATTACTATGAGAAGATCCGCTCCGGCAAGCAGGAAAAGCCGTTCCATGAAATCATCCTGCAAGTGGGCAATCGAGATGATATGAGCGCCGACAGCGAGGAGGGACAGCTTGCGGCAGCGGTTTTGGACGAGTACATGAAGGGCTTTCAAGAGCGCAACCCCCAACTCCGGGTGTTCTCTGCCCACCTCCACATGGACGAGGCTACGCCCCATCTGCACATTGACTTTGTACCATTCACCACCGGGAGCAAGCGAGGGCTGGACACGAGGGTATCTTTGAAACAGGCGTTAGCGGCCCAGGGTTTCCAGGGCGGCACCAGAGGGGACACAGAGTGGAGCCAGTGGGTGCGCTCGGAAAAGGAGCAGCTTTCCCTGGTCATGGAGCGCCACGGGATTGAGTGGGAGGACAAAGGCACCCACGACAAGCACTTGTCTGTGCTGGACTACAAGAAAGAGCAGCGGGCAAAGGAGATCGCCGTTCTGGAGACGGTCAAGGCGGAGAAAGAAAACCAGGTGGAGAGCCAGGAACGGCGGCTCAAAGAACTTGCCCCGGCGGTGAAAAATATGGAGCGGTTGGCAGCGGATTTCTCCGCCAATCCGGAGGAGATTTTGCCGGAGCCGGGAACGCTGGAAACAGGCCGGGCCTACCGAGAGAAAAAGGCAAAGCCCCTGCTGGCCCAAATCGTCAAGGTGCTGCGCTCCCTGTATCTGGCCTATGTGGAGCTGCGGGGGAAATTTGAGCGTCTGCAAGGGGACTATGGCCGGGTGAGGGAGAGCAACATCCGCCTGTCTGATCGATTGCAGGAGGTCAAGTTGGAAAACAAGGCCATGCGGCAAGTCTCCGCTGACTATGAGCGGGTCAAAAGGGCCTTTGGCCCAGAACAAGTGGACAGAATATTAGAGGCAGCTTACCAGCAGGAACAGGTCGCAAAGGAGCAGAAATGGGGTGCAAGGTCAAAAATAAGGGTAGGCGCACGATAATCACAAAAAATGGAGGTAATTTCATGGAAAAGTACATCTTTGACGAGGGCAACGGTCTGTGGCTG
>ERZ1027125.574-NODE-574-length-14705-cov-5.759932_pt1 | contig 14705 bp, 14 predicted proteins | sample MGYA00519249_ERZ1027125 | MGnify/ENA primary metagenome ERZ1027125 (study PRJEB26926, sample SAMN06164580) | human gut metagenome | biome: ENVO:00009003; feature: ENVO:2100002; material: ENVO:00002003 | host: Homo sapiens | place: USA | collected 2012 ... | reverse complement strand
ACGAGATAGGCTCCGGTCTCGTGGGCTCGGAGATGTGTATAAGAGACAGCGTTTTCGCAGTATCTCGGCATTCTTACGGCAAGGGTTTCCAGTCCGAGATTGAGCAGGAAAGAGCTGTTTGCCGCAGGGTAGCAGCCGAAATCTCGCATCAGCTGCATTCTCGCCTTGGTGATATAGGGTGCGTCGGGATATTTCTCGGTGTATACAATACCGTGGTAGCTTTCGTCAGGCTCGGTAAGGCCGGGGAATCTGCCTGATTTTGTCCAGTCGAATTTGCCGCTGTCGACTATCACTCCTCCTACCTGAACGGCGTGACCGTCCATGTACTTGGAGGTAGAGTGTACGACGATATCCGCTCCCCACTCGATAGGTCTGCACAGTATAGGAGTAGCGAAGGTGTTGTCGACTATGAGCGGAACTCCGCAGTCGTGAGCCGCTTTCGCCCACTTTTCGATGTCGAGTACGGTAAGCTCGGGGTTAGCGATGGTTTCGCCGAATACGCACTTTGTGTTTGGTCTTATCGCCGCTTTTATCTCGTCCTCGCCGGCGTCCACGTTTACAAACGTGCATTCTATACCCATCTTTTTGAGCGTGAATGCAAACAGATTTACAGTACCGCCGTAGATCGACGAGCTGGAAACGAAGTGGTCGCCTGCGTTGCAGATATTAAGTATTGAGAGCAAAGAAGCAGCTTGTCCCGATGAGGTGCACATTGCCGCAGCTCCTCCCTCCAGAGCGGCTATCTTCTTTTCCACGGCGTCGGTAGTGGGGTTTTCAAATCTTGAATATATCATACCGAGCGTAGGATCGTCGAAAACGTCTGCTACGGCGTCGGTGGAGTTGTACACATATGTCGTACTCTGATATATCGGCATTACTCTGGGTTCGCCGTTTTTGGGTGAGTAGCCTTCGTGAAGCACCTGTGTTTCGATTTTCATGTCAATTACGTCCTTTCGTCATTCTGAGAAGCTGAGCGACTGTGCGCAGGAAACAAGTGTTTCAAGCGTAGCTTCGTCGTAGCAGTTGCCCTGAATAAAAATAAATTCACTGTCGGATATCTGCGAATACAGTCTGACGGTGTAGAATGTTCCGTTTTCTCCCGTAAGCACCTCGGTTATAAGCTGAGCGGGCTTGCCGCCGACCTCTGCGTTGGAGGTGTCTAGAACTTCGACCTTGTCGCCGTAGTCGCTGTTGTTTATGTTGTTCGCATACTCCCATCTGAGCTTTGCAAAATCGTCAAGAGTGAGAGTGGTGGAGTACAGCTGAACAGCCATGTTGAAGCTGTCGGTAGATTTGGTTTCCATAAGCGCGCGGAACTCAACGCTTTCATTGTCGAAGGCGGGTTTCAGAACGTCTTCAATGTCGTAGTATTCCGTTCCCTCAGGCAGCTTCATAGTAAAGCCGAACTCGCTGTTTGTATAGCTGTCGCCGCTCATTTCAACGCCTGCCGCTCCCGGTTCGGCGGAGCTTGTACTCTCCTGTGAGGAGGATTCCTCGGAGCTGTCCGCCGTGCTTTCGACAGGTTCTTCCGAGCTTTCGTCCACAGGCTCGGAGTCGTTTTCGGATGCGTTCTCGTCTTGGCTTTCATCGGCAGGCTCTTCCTGCGAGGAGGAAATGTTCATATCTTCGTCTTCGGCAGGCAGATCCTCGATGTATCCGCAGCCGCTCATTCCCACCAGCATTATCATTGCCGTTATTGCGGCAAAAAGCTTGTTTTTGTTTTCCATCTTTCTTATCTCCTTTTCTTTGAACATATGATTTTTCTTATCGTATGTATAAATACAGTTCCCACGCCGAATCCTCCGAGCATACCCGTGACCAGTCTGCGGAAGTTTGTCGAGGGCTTTCCCAGCTCCTGAGCCATCCAGTCAAGCAGAGTAGTAAGGGAGCAGGTTATCGGCAAATATCGTGGAAGCTGCGATTTTCTCAGCAGAAGCGCTATCATATGCCCTGCGATAATGCCCGTACAGCGTGCGCATACCGGAAACTGCCACGAGCCGATAAAAAAGCTTCTGTCGGCACGTTGGTGGCAGCCGGCTCTCCTGCCAAGTTCCATTGCTGAAAGCCACAGTTTAATGGTGTTCACAGTGTAAACTTCTTTCCGCATGAGGGACATATCCAGTAGGTCTTGCTCTTAAATTTAGACTTTCTGCCGCACAGACCGCAAAGCAGTCCGATAGGTCCTAAAATAAGGTAGCCGCATATCCCCGAGCCTACGCCGTAGCCGCCGTCCTTGTATTTGGTCTGAATAACTGTCTGGCAGCCTCCGCAGCCGCATTTAGGGCAAACTGCTCCGTATTGCGGAGTATTGTAATATACATTGTTCATTTTTATACTCTTTCCTCCGAGTATGTTCACATAAAGCCAATTCACGCCTTTTCGGCAGGATTTTGCCGCTTTCTGCGTTGAAAATCCTTGAAGGGCGACAGCCCGACTGCGGATTTTCGCCTTGAAATTGACAAAATCCTGCTCGAAAATCCGCAAATTGTTTTATGTGAACATACTCTAATTGAAATCTCTGTCAAAGGTTATTACGGAGTAGTATTTCTCCTTTTCCTTTTCAAGCTCGGAATCTATATGAAACTTTAGCTGTTCGTCGGTATAGCCGCAGTCGTAGGGAACTACAAGGTCGAAAATGACATTGATATGGGTGTCGCCGCTGACAAGCCGGAAGTCGTGTATGTGAAGCCTGTCGTCAAGACTCTTTATAATAGCGCGTACCTTTTCTTTACACTTGTTTACCTGTTCGTTGTCGACTTCTATAGGATCCATATGGATAGTCATGCGCACGTTAAGCTCGCTGCCTACGGTGCGTTCGATCACGTCTATTTTATCGTGTATGCGTATGAAGTCCTCGTCGCTGCGCACTTCGGCGTGGCAGGAGCCTATTTTATTGCCCGGTCCGTAGTCGTGTATAACGAGATCGTGTACCCCGATAATACTTTCGTTCGACGTTACCAGCCGCTTTATCTTTTCGGTAAGCTCCTTATCGGCAGGCTTGCCGAGCAGCAGGTCAACGGTATCTCGGACGATGCCAAAGCCTGCGAAAAGTACGAACAGCGAAACAACTACGCCCATAACTCCGTCGAGGGGCAGCGAGGTAAATGCCGACGCAGCAAGTCCTATCAACGCTGCCGATGTAGCCAGCACATCGCTGCGGCTGTCTTTAGCGGTCGCAAGCATTACTGAGGAATTTATCTTTCTGCCCAGCTTGGTATTGAACAGGCTCATCCACAGCTTCACTCCTATCGAAATCAGAAGCGATATAAGTATAGGCAGGCTGAACACAATATCGGTCGGGTGAATTATCTTTTCGACAGAGCTTTTTAGCAGCTCGAGTCCCACTGCGAGGATAACTACGGCTATCATGAGCGAGGTCAGGTACTCCATTCTGCCGTGACCGAAAGGGTGATCCTTATCGGCGGGCTTAGCCGCCATTTTGTAGCCGAACAGCGTGACAAAGCAGCTTGCGCAGTCGGAAAGATTGTTAAAAGCGTCGGAGATCACGGAAATAGAGTGTGAAAGCGTACCGATAATGTATTTCAGCACAAAAAGTGCAATATTGCACACTATACCCACTCCGCCGGAAAGCTTCCCGTAGTTTTCCCGAACCTTGATATCTGTGACGTTTTCGCTGTCACGGACAAAACGTTTTACAAGAAAATTTGTCATTCTGCTGTTCCTCGTTCTTGGATTTTTGTGATATATATAATATTATATGTTTTTCGGATACTATTCGCCCATAGCCGTAAGATGCCGTCGGTATCGGCGTGGAATGCGTATGTCTGAGAGCATTCCCATGTCTGCAAGAAACGACGATATAGCTGCAAAGCCATCCTTGTAAAATTGCGTTATCCGCCGCTCACGCAGAGCTATCCCTTTGTAATCGGGAGGACAGATAAAGGTCCAGTCTGCCGATTCTTCATCCAGCACTATCCTGAAATATTTATCTATATCCCTGCTGTCGAAGCCTGCTTTTTCAAGCAGGATATGATGCTCGACAGCCTCGTCGATATGGCTCATTACCGCCGTTTTGCCGTCAAAGGATATCAATACGAGCAGAGGTTCTTTTTCCGCAACAGCCTTGTCAACTTCGGCGGCAGACGGGTACTTTATATAGTTCATCTTACGAAATCAGACGTTTATCTCAGCCACGTCGTCCGAAACGCCGTTAGCGTCGAGCACGGGTTTTACGCAGTTTTCTATAAACTCGTCTACCTGCTGAGGACATCTGCCGATGAAGTTTTCGGGCTTCATGATAGCGTCCATTTCTTCCTTGCTTATCATAAACATCGGGTCTGCGAGTATAAGATCGCAGAGATTGTTGTCAAGACCCTCGCGCTTTACGTTTGCTCCCGCTATCATTGAGTATTCACGGATCTTTTCATGCAGATCCTGTCTGTTGCCGCCTTTCTTTACGGCGTCCATCATGATGTTTTCGGTAGCCATAAAGGGCAGCTCTGCCATTACTCTGCGGCGGATTATCTTATCATATACCACGAGTCCGTTTTCGGGGTCGGTAACGTTTATCATAATATTGAGGATAGCGTCCACTCCGAGGAACGCCTCGGCTACTGAGATTCTCTTGTTTGCAGAGTCGTCGAGTGTACGCTCGAACCACTGAGTACCGGCAGTAAATGCAGGGTTGAGGACATCGCACATAACGTATCTGGCGAGAGCGCATATTCTTTCATCTCTCATGGGGTTGCGCTTGTACGCCATAGCGGAAGAGCCTATCTGATTTTTCTCAAAAGGTTCTTCTATCTCCTTGAATGACTGGAGAATGCGTATGTCGTTCGCAAACTTCATAGCCGACTGGGAAATTCCTGCGAGTACCGAGCATACGGCATAGTCTACCTTTCTCGAGTAGGTCTGACCCGAAACGGGAACTACCGAGTCAAATCCCATTTCCTCGGCTATCATCTGCTCCAGTTTTTTGATCTTGTCCGTGTCGCCCTCGAAAAGCTCCATAAATGAAGCCTGCGTGCCGGTAGTACCCTTTGAGCCTAAAAGCTTAAGCTTAGAGAGTTGGAAGTCGAGATCCTCAAGGTCCATAAGAAGTTCATTGCACCAGAGAGTAGCACGTTTGCCGACAGTGGTCAGCTGAGCGGGCTGGAGGTGAGTGTACGCAAGGCAAGGAAGAGCCTTGTACTTATCTGCAAAATCGGCAAGCTGAGAAATTACCTTGACAAGCTTTCTTTTCACAACACGCAGAGCGTCGCGCATGATGATAACGTCGGTATTGTCGCCCACATAGCATGAGGTCGCTCCGAGGTGGATTATACCTGCTGCGTCCGGGCATACCTGACCGTATGTATAAACGTGAGCCATGACGTCGTGGCGCACTACCTTTTCACGGGCGGCGGCTACCTCGTAGTCGATATTCTCAATATTAGCTTCGAGCTGAGCTACCTGCTCTGCCGTCACAGGCAGACCGAGCTTCATTTCCGCTCTTGCGAGGGCTACCCAGAGCCTGCGCCATGTGGTGAATTTTTTATCGGCTGAGAAGATATACTGCATCTCCTTGCTTGCGTATCTTGTACAAAATGGGCTTTCGTAAGTATTATTCATATTATTTACCGTCCTTTTAGTATTATAGTCATGTTGTCATATAACCCATTATAACATATAAACGTATAAAAATCAAGAGCAAAAAACAGCGGCGCATTAGAGCCTGTTCACATAAAGCCAATTCACGTCATTTCGGCAGTCTTTTACGGTTTTCTGCGTTAAAAATCCTTGCAGGGCGACAGCCCGGACTGCGGATTTTTGCCTTGAAACCCGCAAAATCCGGCTCGAAAATCTGCAAATTGTTTTATGTGAACACGCTCTAATAAAAAAACTATTGAAAAAAAGTTGGGATTATGTTATAATAAAATTATATGTTTAAATTTTTCCGTCGGTCGGCTCAGATACGCTTGGCAAAATGGGGTTCGGGCTGCTCGGCGGAGGGCTGTGAAAAGGATATTGTTTATGAACACTGTCAGAATAGGCGGTATAGAGGCTGAAAAAACCGCCGCCCTAGCTCCTATGGCTTCGGTCGCCGACCGCAGCTATCGGCTTATGTGCTGCGAATTCGGAGCGGCATATGCCGTAAGCGAGATGATCTCCGCCAAGGGTCTTTGCTACGGAGATAAAAAAACGGCTGAGATGTGCCGAATAACCACGGAGGAGCGTCCTTTGGCTTTGCAGCTTTTCGGAGAGGACGCCGAATTCATAGGGCGTGCCGCCGATATGCTTAACAAATATGAGCCTGATATTTTAGATATAAACATGGGCTGTCCCGTGCCGAAGGTGGTGGGAAACGGCAGCGGTTCGGCGCTTATGAAGCGTCCTAAGACCGCCGAGGATATCGTCCGCGCCGCTGTGAAGTATTCGCAGTCGCCCGTGACGGTCAAGATACGCTCCGGCTGGGACGAGGACAATATAAACGCTGTAGATTTTGCAAAGCGCATGGAGCAGGCTGGGGCGTGTGCGATAGCCGTGCACGGCAGGACACGCAGGCAGATGTATTCGGGAAAGGCGGACAGAGCTGTTATCGCCGCAGTAAAGCAGGCGGTGAGTATTCCCGTAATTGGCAACGGCGACGTTACCTCGCCCTTAGAGTGCGAGCGGATGTATAAGGAAACGGGCTGCGATCTTGTCATGGTCGGCAGAGGCTCGTACGGCAGACCGTGGATATTCGAGGAGATAAAGAGATATCTTGAAACCGGAGAGATACCTCCTCCGAAAACTGTGGAGGAGCGAATGGATATCATGCTTCGTCATTGCAGGCTGCTCATTTCCGAAAAGGGAGAGGTTCAGGCTATGCGTGAGATGCGCAAAAACGTGATATGGTATGTAAAGGGGCTGCCGGACGCCGCAAAAATGCGTCGTGAATGCTCGGAAATGACGGAGTTTTCACAGTTGGAAAGTATGGCGCAGCATATCATAAATACAAATACGGAGAGATAAAATGGGTATATTATATGTAGTCGGCACACCGATAGGAAACTTGTCGGATATGACTTACCGGGCAGTGGAAACGCTCGGCTCGGTAGATTTCATATGTGCCGAGGATACCAGAGTCACGGCGAAGCTGTTAAACTATTTTGAGATAAAAAAGCCGCTTGTCAGCTACCACGAGCATAACGCAAGGCAGGCCGGCGAGGAGATAATCTCACGCATTGCCGCAGGGGAAAACGCTGCGATAGTCACAGACGCAGGTATGCCCTGCATCTCCGACCCGGGAGAGCTGCTGGTAAGGCAGTGTGCCGAAAACGGTATTCGGGTGAGCGTAGTTCCCGGACCTACTGCGGCTATGTCGGCTGTTGCGATAAGCGGTCTTAATACGAAAAATTTTTCATTCCGCGGATTTCTTTCGGTAAATAAAAAGCAGAGAAACGCACATCTTGCTCAGATAAAGGACTGTCCCGACACGCTGATATTTTACGAGGCTCCGCACAAGCTTTTGAATACGCTCACGGATATGCTGAGATTTTTCGGCGACCGCAGGATATCGCTCTGTCGTGAGCTTACGAAGATACACGAGGAGATAAGGCGGACTACTTTGTCCGAAGCCGTGGAATATTATACGGTGAACAAGCCGAAAGGAGAATTTGTGCTGATAGTAGACGGCGCACGGGAGGAAGAGGACGGTTCAGCTGATACGCTCGGAGCGGCGCTGGAGCAGGTGCGAAAGCTTACAGAGAGCGGTATGCGCCCTGCCGACGCCTGCCGTGAAATAGCTAAGGTATCGCCTTTCTCAAAGGGTGAGCTTTACACGGCGTATCTCGGAGGACAGGAAGATGAATAACGCAGAAATAAAGATACTCCCTATGACGGAGGATAACTACCGCTGCGCCGCAGAAATAGAGAACGTCTGCTTTAACGACAGACCGTGGACGGAGGAGCAGTTTCACGAAGAGATATACATTGATTTTTCACGAACTTTTATCGCATACTGCGGAAACAGTCCGGCAGGCTTTGTGAACGTCTGGCTCACTCCGCCTGTGGCGATAATAAACAACATAGCGGTGCTTCCCAAATACCGCAGGCGAGGCATAGCACAGCGGATGATAAACGCCGCTCTCGGCGAATGCGGAGAATGCAGCTCGCTTTCGCTCGAGGTGAGGGTTTCAAATCTTTCCGCTATAGCGTTGTACGAAAAGATGAATTTTTCACAGGTAGGAAGACGAAAAAATTTTTACGAAAATCCCAGAGAGGACGCTTTTATAATGACAAGGTTTATGGAGAAGATAAAACATGACTGACGGGATAAAAGGACTTACGACCGAGAAGATCGGGAGTATAGATTTACATATATCCGATAATCACCGTTTCGGTACGGACGCTTTGCTGCTTGCGGACTTTGCCGCTCCGAGGCACAAGGATACGGTATGCGACCTGTGTTCGGGCTGCGGGATAATTGCGGCGGTGATGTACGAGAGGTTCAGACCTAAGTCGATAGAGGCTGTGGAGATCGATCCGGAGGGAACAGCTTTGTTTGATATGACGGTGGAAAAGAACGGACTTGAAAATGTGAAAGCGGTATGCGGCGATCTTAAAGAATGGCGTTCCGAGGTTCCGCTGGACGTAATAACCTGCAATCCGCCGTATAAGCGTGACTGCTGCGGAATAAAGAGCAGTACCGCTGCTGCGGTCAATGCAAGGCACGAGGTGCTTTGCAGCTTTGACGATGTGTGCATATCGGCTGCCGGGTCGCTTAAATTCGGCGGCAGACTCTGCATCTGCAACCGTCCCGAACGGCTGTGCGATATAATGTGCGGTATGCGTTCGGCAGGTATAGAGCCGAAGCGTGTGCGTTTTGTGGCGAAAAACGAGAATTGTGCGCCGTGGCTGGTGCTGGTAGAGGGGCGAAAGGGCGGAAAGCCGTTTGTGCAGGTAGAAGCTAACCTCTACACGCAAAATCCCGACGGCACACGTTCGGACGAATTGGAACGTATCTACAGAGCTGTTTTAAATAATACAAAGGACTGACACAAATGAAGATATTAGGAATAGAAAGCTCCTGCGACGAAACCGCCGCAAGCGTTGTCGAGGACGGCAAGATTGTACTGTCAAACATAGTCGCTAGTCAGATAGACGAGCACAGACTGTACGGCGGCGTAGTTCCCGAGATAGCCTCTCGCCGCCATGCCGAGAATATCTCTTGGGTGGTAAAAGAAGCTCTTTTGCAGGCAGACTGTACGCTTGACGATATAGACGCCGTAGCCGTGACATACGCCCCGGGGCTTATCGGCGCGCTGCTGGTTGGTATAAGCTTCGCTAAGGGACTTGCGATGTCCTGCGGAAAGCCGCTGATACCTGTTCACCATATCGCAGGGCATATTGCGGCGAATTATCTTACTCATGAGGACTTGAAGCCGCCGTATCTCTGCCTTGTGATTTCGGGAGGTCACAGCCATATCATCGAGGTGGAGGACTATACGAAGTACAGAGTTATAGGCAGAACGAGGGACGACGCCGCAGGCGAATGCTTTGACAAGGCTGCGAGGACTCTGGGTTACGAGTATCCCGGAGGCAAGTTCATAGACGCTGCGGCAAAGCTCGGTGACCCCGACGCATATAAGCTGCCCAAGCCTAAGGTTACGGGGAGCGAGTACGATTTCAGCTTTTCGGGACTCAAGACTGCGGTCATAAATACCGTACACAACGCCGAACAAAAGGGCGGGAGCATAAACCGCGAGGACATGGCGGCGTCTTTTCAAAAGACGGTTTCGGAGATACTTGTCGGGAAAACCATGGCTGCGGCGGATAGTCTGGGAAGTAAAAAACTCGTGATAGCCGGAGGAGTTTCCGCTAATTCTGGCGTTCGCACAGCGTTTGAAATAGCCTGCGCCGAGCGGGGAATATCGCTTTATATGCCCGAACTGAAATACTGCGGCGACAATGCCGCTATGATAGCCTGTCAGGGTTACTACGATTTTCTCGCAGGAAAAAGAGCCGACGAAAGTCTGAACGGTATAGCAACGCTTTCGCTGGAAGATATATGCCTATGAAAGAGGTGTCAGAATGAAAATATTAGCAATAGACGGAAACAGCATAATGAACCGTGCTTTTTACGCTATCAAGGCGCTGTCGACATCAAAGGGAGAGTACACCAACGCTCTCACGGGCTTTATGAATATTTTTCTTAAAGAAGCGGAGGCTGTGAAGCCCGATTGTATAGCGGTGGCGTTCGACCTGAGAGCGCCTACCTTCCGCCACAAGTCGGATCCGACGTATAAAGCCAACCGAAAGGGTATGCCGCAGGAGCTTGCGCAGCAGATGCCTCTTATCAAGGAGATACTTGCAGGTATGGGAGTTAAGGTGATCGAGTGCGAGGGCTACGAAGCGGACGATATTCTGGGTACGCTTTCACGCATATTCGGTTCGGACGGCGACGAGTGCGTTATCGTTACGGGCGACCGCGACAGCTTGCAGCTTCTGACGGACAGATGTACGGTAAGGCTCGCCACCAATCGTGAAACTGTAGTTTACACTCCCGAAAGGTTCAGAGAGGATTACGGTATCGAGCCTATACAGCTTATAGATCTGAAAGCGCTCATGGGCGATAGCTCTGACAATATATCGGGCGTAAAGGGAATAGGAGAAAAGACCGCCACCGCTCTTATCAGGGAGCAGGGCAGCGTGGAAAAGCTGTTTGAGAATCTGGAGGGTATGACGCTTACTCCGTCAGTACGCAAGAAGCTGGAGAGCGGATATGACGACGCTGTACGCAGTAAGTTTCTCGCCGCCATCGTGCTGGACGCTCCTATAGATGATAATAAAGACGGCTATCTGCCTGCCGAACAGAAAACCGACGAGCTTAGAGAACTTCTTGTACGTCTGGAGATGAATAAGCTCATGAGCCGTCTGGGTCTTGTTGGAAATGCCGACGAAATAAAGCCCGTATCGACCGAGAAACTCGAAAAATTCGAGATATCCGGGCTTACCTCTGAAAGTATTCCCGACGGAGAGTCGTGCTTTACGCTTAGGGACGGAACGCTTTGTGTAGCGTTTGCCGAAAAGAATATCATCGCTCACACGGACGACGAGGATATCATAATGAAGTATCTGGAGTCGGACGGGAAAAAGTCATGCTTTGACGGTAAAGCGGCGCACCGATATGCTTTTGCGCATGGCGGACGGCTTAACGGTCTGACGTTTAGCTGCGATATCGCAGGCTATCTTCTCAATTCTCAGGCGAGCGAGTATACTACGGAAAATCTGTGTCTGAAATACCGTGCGCCCTACCGTTCCGATATGGGAGAATACGCTGAAACGGCATCTCTCCCACAACTGACAGCAAGGCTTAAAGCTGAGCTTGCCGCCGCAGAGATGACAAAGCTGTACGAGGATATCGAACTGCCCCTCTGCGAGGTGCTGGCTTCTATGGAGCATTACGGCGTGAGAGCCGATACGGACGGTATAAAGGCGTTCGGAGAGCGTATAAGCGCAGACCTTGCGCAGATAACGGAGAAAATATACGAGTTGTCGGGTCAGGAGTTTAATATATCGTCACCCAAGCAGCTCGGCAAGGTGCTGTTTGAGGACTTGCATCTTCCGTGCAAAAAGAAGACCAAAAGCGGATACTCTACCAATGCCGAGGTGCTGGAGTCGCTCGCCGACAAGCACCCGATAGTGCCGCTTATACTGGAGTACCGCACATTGTCGAAGCTGTCCTCGACCTATGTGGACAGTCTGCTGAAGCAGGTTCATTCGGACGGCAGGGTACACAGCGTGTTCAAGCAGACGGAAACGAGAACCGGCAGAATAAGCTCCACCGAGCCGAATATGCAGAATATACCCGTGCGAAAAGAGATAGGACGTGAGATGCGCCGTTTCTTTACGGCGGAGGACGGCTGTCTGCTTGTCGACGCAGACTATTCGCAGATAGAGCTGAGAGTTCTCGCAAGCGTATGCGGCGACGAAAATATGCAGGAAGCCTTTATATCGGGAAAGGATATACACACCTCCACGGCGGCTCAGGTTTTCGGATTGCCGGAGGATTTTGTATCTCCGGAAATGCGTTCGGCGGCAAAGGCGGTAAACTTCGGGATAATATACGGTATAGGAGCGTTTTCGCTCTCGAAGGACATCGGAGTTTCGGTTGCAGAGGCTAAAAGGTACATTCAGAATTATCTCGATAATTTTCCGAAGGTCACTCGGTTTATGGACGCTACGGTGGAGAGGGCGGCTGCAGACGGTTATGTCACTACCATATTCGGCAGAAGAAGATATATTCCCGAGCTTTCCGCAAGCAGCAAGGTGGTGCAGGCTTTCGGTAAACGTGCGGCTATGAACGCGCCTATACAGGGAGCGGCCGCGGATATTATAAAGCTTGCGATGGTTAGAGTATACCGCCGTCTGCGTGAGGAGCTTCCCGACGCTAAGCTTATATTGCAGGTACACGACGAGCTTATTCTTGAAGTAAAGGAAGCCGATGCAGAGCGTGCCTGCGTACTGCTGAAAGAGGAGATGGAAAATGCCGTTTCTCTTGCTGTGCCGATGACCGTCGACGCACATTCGGGAAAGAGCTGGTACGACGCTAAGGGCTGACGAAGTACAGATGAACTATTGAACAGAAAAATCGTTTGATGCGATTTATATAGATATATTTTTATAAAGGACTGATATATATGAACAGAAAATACGGACTTTTGGGTGAAACGCTTAAGCATACTATGTCCCCTCCTATACACAAGGCTCTGTTTGATTTAAAGGGCAGGGAGTTCAGCTATGAGCTTGTAGAAATAACGCCGAAGCAGCTTGCGGATAATGCGCAGTATCTGCGCTCGCTCGCAGGCTTTAACATCACTATTCCGCATAAGCTCGGCATTATCGAGCATACCGACAGGCTGGACGAAACCGCCGTGAGATATAATTCGGTGAACTGCGTGGACAATAAGAACGGAGTGCATACGGGCTACAATACCGACTGCGTAGGTTTTCTCGAAACTATCCGCGCTATGGATGTAAACTTTGCAGGGAACGTTCTGCTGGTAGGCTGCGGCGGAGTGGGAAGAATGATGGCTATAGAGGCGGCTCTGGCAGGCGCGGACCTGTACATTGCAGTTTTAGAATCCGATATGCCGCTTGCGGAGCAGGTCGTCAAAGAGATAAAGGCTATGAAGTCCGACGCAAAGATAGTCATAGTTCTTAATACTGCTATAGATACGTCTATTCATTACGATCTTATAATGAACGCTTGTCCCGTGGGTATGTATCCTAAGATAAACGCCTGCCCTCTGCCGGACGAGGTAATAGCGGCAGGCGACGCTGTGTTCGACGTTATATACAACCCTGGTGAAACACAGCTTCTGAAAAAGGCTAAGGCTATGGGTAAGAAGACGTCGGGCGGCATGGCTATGCTGGTATGGCAGGCTGTTAAGGCTCACGAGATATGGGACGGCGACACATACACCGACGAGGAAGTCGCAGATATAATTAGGGAAATGCAGAGTCAGGTCGACAGGGACTTTCCCGTGTGACCGATAAGGAGAAATTCTACAATGATAAAGAAAAACAAGCCCGTATATCTCTGCGGCTTTATGGGATCGGGCAAATCTACAGTCGGCCGTCTGCTCGCAAAAAAGCTCGGAAAGGAATTTATAGATCTCGACGACTATATCGAGGAGCAGGAGGGCATGAGCATACCCGAGATATTTGAGAAAAAGGGCGAACCGTATTTCAGGCAGAAGGAAAGCGATGCTCTGGCTCACTTGCCTAATTCGGCGGGAGTGGTAGCCACAGGCGGAGGCACTCTGCTGAAAAAGGAGAACGGCGACAGAGCGAAATCGCTGGGGACGGTAGTGTACATAGACACGCCTTTTGAGCTTTGTTACGGCAGGATCAAGGGCGACAAAAACCGTCCGATAGCCTACAGCTCCACCGAGCAGCAGCTAAAGGAACGCTACGAACAGAGAAAGCCGCTGTACATTGAAAATTCCGAATTTTCCGTAGACGGAACGGGTACGCCTATGCAGATAGTGAACAGCATACTTACTTGAAATTATGGGAGGAAAATAGTTTTGGCAGATTTGATAAACGAAATAAAAAGACGTCGTACCTTTGCGATAATCTCTCACCCCGACGCAGGTAAAACCACGCTGACGGAAAAATTTCTTCTGTACGGCGGAGCTATAGCGCAGGCGGGAGCGGTAAAGGGCAAGAAAAACTCACGTCACGCCGTATCAGACTGGATGGAGATAGAAAAGCAGAGAGGTATTTCCGTAACGTCGTCCGTAATGCAGTTTCAGTACGGCGGCGCCTGCATAAATATTCTGGACACTCCGGGACATCAGGACTTCTCGGAGGATACCTACCGCACGCTTATGGCGGCAGACTCTGCGGTAATGGTCATCGACGCTTCAAAGGGTGTGGAGAACCAGACCCGTAAGCTTTTCAAGGTATGCGCTATGCGCAATATACCTATTTTCACATTCATCAACAAGCTTGACAGAGAAGCGAGAAATCCGTTTGACCTGATCGAGGAAATAGAACAGGAGCTGGGTATGCCCACCTGCCCTATCAACTGGCCTATCGGTTCGGGAAAGGAATTCAAGGGAGTTTTCGACCGCCGCAGCAAGCATATAATTTACTTCGAGCCGACGGGCGGCAGTCACAAGGTGTCGGCTAACGAGGCTGACCTGGGCGACCCCGAACTTGCGGATATACTGGGCGAGGTGAACTACGAAACGCTGAAGGACGACATAGAGCTT
>ERZ1027125.571-NODE-571-length-14778-cov-4.722475_pt1 | contig 14778 bp, 14 predicted proteins | sample MGYA00519249_ERZ1027125 | MGnify/ENA primary metagenome ERZ1027125 (study PRJEB26926, sample SAMN06164580) | human gut metagenome | biome: ENVO:00009003; feature: ENVO:2100002; material: ENVO:00002003 | host: Homo sapiens | place: USA | collected 2012 ... | reverse complement strand
CTCGTGGGCTCGGGATGTGTATAAGAGACAGAGATAACCGTAAGCTTTATAGTTTTTTGAGAGGTAAAAAATGCGGATGATGAACAGACTCGCTCCGTCGGTGTGCGGAGCGTATTTCGCAGCGGTAGTGGGGATAGCCATGTTTTCCTCCGATCCGCTCGTGCATATTTTCTCGCTGATTTTCGGAGCGATAACGCTTGCGCTGTCAGGTATAAGCCGATCTCTCATAAAAGATGCCGGGTTTTATCTTTCGCTTATAGCGGTGTTGTCCGTCACGAATCCGCTTTTTGTACACCGTGGGGATACCCCTCTGTTTTACGTCAACGGAAAAGCCTATACTCTGGAAGCGGCAGTTTACGGAGCTGATATGGCTGCGACTCTTGTTGCCGCTCTTATCTGGTTCCGCTTGTTTTCGGAGATAATGACGGCGGAAAAGATAGCGTCGCTTTTCAGAGGACGTTTTTCAGGGGCGGCTTCGGTCTTTACGCTTACTCTGCGCTATGTGCCGGAATTTAAGATACGTTATTATGAGATCGGATCGGCTCAAAAGGCGGCGGGTCTTTTATCGGCAGAAACATTTATGCAGAGGGTTCGTTCGGCGCTCAGAGTCTTTTTTTCTCTTGCTGTTTCGTCGTTAGAGCTTTCTGTGAGGACAGCCGAGTCTATCCGCGCGCGGGGAGGTACTCTGGACGGACGAACGGTATTTCCGCGCTACAGGCACACGACGGCGGGAGCGTTCGTATTGTCGATTTCCGTTATTTCGACGGCTTTGTTTGTCATAGGCGCGGTCAGAAACGGCTCTATATGCGAGTTTTATCCGTATATTTATTTCAGACCGCAGGCGGCTGCCGAATCGGCGTATGCCGCGCTGTGCATTCTGCCGGTTATTTTTGAAGTGAGGGAGAGATTAAAATGGCGTTGCTTGAATGCAGGGGCGTAAGCTTTAAGTACCCTGACAGCGAAAAACGCAAGGGATTTTTTTTGTCCGATGTAGAGTTCTCGCTGGAGAGCGGCGGAGCCTTGCTGCTGTACGGAAGATCGGGGTCGGGAAAATCTACCCTTATGCGCCTGCTTAAGCCTGAGGTCGCTCCTCACGGCGAATTGCGGGGCGATATATTATTTAACGAAAGAAGTCTTTCATCGATCTCCGAGCGCGAGTCTGCGGCGGCTATCGGATATGTAGGTCAGGACCCAGACGCCGCTCCCGTGACCGACAGGGTCATGGACGAGCTTGCGTTTCTGCCGTCGAATCTTGGTATGACGGCTAATGAAATATACCGCAGGATCGCTGAAATATCTGCATTTTTCGGTATCGAGCCGCTTATGGATAAAAAGCTTTCGGAGCTTTCGGGAGGACAGAAGCAGCTTGTGAATCTGGCGGCGGTGATGACAGCCGAGCCGGAGCTGCTGCTGCTGGACGAGCCTGCCGCTCAGCTTGACCCGCTTGCCGCACAGCAGTTTTATCAGACAGTACGGCGCATACGAAGCGAGCTTGGCACGTCGCTGATTATTTCAGAGCATTCGGCAGAACATTTTTTCTCAGATCTGGGCAGCGTTCTTTATCTGGATAACGGCGTACAGCGATTCTGCGAGCCGCCTTACCGCGCGGCGGCAACGATCAGATCCGTTGATAAGTCTATGCTGGCAGGCTTTCCTTGTACTGTACGTCTTTCCTCCGAGGTGATGGGATGTAGGCCTATGTCCGACGCGTCCGAGGGGCGCCGATTTGTTGAAGAGCGTTACTCCGCATTTGCAGAAAAAGCGCCTTTTTCCCATAATTCAGAGGTTTGCGGGCATAAGGGCAGGGCGGTTTCGGTCAGAGGAGCGTATTACCGATACGGCAGGTACTCTCCCGACGTTATTTCGGGTATCGATTTCGATGCGGACTTCGGCAGCTGTACAGCCGTCTGCGGCGCGAACGGTACGGGAAAGTCTACCTTGCTTCGCTTGATTTCCGGTATCCTGCATCCTCAGGAGGGCAGGATATATATTGACGGAAAAAGGCTTGAAAGCTATAAAGACGGTTCTCTTTACCGCGGACTGCTTACCTGCCTGCCGCAGAACCCCGCCGATATCATGCTTGAGGAAACTCTGAGAGCAGAGCTGGAAAAAGCTCCCGACGGCACCGAGCGCACAGATGAAGAAATAAATGAAATAATGGACGCGCTTTCTCTTGACAGGAAGCTGCTTGCGGCTCATCCCTTGGACCTTTCGGGGGGCGAGCTTCAGAGAGCGGCGCTGGCGAAGCTTTTGCTTACTAAGCCTAAGATAATACTGCTTGACGAGCCGTCTAAGGGTATCGACCATGATTGCAGGCAGCGGCTTTCACAGATATTGCGCAGATTTGCAGAGCAGGGAGCGGCGGTGATATTTATAACTCACGATCTCGATTTTGCGGCGCGCACGGCGGATAATATCGCGCTTATGTTCGGCGGAAGGATAGCCGCCTCAGAGCCTGCGGAAGAATTTCTGTCCGGCGGCAGGCTCTACACCACCGCTGCGGCAAGGATAGGCGGCAGTGTTTTCCCTTATGCGATAACTCCCGAAAAACTGATAACCTGTTGTCTTAACGCCGAAAAGGAGATGGGACATGAACTCTGACAGCTTTGATAAAAAAACGGCGGCGGTAACTGCGGCTGTGATATTAGCAGCTGTTTTATCCGCCGTGCTGCTTTCAGTGTACAGTGAAAAATCCTCCGCGGCGGTGATGCTTATCGTTTCTGCGGCGGTCTTAACGCTTCTTATGCTTTACTGCGGCAGAAAAAGCTCTCCTGTATATATAACTCTGACGTCGGTAATGACGGCGCTTTCGGTGGTGGGCAGGATAGTTTTTGCGCCCGTTTCCGGATTCAAGCCATGCACGGCGATAATAATCGTTACGGGAATCACGCTCGGACCGTCGTCGGGATTTATCTGCGGAGCTTTTACGGCTCTTATCTCAAATATCTATATGGGACAGGGAATGTGGACGCTTTTTCAGATGATAAGCTGGGGAACGGTAGGATTTGCTGCAGGTCTTATGCGCCGTCCTCTGAATAAGAGCAGAGTCTTTCTTTACGTTTTTGCAGCTGCGTCGGGTTTTTTATATTCGGCGTTGATGGATATGTTTTCCGTCGTATGGCAGGACGGCGGCTTTAATCCTGCTCGGTTTGTCGTTATGGCGGCGGGCTCTTTACCGTTTGCGGCGGTTTATGCCGTTTCCAACGTTATTTTTCTTATCGTACTTTATCGGCGGTTATCCTCCGCCGTAAACCGTATAGTTCTGAAATACGGTGTAGACCTGCAATAAAAACGAGCAGACTGTTTCGTGTGATAGTCTGCTCGTTTTTTGTAATTGTATTATCTGTGCGCTTTATCCTTTTCGGCTTTTGTTTCCTGTAGGTATGCAACGTTCAGTTCGTCGGCTGAGATTGCGCGGCTTATATCCGATTCATAAGCCATGCACAGCGACGAGGCTTTTTGGAGTCGGTCGGCAGGCGGCGCGCATTTTACATTGTCGTTTTTTGCAAAATAATTTTGCTTTATCTCGGAGCAGCAGTCGCCCGTGATAATCGCATCGCCTCCTATCAGTTCGCAAAGCTTGTCCTCTGCACAAACTGTGTCGGGAACAATATTTTTTATTTTCTCGCCGTCCGATTCGTACACGCCGCAGTAGAGAATGCCCTTCCTCGCACGCATTACGGATAGGATCGTTCCGCGGTATGCCGCACAGTTCCATGCAAGAGCCTCCAGCGTGGAGATCGCTGCGCATTTCAGATGCGGCGCACCCATTACTATGCCCTTTACGGCGGCAATACCTATCCTGAGTCCCGTATATGAGCCGGGACCTTTGGCGCATACCACAGAGTCGATATCCGAAAATTTCAGCTCTGCGCCGTTCATAAGCTCCTTTACCATCGGCAGGATTATCTGCGAGTGAGTGAGCTTTGTATAAACGCTTTTTTCGGCGAGCAGTACGCCGTCCTCCGTTATAGCTGCCGAAGCAACCTTTCCCGAGGTGTCAATCGCCAATGTTCTCAAAACGGTCATCTCCAGTTATCGTAATTTCTCGTTCGCTGTCGCAGTCGTCTGTGCGCCGTATGTCTATGTATATAGCGTTGTCTGGCAGTTCGTCGGCTATATTTTCCGACCACTCTACGGCAATAACGCTGTCGCTGTCCATGTAGTCGTAAAATCCCGTAGTTTCCAGATCCATAGCGGAGGTTATACGGTACATATCAAAGTGGTAAAGATTTATGCCTCTGCCCCTGTATTCATTTACAAGCGCAAATGTAGGCGAGGTCACATGGTCACCCAAGCCCATTCCGACCGAGATACCTCTTGTGAGAGTAGTTTTTCCCGCTCCCAGACCGCCGCTGTAGGCTATGATATCTCCGCCCGTGAGCCTTGCTCCTATCCTTTCTCCGAGAGCGATGGTCTGCTCTGCGGAGTGTGTCTTATATTTAAACGCTTTGCTCATTATGTATTTTCAGCCTCCATAACGAAGTACCAGTCGAGAAGCAGGTCTACCATTCTTCCGTATGATTTCTTTCCGTCCTCCACTCCATTGATCTTCAGCGACGCTTCCATCGCTTTATCCGATACCTCTGCTACGGTTTCGGATTTTATTATTCCACGGTCGCTTTCCTGTACCTCCTGCCAGTAGTCCACGTTGCCGTTCCAGTCGGTGCGTACCTCGTCGGCAAGCGAATTGTATAGACGTGCGACCGTTTCCTCCGAGCTGTTTTCCTCGCACATAGATATGACATATTTCAAAGCTCTGAGGTAACCGCTGTAGCGGTAGTCGTCGTTTCCGCTGACATGACAGGCAAGAAAACCGATAAAGTTCGCCTCGTCCTCTCGTATAAAGCCCTTTGTATGTGCCAGCTCGTGGCATATTGTGTCGGGCAGGTTCAGACTGTACATTTCGTCGTTGTAATTAGCCTCCATTGTGAAAGGGAAATATATGCCCATCAGATATTGCTGGCTCATGAAAAAGCTGTTTTTCACAGCCTTGGGTGTGGCGTAATAGCCCCTTAGCTGAGGGTAGTCGTCGCCAAGCTTTGTCATCGCATTTTTTGCGGTTTCGTCAAGGTCGGCGGTAAGCCTGAATTTTCCTTCGGCGTCACGTTCCACACGCTTTGAAACGGCGTTGGTTTCGGCTATGAGGTAGTCGGCAAGCTGCTCAAGCTGTCCTGCCGTGTATTTCTCCTGCGGATATCCGTACATTTCGGCAAACGACGGAGTCTGGTACAAAATAAAGCAGTTGAGCGTTTCGGTAAGTATTATGTAGACAAATATCCATGCGTATACATATCCGTAGACACGCCGTATGCTGCGCTTAGCTTCCTTATTTTTACGCTTTATTATCATCAGCAGTACGAATGCCGCGATCGACAGCGGAACTCCTATAACTGCAATGATAATAAGCACCTCGCCGAGCGAGAAAGGCAGTTTTGAGGTAAGCCATGCAAATCCCTCCGTAAATACGGGGAAAAGCTTTTTCATATAAAATAAGCTGAATGTCTGACTGCACCTAGCCGCTATATTCAGTACGGCGCATATAAGCAGAATAATGATAATCACCTTAGTTTGCTTCCTGCGTATGCGCATACTGCTTTTCATTTTTTCTAAGCTCAAAACAATATCCCTCCCTTAGAAGAGTCCGGATATATTGCCCTCGTTGTCAACGTCTATAGAGAATGCGGCGGGCTTCTTGGGAAGTCCGGGCATAGTCATTATGTCGCCGGTGTAAACTACTATAAATCCTGCGCCCGACGACAATCTCATGTCGCGGACTGTTATTTCAAAGCCTTCGGGTTTGCCGAGCTTGGTCGGGTCGTCCGAAAGAGAATACTGCGTTTTTGCCACGCATACGGGCAGGTCGGTCTTGCCGAGAGCCTCGATCTCTTTCAGAGCCTTTTCCGCCTGAGCGGTGTAGATAACTCCGTCGGCCCTGTATATCTCTCTTGCTATAGTCGCGATCTTTTCCTTTATCGGAAGCTTTACGTCGTACAGCGGACGGAAGTTAGTCTGGCAGCCCTCGCAGCGTTCGATGGTGTCGCAGACCTTGTGAGCGAGGTCTGTTCCTCCCTCTCCGCCTTTTGCAAATATTTCAGCGAGCGAGACCTTCACGCCCATTTCCGCGCAGACTTCCTTTATCACCGCTATTTCTGTATCCGTATCAGTGTGGAAACGGTTGATAGCCACTACCACGGGTACTCCGAATTTGTGCATATTCTCTATGTGCGTTCTCAGGTTTACGATTCCTTTTCTCAGAGCGTCTACGTTCTCCTCGGTAAGCTTGTCTTTAGCTATACCTCCGTTATATTTCAGCGCGCGGATGGTGGCTACCAGTACTACGCATGAAGGATTTAAGCCTGCGTATCTGCACTTGATATCAAAGAACTTCTCTGCGCCGAGATCCGAGCCGAAGCCGGCTTCGGTAATGGTGTAGTCGGCAAGCTTAAGACCCAGCTTTGTGGCTCTTACCGAGTTGCATCCGTGAGCGATATTGGCGAAAGGACCTCCGTGCATTATAGCCGGAGTATTCTCCAGAGTCTGCACAAGGTTTGGCTTGAGTGCGTCTTTAAGCAGCGCAGCCATAGCTCCGCAGCCGCCAAGCTCCTTAGCGTATACGGGATTGCCGTCCAGATCGTAGCCGACGAGGATTCTTTCGAGCCTTGCTTTCAGGTCGGCGAGGTCGTTTGCAAGACAAAGTATAGCCATTATTTCCGAAGCAACGGTTATCTGGAAGCCGTCCTCGCGCGGCACTCCGTTTATTTTGCCGCCAAGACCTATTATAACGTTTCTGAGCGCACGGTCGTTCATGTCCATACATCTCTTGAAAAGTATTCTTCTCTGATCTATCCTCAGCGGATTTCCCTGCTGCATAGAGTTGTCTATAAGCGCGCAGAGCAGGTTATTTGCAGCAGTGATAGCGTGCATATCTCCTGTGAAGTGCAGATTTATGTCCTCCATAGGTACTACCTGTGCGTAGCCGCCGCCTGCAGCGCCGCCTTTAATGCCGAATACGGGACCGAGCGAAGGTTCTCTCAGCGCAAGAACGGCTTTCTTGCCGATCTTAGCCATAGATTCCGCAAGACCTACCGATATAGTAGTTTTACCTTCGCCCGCAGGGGTCGGGTTTATAGCGGTCACAAGTATAAGCCTGCCGTCGGGTTTGTCTGCAAGCTTTGTGTAAAGCTCCTCTGAGAGCTTTGCTTTATAGTGTCCGTATGGCTCGAGATCCTCTTCGGAAACTCCGAGCTGTTTTGCAATTTCTGTGATCCTAAGCATTTTCGCCTGCTTGGCAATTTCAATATCTGTCAGCATAGTTCCAATACTCCCTTTCTCTATATTAATACCAGTCGTACCGAAAAAATATTCAGCCGTCTGTTTTCCGCTAAATAATATTGTATCTGCTGTCCGTCGCCGAGGTAGTCGCCGAGTATGTCGTTTATGCCCTTTTCACCGGTATAGTAGTTCTCAGTGAACAGAGTATCGTAAGCCCACTGATAGACCTGCTCGTCGTAGCAGCGGAATCGTATCGTATCGTCGGGCAGCTCGCCGTCGAAAAATTTCCTCGCTTGCTCTGAAAACTCATATGCTGCGTCGGTGTAGTAGTCGAGAGTAAGTCCCTCACGCAAAAAGTAAGTGCCGTTCGCATCCCATGCGGCAGGCGCAGTCATGTATGCGTTGTAGTCCTCGGTGTGCGTGGCGGACATATCTGCGTCGCACAGCAGGAAATAATCGTATCGCAGGTAGTCGTCAAAGACCGTACCCGTAGGGTCGTCCCATGTGCAGTCCACGTTGTACCATATTCCGTCGACCATCACCTTGTTCCACATATGCGACTGCACAAGTCCGTTTTCCTCTACGGCGGAGCCAAGAACAGGGATAGACGGGATATCCGCCAGATCGCATAACAGCGAGAACGCTTTTGCGTAGCTTTCGCACACGCCTTTGCCTTCGCATAAACAACCGTAAGCGTTATTGGCGTTGACGCTGTCGCCGTCGTAGACGCAGTTTTTTACGATGTAGTCATGCAGGTATTTTACCTTTTCGTAATCGGACATATCCTCGTCGAGTAGAATGGTTATCTCCTGTGCCTTTTGCAGCATATCGTTGTACGCTTTCCAGCTCTCCTGAGCCGTCTGAGAGTAACTGGGTTCTATCTTTGTGACAAATCCGTTGTCGTCAACGTACATCTGATAATTTGAGTCCATATTGGCAGCTAAAACGGAGGTGGCAGTGACGAAGCTTAAAAAGTCGTTGAAGGATTCGCCGGGAACTACCCCGTCGGTTATATCGATGACTGAGTCGCAGTTAAAAAGACCCGAACTTATTTCTTCGTAGACCGTTCTCTCCGCGTCGCTCATTCCGTTCAGGAAATATTCCGCATAGGTGGTATGGAGCTGCTGCGGCTTCTCCACAGGCTTGGTTTGCTCCGAGCGGTCGTTTTCAAAAACGACCGTCGGGGCGGGTATCGTTACTGCCGGTATGCTGTCGTTCTTTGAGCCTCTCTCGCCTCGGTTCGGTCTGCCGAAGAGGTCCGAGCATGACGTGAGCGCCAAAGCGGACGCCATCAACGCCGCCACAAAGCTATTCTTCGTCCATAACGACCGCTTTTTTGTGTTCCTTGACTGCTCTGATCTTTTCAATTCTATTATCCTTTGCTCTTACGACCCCAAAGGTTATCCCATTCCAATGGACGTTCGGGGTCTGTCCGTCTTCGGGAATATATCCGAGCAGGTCGGTTATAAAGCCTGCCATAGTGTCGTATCCGTGTTCTTCGTCCAAATGTGCGCCAAGCCGTTCCATCACATCGTCGGGGTCGGCGCTTCCGAGAATATCAAAGGTGTTAGGGGTTATCTCCTCTATATCCTCCGCCTCGTTTTCATCATATTCGTCGCGTATATTTCCAACGATACATTCCAGCAGGTCTTCCATAGTAACGATACCTGCCGTACCACCGTATTCGTCGAGAGCGACGGCGATCTGCTTTTTATTTTCTGTGAAATATCTGAAAAGCTCTCCGCAGCTGCTGGTTTCGGGAACATATTTTATATTGTGCATATATCCCGACAGCGGCACGTCGGACTCATCGGGTTTGAGTATCAGCGGCAGCAGATCTTTTATGTAGATCACTCCGCATATATCGTCGATGGTTTCTTTATATACCGGTATTCTGGAAACGCCTGTTTCGATAGATATCCTTACCGCTTCGGCAACGGGCATATTAAACTCTGCGGCACTTATTTCCGTTCTGTGAGTCATAACTTCATGTATCTCCAGATCGGAGAACTCGAAAATATTTGAGATCATTTCCGCTTGCTCGTCTTCTATACCGCCGTTTTCGTTTGCGGCGTCAAGCAGCTCCAGTATTTCCTCCTCTGTCACCTGCTCCTCCATGTCCTTTCCGCTTATTCCGCAAATTCTGAGAATAGCGTTTGACAACAGCGAAAATACCGCCTGCATCGGTTTGAAGAGTATCAGATAACAGCGATATATACCGAATGTCGAAACGGCAAATTTCTCTCCGATCTTTCCGCTTGTGCAAAGCCTTTTCGGAACGTTTACGCAGAGGGCAGAGGTGAGTATCGCCGCCAAAGCGAATACCAGTGCGGCTGTGATAACAAAAATCGCATCCGCCGAAGTTTGCGAAGCTCTGCTGTAAACTATGCTGTGCAGGGGAACGGATATAAGATCTGCACCGAAATAGGTCATAAGCATTATAACGACGGTACGAACTGCCAGATTTGTCTGTATGATCGCATCGTTATTGTCGTGAAGCTTTTTTATTATTTTACCTCTTTTACTTTCCTCGGCAAGTCTGCCGAGTCTGGAATCTGCAATTCCTAAGATAGAGTTGCCGCACAGCGTGAAAAATCCCATGATAAGCGAAACAGCGGCTATAATGAGAAATCCCTGAAGCAATCGCCCGACGTCGTCCATAAATCATCTTCTCCTTATAAAAATAAAAAAAATATATATATTTATTGTACACTATTTTCAACCGTATTGTCAAGTGCTATTTCATAGATTTATTCTGCTTTTACTCGTTAAATTATGGAACAAAACACAAAAGTCACAGACGAATATGAAATTCATCTGTGACGATGTCGCATCAGCTAAAATTCTTCTCGTATATGATCCGGAGTCCTTTCAGCAGCAGCATTTCGTCGTTAATGATTTTGCGCTTGCAGCTTGGTATAACAACGTTTGCAAGACCGCCTGTAGCAACCACTGTGCAGCTTTCGCCGAGTTCTTCCTCTATACGTTCGATAACTCCGTCGAGTGCGGAGGCGTTCGCATTGATTATTCCGCTCTTCATGCAGTCGACGGTATTAGTTCCTATTACTTTCTTTGCAGGGGTAAGACTTATCTTGGGAAGCTGAGAGGTGCGGCTCGCCAGCGAGTCGAGCGATACGCGCAGTCCGGGGATTATCATTCCGCCGAGAAAGTTCTTTTTACCGTCTATTACCGATATGGTAGTAGCCGTACCCATATCTATCAGTATCAGCGGTACGGGGTATAGATTTATTCCGGCTACAGCGTCGGCTACTCTGTCGCTTCCGAGCTGTGCGGGGTTGTCAAGCAGTATCTTCAGTCCCGTCTTTATACCTGGACCTACTACGAGTATCTCTCCGTAGCCCAGCCGCTCCATAGCCATTTTCAGAGTGACTGTCAGCGGAGGCACTACCGATGATATTATACCTCCGTCTATCTGCGCGTTGCCAAGACCGTTCAGCTCCAGTATGTTTTTTATCATCACCATATACTCCAGTGATGTAGACTGGTGGTTGGTAGAAAGCCGCTCGACAAAGAGTATGTCCTTTTTGTCGAAGCAGCCTATCACTATATTTGAATTGCCTATATCAACAGCTAAGATCATTATTGCATATCCTCCAGCCTTCCGTGACGCTCGTATCTTGCCTTTCTGACAGGACGGTTTTCGTCGTCGACAAAAACTACATAAGGAGGATTATTTTTAAGCTCCTCCGAAGTCATGTCGGCGTAGGACATAATGATTATGCGGTCGCCCCTTTGTCCCGAGCGTGCCGCTGCGCCGTTTAAGCATATCACTCCGCTTCCTCGCTCTCCTGCTATAACGTAGGTTTCTATCCTGCTTCCGCTGTTTAAATTTACTATATGAACGTGCTCGTATTCGCTTATGCTTGCCGCTTCCATAAGATCTTCGTCTATAGTTATGCTGCCGATATAGTCAAGCTCCGCCTGAGTTATCACGGCACGGTGTATCTTGCTTTTTAAAACGGATATATTCATATTAACATTTCCTCCATTTAAACCGTTACTTTACGTCGGAGGTAAAGAAATTGTCTATCAGCCTTGTCTTGCCGATATAAACTGCCATAGCGCACAGAGCCGGTCTGTCGAGCGTCGGTATCTGCTGCATGGTTTTCTCGTCTACCAGCTTAACATAGTCTATTTTAGCAAGAGGCTCTTTTTCTATATGCGCTTTCATGGCGTTCAGTATAGTATCGCAGTTCTTTTCCCCGCTCTTTACCATATCCATGCCAAGACGTACAGCCTGAGAAAGCACTAGTGCAGCCTTTCTTTCGTCGGCGTTAAGATATGTGTTTCGAGAGCTTTTTGCCAGTCCGTCATCTTCACGGATTATAGGGCAGCCGATTATCTCTATGTCCATATTTAGGTCGTCGACCATGTGTCTGATAACTGCGAGCTGCTGAGCGTCCTTTTTACCGAAATAGGCTCTGTCGGGTTTTACTATATTAAAAAGCTTTGAAACCACGGTGCAGACTCCTCTGAAATGAACAGGTCTGCTGAGTCCGCAAAGCTCCTGTGTAAGCACCGTCATGTCAACGAACGATGAGAAGCCGTCATGGTACATTTCTTCCGGCTCGGGATTAAAAATAATATCTGCGCCGTGCGCTTCGGCAAGCGCTGCGTCGTGCTTCAAATCTCTGGGGTAGCTTTCCAGATCCTCAGTAGGTCCGAACTGCATAGGGTTTACAAAGTCTGAAACTACGGTGCGGTCGTTGTCCCTGTGTGAAGCGTCGATAAGGCTTGCGTGACCCTCGTGGAGATAACCCATAGTCGGTACGAGTCCCACGGTAAGCCCCTGCGCTCTCCATTGCTTTATCTGTGCTCTTACTTCTTCTATCGTCTTGATGATTTTCATGATTTATGTCATTCCCTTCGATCATTACTCTTCGTTTCTGATTCTTTCTATTATATCCTTGTCGATCTTAAATGTGTGTTCCTTGGCAGGAAATTCGCCCGACTTGGTTTCTTCTATATATTCCTTAAAGCCCTTTCGCATAAGCTCGCCGACCTCGGCGAATATCTTAGCAAACTTAGGTGTAAATTCCGACATACCCAGCATATCCTGATACACCAGCACCTGACCGTCGCAGTCTGCTCCTGCGCCTATGCCGATAGTGGGTATAGTAAGCTTCTCGGTAATTATCTGCGCAAGCTCGGCAGGTACGCATTCCAGCACTACCGCGCAGGCTCCTGCCTCTTGTATCTTCATAGCGTCGTCTACTATCTGTTTTGCCCTTTCATGGGTCTTTCCCTGCACCTTAAATCCGCCGAAAGCGTTTACCGACTGCGGAGTAAGCCCCAGATGCGCCACTACGGGGATAGAGGAATCGACGATGGCTTTTATCTGCTCGCACACTTCTGCGCCGCCCTCCAGCTTGACTGCGTGTGCGCCACCCTCCTTGATAAGGCGTCCTGCGTTGACAACTGCGTCGTAAACGCTTGCCTGATATGACATAAAGGGCATATCTGCGACGATGAATGCGTTTTTCGCTCCTCTTGCGACTGCCTTGGTGTGGTGGAGCATATCCTCCATAGTCACAGGCAGAGTGTTTTCGTAGCCCAGAATTACATTTCCCAGCGAGTCGCCGACGAGTATCGTGTCAATTCCGCATTCGTCAGCCATACGAGCGACAGAGTAATCATATGCAGTAAGCATCGTGATCTTTTCGCCTGATTGCTTCTGCGATAACAGTGTAGCCACAGTTTTCTTCATAATAAAAATCTCCTTAAAACAGCGTTATCGTTCCGACATGAGCGCCGTATTACGCTCGCTTCGGATACAATACATATGTATTGTACCACAGAATTATGAATATTTTGAAAACAAACGGCTAATAAGTGCAAAAAATCGGCTTTCGATATAAATATACCGAAAGCCGAAGAGTATCTGAGTTTTTTAATTATATAAGAGCCTTGAGTCTTTCGTCAACAGCCTTGAGGAAGTCCTCGGTGTTTACCTTCTTCTTGTTCTCCAGCTTAGAGAGCAGGTAGAGGTCGCCCGTCATTATGCCATCCTCGATGGTCTGTATCGTAGCCTTTTCAAGCTTGTCGGCAAAAGCCATAAGCTCGTCAAGCTCGTCAAGCTCGCCTCTTTTACGCAGAGCGCCTGTCCATGCGAAAAGGGTAGCAACGGAGTTTGTAGAGGTTTCCTCGCCTTTGAGATGCTTGTAGTAGTGGCGCTGTACAGTGCCGTGAGCGGCCTCGTATTCGTAAATGCCGTCGGGTGAAACAAGTACCGAGGTCATCATAGCGAGCGAACCGTAAGCGGTGGCTACCATGTCGCTCATTACGTCGCCGTCGTAGTTCTTGCAAGCCCAGATGTAGCCGCCCTCGCTGCGGATAACTCTTGCTACAGCGTCGTCGATGAGGGTGTAGAAATACTCGATTCCGGCAGCCTCGAATTTCTCCTTGTATTCAGCCTCGAATATTTCCGAGAAAATATCCTTGAAGCGGTGGTCGTACTTTTTGGAGATGGTGTCCTTTGTAGCAAACCATACGTCCTGCTTGGTATCGAGCGCATAGTTAAAGCAGGCTCTTGCGAACGAGCCGATAGAGTCGTCTCTGTTGTGCAGACCCTGAATGATGCCTGCGCCCTCGGTAAACTCGTGGATAGTTTCCTTGGAAACAGTGCCGTCGGGAGCGGTGCATACCAGCTCTGTCTTTGCTCCTGCGGGCACCTGCATTTCTACGTTCTTGTATACGTCGCCGTATGCGTGACGTGCGATAGTGATAGGCTTGGTCCATGTAGGAATGTAGGGGGTGATTCCCTTAACAAGTATAGGCGCACGGAAAACCGTACCGTCAAGCATAGCTCTGATAGTTCCGTTAGGCGACTTCCACATTTCCTTTAAGTTGTATTCGGGCATTCTTGCCGCATTCGGGGTGATGGTAGCGCACTTTACGGCTACTCCGTACTTCTTTGTAGCATTAGCCGAGTCGATCGTTACCTGATCGTTAGTTTCGTTTCTGTGAACGAGTCCAAGGTCGTAGTATTCGGTTTTAAGGTCGACATAAGGCAGAATGAGTATATCCTTTATCTCCTGCCAGATGATCCTTGTCATCTCGTCGCCGTCCATTTCTACGAGCGGTGTTTTCATTTCGATTTTTGCCATTTTACATTCCTCCGTATTTTATTGAACCCGACGCAAGCAGATGCGCAGGGAAGTGTATATAACTGTTTATTGGATTTTATAAAGCGACGGCTCCGTTGCAGAGCCTAGTTATTTAAAACTCTTACATATTGTACGCAAGTCGCTGGTGTTCGCAGGAGTTATATCTTTTCTCTCCAAGCTTTTCAGAGAGGAATTTACCGAACTCTTCTGCCGTACCCACTGTGAATTTGTCCTTTTCTAATGTCAGCCCGGCTTTTCTTCCGCAAAGGAATATATAATCGGGAGTTTCGTATGCCGCTTTTATTTGGGAATAGTCAAGAGTGATATCTGTCTCTTATACACATCTCCGAGCCCACGAGACCGGAGCCTATCTCGT
>ERZ1027125.557-NODE-557-length-15077-cov-4.594661_pt1 | contig 15077 bp, 14 predicted proteins | sample MGYA00519249_ERZ1027125 | MGnify/ENA primary metagenome ERZ1027125 (study PRJEB26926, sample SAMN06164580) | human gut metagenome | biome: ENVO:00009003; feature: ENVO:2100002; material: ENVO:00002003 | host: Homo sapiens | place: USA | collected 2012 ... | reverse complement strand
AAGGACTGAAAATCCTTGTGTCCCCGGTTCGATTCCTGGTGGCACCACCTCTAAAACAAGATAAGTCGCTGAAATTCAGCGACTTTTTCTTTTATCTACCCCGCCATTTGTCCGAAATATGCCCGAAATTTTTTTATCCTCTTAACACTTTTTATATCTTCCTTTATAATCGACCATATTGGTTCGCTTGCATCACACTCCCAAAATCACCCCTTTTCGGACAATCCTCATTATTCCATGTCCGAAAATGAAGTACCATCTCGGATTTAAATCCGCATATCTCTATAGATAAGATCTCTCTCTTTATCGTATAAGACTCCTTCCAATAGTTTAAAAGAGGACATACGATAAGCTGTTTTATCTATTTTATCTTCTGGGTGAACCTCGTTGTATTCATCAAGAGGGCCATATAGCCGCAAATTTCCCAACATCACCTCATATTCGTAGCAAGTGGGCTTAGTCACTTCAAACATTGAGGCCAAAACTGGACAATAATTATCTGATAACTTCTGAACCGGTATAGCTATATTTTCCCATTCATAATCAAGTTCAAAGAACTCTCTATTGTAGAAGGCTGAGGTATATACAACTCCCATAAGCTTATGTGATGGGCCCTTTTCTATTGACCACTCAAGAACAAATTGTGGAATAATGTATTCAGGCTTAAATACATCGTCAGCATTCTGTACTGGGATAGTACATGAGATAATAACAGGAAGGTATTTAAGATAGAGACTTTCGCATTCAATGAATTTTTCAACAGAAGGTATTCTCAAATCTAAAACACGAAAGTTTTCCCTTGACGCAAACTGTGATACTAAGGTCGATTCAATAGGTGGGCGGTGCATTTCTTCCCAACTACCGTATATACTTTTCGCTAAGTAAAGACATGGGTAGCCAGGGGTACTATATCTTTGAGTTTTGATATTTCGAATCATGCTGAATGGTATATGGAATATTTCCGTTCGGGGAACATCCTTTCTTAAAGAGCATACCCTCATTCTATACAAAGCGCTCCATTTATCATGAGTATAAATGAGATCTTCGCAAAATACGTCATTAAGAATATTCTTTAACTGCGTGTAGGCTCTAGACCTTCGCCCGGAAAGGCTGGAGGAAACCGCAGTAATAATCTTATTCCAAGTATTTTTCGCGACCGAAAAATCGATAGAGCTTTCATCTACCCCATGGCTTTTTAAATGTGTCAAATAGTCTAACCTACAGCATCGCAGAACACTCTTAAAATCATTAGAGTGCTGCTTCTGAAAACCTTGACTACGTTCAAATATGGTAGTTCTTACCATATCTAAAAAACTCTCAGGATTATCTATCATAATCTCTTAAATAACTGGTGATGATTCGTATAATAAATTAAGTCACTCAACTGCGAAGAGGTAGTAGCGATGGCCATATTGATCCATTTCATCTGCACTACGTGCGACAACACGCAGTTTCTTGCCGATATATTTCTCCTTGATAATCTCCGCAGCTTCTTCAAATTCATTAGGGAGATCTAAAATGACTTCATCAGGGAGCGAATCATAGTCCTCACTTTTCTCTGCACCTGATTCTTCAAAAGCGTGAAGATGATTACATCCCCCTGCCATTCTGAACACGGACAATTCAGAGCGCGAACCATCAGTAGCAAACTTATGATATTCTCCGGGCAAATATCGCTCTATTACGAACCATTCGCCTACACCCATATTCTCGGTCCCTATCTCCTTCTCTGCTGCCTTTTCTAGATAAGCAATCATCTCAGGGGATAGTGATTTACGTAAATTCTCCGGAATCACATTATTCTTTATAATGGCGGCGGAGTTTAATAACGGTTTCTTAAGCATTTCGTATCTTTATAATTCTTTTAAAGCCTTGCCAGTCAATCTATAGATGATGTCAATAATGATTCTCTCCACATCTCGATATGCTACTTTATCTTTATTCTTGCCCCAGTCGTGGCCAGTTGCGCCTTTCTCTTTGTCTGAGACATGAAGTATCAGTTGTTTCAATAATCGAGGCTGACGGATATATAAAACCTTTAGAATGGCCTTCAGTGTAGATTCATCTCCACACCAATAGTAGGGAGGATTATAGGTGGCTGGAACTTTATTAGAGGCGCCGAACAGATAGACGAAGTCCTCTCCCGTCATATTCTCAAATTGACCTCCAAAGACATTGTATATTTCTGTCAGCACCGCAATCTTTTCGTGTATATATAATTGAGGTTGCGTTATCTCCCTATCCAATCGTGTAGGGAAACTGAGACTCCTTGAGTCAAAAGGTATCTTGTTAGGCGTTTCAGCATCGCGAGAACGGTAGCCATTGTCTGCTTCCATTGCCTCATGAATCTTCTTCATAATATAATCAATTTCTAACTTCTCGAATATTTTCATGCCTATCTCGTTTTTAGACTTACAAGAAGTTAGTTCGCTGATATCGGGAATGTCAGAGAATGTTGTCCGGGCTTGATTATACAAAGCCATAAATTTCTTTCTGAATCTCAAAGGAATTATAGTATTTACGCAATACTCACCCACCAACCTTACAACACATTCCCCAAGCACATCAGATATTTGAGGAACAATAATGTCTTCCACTGTGGAGGAAGTCTCGTTTAATAGGTCTTCAAGAAACACTTCTCCCATAGGATTATCGTTCATTGCATCCAATACCCTAATGCGTTCTGAAGGGTCCGAAGGAAATATTGACATAATGCCTGATAATGAGTGCTCATCAGCTCCTGCATTTAAATAATCCAACAATTGGCATGAGGGGTGTACCTCGTTGGTCTTTATAAGATAGCAGAATGAGTCCTTGTCTTTTGAATGATAAGCCTTAAGGATATCTTCAAGAACTCCGGGGCTGACGTGGGCAAAGATTGCTCTGACGGTTGGCTCGTTTAGGAAGGTAAGAGCATAATATAATTCTAACGGAGTCAACACAAGTTGCGTAGGCGATTCATCCTCCGAGTCCCAAGAAGCATCTACATATTGCTTCATGAAACTATCACATTCAGAATATAGTTTCAAAAAAGCTATTTGAATATCCTTATATGCTTTCATTGTCATCAGCAGTGGCTGTACCTCCTCTGAGTTCTCACAAAGTTCCTTTATTAATATATTTAAAGTATCTTTGTTTTGTAATGCGACTTCCTCCTTCTGAGAATCATCAAGGGACTCCAATTTATGGCTCGTTTTATAGTTCTCCAGACAATTCAACCACAATGATTCGTATTGCTTATCACGATCTTCTGCATCTTTAGATATATTAGAAAAGACACTCTCCAGCCCTATTTCATCAAGCAATTGCTTATAAGTGGCTGTAATGCTCTTAAAATCTGCGATAGCCTCTTCAATGCGCTTATAATAGTATTCCGTATCTGCCATACTAGTAATCTTATTTCTTGAAAAGCTCGATGCCAGTGTTGTCTTTTACAATTTTTCCGAAGTCTGCCAAAACCTTATCAGCTTCTTTCTGGGAGGAAAAACGCTGCATGGGGTAGCGTTTGGTTATAGCCCAATATCCCTTATCATCGATGTAGATACTTAAATCATTGGTTCCGGATAAGAATTTATGGAGGAACGCATCATAGTCGTTTTCCTGCTCATCACGCATCCATGCCTTCCAGCCAGCAGTTAAAACCAAATATGAATTAGCTTCCTCTGCCGGGATAAACGTCGAAATGTCAGTTTGAGATGGTTTACTAGACATTGACTTATAGAAACCGTCATCGGAGACTTGGATTACCGACATATCTATGACTTTACGTTGGATCTTGACCTGACCAAAATAGTATTCAAAGATATAGTTATACATGAAATCCCAGGCCCACATATCACTATAGAGTCTTAAAGTCGCATAATTATCTCCCGGACAATTTTTGCGAGTGGAAATCACATTGCAAAAACGTCTTAACCCCCACATATCCGTGAATGGAGATTGCTCTCTAATATAATTAATTATATCAAGCACACGCGATTGATAACGTGCCAACAATCTAAAGGCATTCCTTACATCTACGAAGGCATTATCTAATTCTTTACTCATTTGAAATAGGTCTTAAGGGTTAGAATGGACTCCTGAGAAATCAGCGGCTTCGATATCTTGATTTCATTAAACCAATGGATGTTGTAAACGCCGTGTATATTGAAAGCAAGCTCTATTAGATTAAGCAATCGAATAACGGCTGACTGATTATTGCTTATCAGTGGTAATGCTTCATAGTCATCCCGAAGTTTAGTGATTTGAATAAGTAGTGAGAGCCATGTACACTTATTGACAATTACATCCTTCACTAGAGATACACTCTCGGAGGCTTTTTCTGCGTTGCCGCCGACGGCTACGAAATATACCGGCTTATCATTGCCATATTCATTTCTGTAAGCAACTATTTCATTCTCCCATTGTTGAGAATACTGGCCCGAATTGTCATTGTACTTTGCCTCTATTATAACATCAAATGACTGGAAGCGAATAAACACATCCGGTTCTACTAGGCTTGTGTTAGTAGTACCGGTAGGATCCCAACGAGGCCAAAACTCATAAGTTTCAATCTGTCCAGAAACTAACGGTAGATTGTCATTATCAAAACAAGCCGCCCGCAATACTCCCCAGAATAATTCATCCGGAAGCATAAGCATTGTTTCAAAGACTGATGAAGTCTTCGGATCCTCATAGGTATCTTTGTTATGGTAGGTACTGTGCAGCATCGCTTAATGCATCATATAAAGTATTTATAATCAAATGTATTGCCATTATAGTGTTGAAGTAGCCCTCCTATATTAGCAACGACATTAGATGTTTCAATCGTCGCAGGAAGTTTGCTATAAAAATAAAATGAATTCCAATTGATTTTCGTAAAGCTCAGAATTTCTGATGCAATTTCGTCTATTGAAGAAATTCCATAACATCTTGTTAATCTCAAAGGCATCGGTATTCCTTTCCCGCCTTGATAATAAGTTTTACCTGATATATTTGAAGCAAGTGAGCCATGCGTCCAAAGCAATGCGGTATTGTCATCTATCGGGACACATGTTCCTCTATTAACAGGATAATTATCCGCATTTATCATTTGAGCCAAATAACTAGGGATTAGCTTATAATTCTTTTCTTCCTCAATGGTAATTAATTCAATATCCTGCACATACGGAGCTAATGCAGAAACGAGTCCTGTGATCTCATCTTGTTTAAAAATTGTTCGTTTATGTATGACAACCCTTTGGGGTTTCTTATACATTGAATCGCTAAACAGCTCTACAATATTTAACCCAAGTTTATACGCTTCATCTTTAGTCAAGTAAGGATTATTCTTTCGGTCGAAGATAGCATTGTCGATTTTCTTCAACCTAAATTTTAGACCTTGTCCATGAGAATTATATATATGGCTACAACCTACAACAATTTTATTATGGTTGTTTTGTTGAATGCTATAGCCAATTCCAGCATAGGCGGTTTCATTGTTAAGAGAGCCCAGTGTCCAAGGTGTTCTACCTGATTTGACAAATATAGCTAAGGATAACCACCATAAAATTTCACACCCCATGAATGAGTTATTAATAGTTTTTTCCTCTATAAATTGTGTGGTAATACCCTTTTGAGCAGAGTAAGCCTTAATATAATCATGAAAATCCACATCAATTCCCTGTACACTAAAAGAGCGAATATTGCTCCATCTATTGGGTATAAAAATCACAACTACAGCACAAGGATTAAGCTCTGAGAGATGTTCAATGGATTTGCATATATTTTTAGCAAGAGTAAAGCCATCGTTTTGTTCATCCTTACATGTTATCCACATTGAATTCCCTTGATAAAAGGGGACATCCAAAGCAACGCCATAGATGGATGCAAAGCCAGTATAATTCTGAACATAACCAAGTTGACGGGGAGCCAAATTCCCATTATTTAGTTTTACCAAAAAGTTATATAATGGAATACAATGAGTTCTAGGACAGATTACGCCGATTGGAATATTACTAGGAGGAATTGCAAAGGATGGCAAATCGAATGGCCGATTTGAGCCCAAACCTCTCATTGGGTTGGTATCAGGAACATATTCTCTATCATGAGAAGAAAAAAGTAATATAGGTTCTGGCACTTGTATTCCAGCATAAGTAAGACGTCTCAGATTAAACAGCGGATTTATCTGAGCAGAACACCCAGTTCCAAATATTTTGCAGCAAGCGGAATTATGTGAAATTTTAAAAGTAAATTCCTTACTTTCTTCTGAATATCTTATGAGTAATGCGCCGCCATTAAACAATTTTGCCGTCCACTCACATAGCTTTTTAAGATATTCCTTATTGCGCAATCTATCAGAATATTCTCTACTGATATTCTGTTTCACAATCCTATCTATATGGACTTCATCATCAAATTTAATAGTAGGAACTATCGAGAGATATAAGTATCTTTCATGAGGGTTAAGGTGCAATGATAATTTCACAGCTTCATAGACCCCTTTTCTGTTTTCATAGCAATTACGGTCATCCCATAAAAAGCCCCTAAAGTTCATATTTAGCCCAGTTTTCTTAGCCACTCCTAACAATATCGCCTTTAGGAATAAATTCTTTATTATTGGCACTTTTGTCATAGTCTCATCTGTGACACTAATTAATGAGGGGCGATCAGAAAAACAATCAGCGAATACAGCGTGCAACTCAGACATGGCACCAATGGCGTACACTTTGCCGTTATAGCAACTAGCAACAATGTTCCTGCCATTAATCCTTTGGTTGAGAAAATCTCGTAAAGTCATATCTGGCTGAACCTTAATGTTGAACGAGTAACAGAACTCTGGTACTATAACTGGGAACAGATTTGAGGTAGCATACTTAATTATATTCCCTTGTTCTTTAATTTTGAATGGTTCGATCTTGACTAATGGAGTGCCAACGTTATTGCGGACAAACTCTTTATAAACATCGTTCTCGCCACATGCTAAGGCAACCATTTGATGCATAGCTTCATCAAACCCCGGAGCTTGAATATAATATGCACTTCTACCTGCTTTTTGTGCTTCGCTTATTAACACGCCTACGGAATCAGCAGGTTCTTTATCCATTCCAAGCCAAAAAAGCCTACCGCCACCGTTCTGTGAATAAACACTCCTCAAAGCTGACATCAAAGATTTGTCGCGACCACTATATCCCATTACGATAAGATGTTTCTCTGACAAATGAGATGACATCACATTTACAAAGACTGTTTCTTGACTGTCTAATTCCTTTCCTGTATTTTTAATCTTAGAATATTTATAATCACCGTGTAGGGCTACGTATTTTAGTCCATTCCTTGAGAAATTATTATAAATCTCCTCTTTCGTTTCTATTGAAATAGGAAAAGTAGTAACTCCAAGGGATTCAGCAGCCCTTAGCGTCATATTATCAAAATTTGTAGTCCAAACGGATTGTACGATATTAAACTTAGCTAACAAAGCCAACAGTTTATAACCGACGCTTGGAACTTTACCATCAAATAATCTTTCAAAATACGAGATTCTATCCCTTTCCTCGGAAAAGGCTTTTTCTATGTAGAAAGAATATTCTTCATCAGAATTGAATTGAGGAAATCCCGGTTGTAAATTACACCATCTTTGAATTTCCTTCCTGTCTGTTTCAGAATCAATACTGACATAACGAAGTTGGGTATTATTCGTTTGATAAATATTTTTCTTCCAATCCCAAATACATCTCGATGCACTAGGTATGCCAGATGATATGGAACATCCAGCGCCTAATAGGAATGAGTATTGTTGATCGCTGTTTTGCGAAAAAATTCGAAGGAACTCATCAAACTCAAGATGAGGGATTTGGATCTGCATAATCAGTTATTCTTTGTTGAACTATTCCTATATAATAAATCTGATACCTCAATTTGTAATAGGTCAGCTATTCGTTTCAGTGTGTACAAGTCGGGTTGACTCACATTGGTACACCATTTGGAAACCGTGGAAGGATTCTTACCTAGTTCCGCTGCAAGCCATCTGCTGGTCCTCTTCTTTTCAACAAGCACTACTTTAAGTCGATTTAAGTCTTCCATAACTCAACTATGATGATTTTAACGCAAATTTAATGAAAATTTTCGGAAAGCAAATCATTCCATTCTATGTTATGGAACATATCTAATATGTGTGAGTCTGTGAAATTCCGCATTATATTAGGGTTTCAAATATCACAGAATTGAGGATATGTCACAGTTTTTGACTAACTTTGCGACTAAAATAGCAGATATGAAGCTCAATATACCTCCGACATCTAAGAATGACATTCTAACAAATGAAGCATTAGTCGAGATTCTTCGGCCATTGGTCGGCACGGAATTTACTATGACATTCAAGCCAAGAACGGACGGTTCTCGAGTAAGAAGACTGATTTCAACTCAGATTGAGAACCATGCTACGAATGCCAGTTCCGATGCTTATACAATTCCAGTTCCTAAGAAGAAAGGATTGCCAAGGATATTATCGGAGCTTATTGATACTTATGTGGTTTCGACTGGCGAAACATACAATTTACAGGTATGGAATAGAAATCCTAATGGTAAAAATACTTTGGTAAAATATGCCGACGGAGAGATCATCACACCTAAAGACATTCGATTTGTAATGATAAAAGTTTCACCGTCGGATAATAGAATCTCATCAATAACCATCTTAACTCCATCATATATTGAGAAAAAATTCGGAAAATTTGGGAAGCCCACGATAAAGAATCAGCTCTTAATAAATGGAAAAGCTCGAAATGAGATAATTACCTCCAAGTTTCCGGTATTATTCTGTGATGACACGCAGAAAGTCAAGCAACAGACAAATGCAACAGCAAATTTGAACGATGTTTCATTTACAGATGTTCCAAGTTCAAAAACATTGCTTCCTCTATCTATAATCCGAGAAAAAGTAGCAAAAGAGCTAATTGGTAAAGAATTATCATCTTCCGACACTAAAAGTAGAGGTCAAGAATTAGAGCGAATTGTAATTGAAATGCTCGGATATGAGCAAAAAGAGAATTTGATGGGCGGTTTTCCTGATGTCCCCAATCAACTCCTTGAAGTCAAGGTGCAGGAAGCACAAACAGTTGATTTAGGAAAATATAGCCCTCAATTTATTGAACCAATACCAATCAATCCAGATTTTTCCACGGAAGATGTTCGATACCTTATTGCATTGACAAATCCACACAGTCATGTAATAGAGGGCATTATACTTTCAAGTGGAGAAAATCTCGGCAGGCATTTCACATATGTAAATGCAACAAGTTTTAAATGTCAAAGATCAATTCCAATGAGTTTCTTTGATAATTTAGATGGGACCTGTACGTTTAATCCTTAAATCCAAAGGAAAGCCGTACATTACGCTCTAATTCCATAACTAAGTCAGAGTTATCCTCTGCCTTATTTGTTATTAGCGTCTTAACAATGGAAATAATTCTTTGAGAGAACGTTGAATTAGGATCTGGCAAAGGATATTGTTCTACGTATTGAGACAAATACCTGCGCTTACCATTGTATAGTTTGTTATTAAATTTTGAATCATGGTAAGCCTTCAATAATTGAGAATTTGCGACTCCCATAATCAAGTAAAGAATATCTTCATGGTCTTTGCTTGTGGCGCAAATCCAATAACAATTACCATTAACGATGGCATGGGAATTATCAAAAGCAAACCTTGGTTCAGAACTTATGTCAGCCCATACAACTTTCGGGAAATCCCAAAGAATGGCATTCTGTGGAACCCAATATTCATACCAGCGACGATTCGATTTTAAAAGATACGTCCTTTTCTCCAACCGTTCTTTATGAGAGTCGAAAAATCTCTTAGCATAGGGATATTTTTCGATATCTAACACTTCCTTTTTCCCGTCACGGCCATAATGTGGATAAACCACTTCCTGAAGGTTATCAGATATAATCCATTGTTGTATATTTTCTTGAGATATAAGATGTCTGAACCATTCTTTCTCAGGTTTTACTGGATAATACTCTTGAGCAAGAAAGACATCATCGGCACAAGACTTTACACCAACACGGACTTTAAAAAAGTCGGATACATGGAATCGAGAATTTGATTCTATTGTACCTATAAACTTATCATTAATTTCGGATTTTAGTTGCCAAACAGCTGAACCATTCCTATTTGTTTCCAAAGTACCGACATTTACCTCGTATATCTTACCATCAGTTCTATATACGCCTGATTCCTCAATACTTAGAACATCATATATTGAACTTTTATCCTCAACATTAATTGGATTGGTCAAATTAAATGATTCATATATTGACGTATATTTAGCTGTGCTGTTTATTCTTTGTGACGTTTTTTTTCGTCCAATAAATATAGCCGGTAATACGGCGGCATCAAACAATTTAGTGTCTCCTAAATCGATTATTTCTAGTATGTCATAATTTCTATATAAGAATTCTCTGACAGATGCACCGCTTTTAGTTGTTAAATACCTGTTAGATGTGATTACTCCTAAGATTCCACCCGCCCTTAAGCTATCAGTCATATTAATCAAAAAGGGATAATACAAATCTACCCTTCCTGATAAATTATAGAGTTTAGAGATATATTGAGCGTAATCAGAACCTAATATTTGAGTTCTGACATAGGGTGGATTCGCTATAATAATATCATTTTCAACTGAGGGAGAAAACAGATTACCAAATCTTTCGGCAATAAAATCTTTTTGCTCCAGTTCTACTGTAATATCAGGGAATAGAGCCTTAAGTATGTTATCAGAATTACTTAGCGAGGACTGATTGGTATCTGACCCAGAAATACAAAAAGAAATATTCCTATTCTTTAAAGATTGAGCTATCGCTTTTAATAAAGCTCCATCTCCACATGCTGGATCATTTATTCGCAATGGTTTTGTTACCTCATCGGCTTTTAGATAACGTAAAATATGTTCTGAAAGGAAAGACGCTAAAAGGTCTGGGGTGAAAGTTGCTCCCTCACATTTCTTTTTTGAATATTGCTTACTCATCTTAAACTTTATTGCTATTGATCAACTCTTTAATATCGACATCCAATAATTCTGCTATCCTGTTAAGTGTAGGCAGGTCTGGCTGAATCGTGTTAGTACACCATTTAGACACTGTGGCTACATTCTTGCCTAACTCTTCAGCGAGCCATTTGCTTGTTCGCTTTTTCTCTACCAGAACTACCTTCAATCGATTTAGGTCTTTCATTTCAATAAATTTAAATTTGATGCAAAGGTAGTGATTTCCGGTTTAACGACAAAGTAATATGCTGTATAACATAAACAGAAACAGATTAAAGGGGTATTACAAAGCGGTGGAATCCTTACTAATGAGATATTATTGTTCCCAAATCATTTGACAATCACTAATTCCCAATCTGTTGACAATCATAGTGAAATAGGAACAGTGAGAATTTTTTCAATTTTTAGTTTATCATGGCTTCTTTTAAATCCTATCAAGATTATGAGGAAGCGAGGCGTGAGTGGCTTGATGTCCCTCACGCTGTTTATATTCAGGAAACCGGCAGCTGTGTTCAAATGACAGGTAATGAACCACTGGTTTTCAATGATCCAACCGTCGCTTCCATTATCGGCACTATGAGTTATAATGCCGTCAGTAAAATTCAGAGTCTCAATAACAGATTCAGAAACACCACAATAGAGAGCTTCAAGGAGTTCAGGCATTTCAAGTGTATTCTAGATATTGAGGGAAAGGCATTTGAAGATTGCGGTTCTTTGAGAGAAATATATCTACCTCCTTATGTCTATACCATCGGTGATCACGCTTTCAGTCATTGTTCATCACTGGAGACAATAAAGATGCGTGGCTTAGTCGAGATTATTGCAGAGTCCGCTTATTCCAACTGCACTCTGCTTTGCAACCTCGCCGCCCCAATGTCGGTGAAGGCAATAGGCGATTACGCTTTCTACAACTGCAAATCACTTGAAGAGATAGATATGATGCCTCTATCGCCACCTTACATTCATGGAGATACAATATTCAGGGGATGCGACTGCCTCAGAGCAATCAATATATGGCCAGCCTGTCTATCGGATTATATCAATCTTCCGGTATGGTCAAAATACAAATCGCTGTTCAAGATAAAGGAAATGCGATAATCATCCTATGGAATCCTTATGAATGTACATTTTTCTAATTGAGATATTTTATCAATCATGGGATAATTTGGGCTGTGAAGCTCGGATTATTCACCTTTTTTATTGCCCTTTTGAAACCTTACTGAAAGCCTTATATATGTAATAATGAATCTAATAACACATATATAATCAATTGAAGAACAAATGAATAAAATTTTTAAAGCCATCGCAATCGTTGGCAACGTATCCGAGGTTATCATAGCCTCCGCAATGGTCGCTGACCTTATCAGCAAACTCCGTGGCATTAACACTGCCTCAAAATCAACCCCTCTGGCAGAGGAAACTCCCCAGCCAGACCAACCTATCGCTGCGTGAAGAAATTAAGCGTGGCAATCATTCTTAGCGAGATTCTATTGAACTTGCTAAAGAGCGCCAAGAAGCTCTACGACATGAAGAAACTTATGTAATAATCATGTTCGTAGGGCTTTTTTGCTCATTTCAGACAGAGAATATTAATCTAGTAAAACCCATTCAACATGGCAAACAACTCTTTAGTGGTGGTACCCGACAACGGTATCATCACACAACCGACATGGGAAGTTCGGGAAGGTCTGCATGATCCATACACCGAAAGACATCCCAACTTCATCGAAGGCCCCTCCAACGAGATAAGCATGGAGGAACTTACCTTCAAGAACATAATCCCCACATTCAGCGACAACTCTCTGACAATCTCACATCAGAAGTTCATCGAGACAACACGAAAGGCAGCGGAGGTAATCTTCGGTGCCGGGAACATCACGACAGCAGAGACAAGATGCAGCCATCCTATCATTGGCAGAATCCCCTCTGCTCAACACAAGAAGGCATCCGAGCTTAGAGACGATGAAAAGACCATATTCTATCAGCGTCTTGCATGGATAGCCCACATCACGACCCTCACATCCTCAATAAACGGCCAACAGGTTTCACTGACTATCGGTGGAACACGAAGCTATGCGGAGGATAAACTCTATGCTCGCCAGAACCCACAGCATTTCAGAGTATTCATCGGATTTCGTGTCCGTGTCTGCTCCAATATGATGTTAACCACAGACGGCGTATCTGACAATCTGCTCTGTATGACGGAGGCAGATCTATTCCAGAAAGCGTTTGAACTGTTCAACCGGTTCAACGAAGTAAAGGAATCCACTCTCTACAACCTTGAAGCCCTGAATAATACATGGCTTTCACAGGAACAGTTCTGCAAGATAATCGGGAGACTCCGCTTATATCAGGCACTCCCTAACACTCAGCAGAAAGCACTGCCCCAGATTCTCATAGGAGACTCGGTAGTGAACGCAGCGACAAAGCAATATATCTCCAATCCCAACTTCGGTATGGGTGATGGTGATGGGTCGATCTCATGTTGGCAGCTTATGAATCTTCTCAACGAAGCGGTCAAGAATTCATATTCTGACCTCTGGATTGAGAGAAATGCCAACTGCACTACATTCGCATCAGGAATAGCTAACGCCCTCAACGGCAACGATGACTCCTACAGCTGGTTCCTGAACTAATCAATCAACGAAGGGAGGCTCTACACTAAAATTCAAAGTGTGGAGTCTCTTTTCTTTTGTCAAATCCTCTGCAAATGAGAGCAGAGCCAAGCTTGCTTGAGCTATGCCGAGTGCAGCGAGGATTCAACTTAGTTAAATCCTTCAAAATCATATAACAATGAGTTCAGAAGATTTCGAAATGGCTCCTATGGCTTTCACCGGTCATCAGGACTACGAGAAGAAAGTGGCTGAAAAATTCAATCAGCTATCATCCCTCAATGTCAACGATAAGACAGAAAAGAAGAATGGCCTGACCTACCTGAGTTGGAGCAATGCTTGGCTCGAATTCAAAAAGGTCTATCCCACCGCAACCTATAATGTTGTCAAGAACCCCCAGACAGGACTCCCATATTTCGTGGATCCTGCTGTCGGAATCATGGTCTTTACGGAAGTAGAGGCTGATGGTCTGAAGTATTCCATGTGGCTCCCAGTAATGGACGGAGCTAACAAAGCAATGAAAATCCAACCTTACACCTATCAGGTATGGAACAAAACAACGAAGCAGTATGAAAACCGTAAGGTAGAAGCTGCCACCATGTTTGACATCAACAAGGCTATAATGCGTTGCCTCACGAAAACACTGGCAATGTTCGGCCTCGGAATCTACCTCTATAATGGGGAAGATATGCCTGAAACAGTGGAATCAAGCACCGAAGAACCACAACAGAACGCAACTCCCGTGAAAACGAGAAAGCGTAAATCCAATGACCGCTATGATGGAATAAGACAGGCCATCAATGCAGCCAACACTACTCAGGAACTTATGTCGCTTTATCAGCAGCATCCGGAGGTGGCAAACAATCCTCAAATCTTGGCTCTTTTCACCGCCCGGAAAGAAGAGCTATTAAACGCAGCATAATAACATGGCTACAAAACGAATAGAACTCAAACAATGTAGTGTGGTCTTCAATCCGGAGGATCACACCTACTACCTGCCTGAGAAAGACAAATATCTCTCAGGTATCACAGGGATGTTGGAACGTCAATTATTCCCTGACACATACGCCGGTATTCCCGAAGCCATAATCAAACAGGCTGCGGAATACGGAACATCAGTACACCAGTCCATTGAGAATTTCGATATGGATTGGGAAAACGACGGCAATCAGGAAGTTGCATATTACATAAGTCTGACTTCTGAGAACGGTCTGGTACATGAGACCTCTGAATATCTCATAACCGATGGTGAGAACTACGCCTCCATGATTGACAAGGTATATCGCGTTGATGAAACCACATTCGATATTGGAGACATCAAAACCTATGGTATAATGACTCCCGATAAGAGAGAGAAGGCTCGTTGGCAGCTCTCAATCTATGCCTATCTGTTTGAATTAATGAACAAGAAGGCAAAGGTAAGACGCTGTCTCTTATACACATCTCCGAGCCCACGAGACCG
>ERZ1027125.555-NODE-555-length-15080-cov-4.908087_pt1 | contig 15080 bp, 11 predicted proteins | sample MGYA00519249_ERZ1027125 | MGnify/ENA primary metagenome ERZ1027125 (study PRJEB26926, sample SAMN06164580) | human gut metagenome | biome: ENVO:00009003; feature: ENVO:2100002; material: ENVO:00002003 | host: Homo sapiens | place: USA | collected 2012 ... | reverse complement strand
ACGCCGGGCAGCGCAGACGGAGAAGAGGCCCCAATCCCCTTTTCATCATCCTCGTGGCAGTGTTCTGCGTCGCGCTGATCGCGGTGGCTGCCATCCTGATCCATATGGGCAAAGCCCGCAGTGATTTCCGCAAGCTCTCCGAAATGGTGGAGGAAAACGCCACGGCCACCGCTGCCCCCGTGGAGACCACGCCGCCGGAGACCCGGTCCACCGGGCCGACCACGGAAACCACCGTCCCCACGGAGCCTGAGCCGACGGAGCCGGTGATGCTGGCGAAGTATGCCCCCCTGTATGAGCAGAACCACGATCTGTTTGGCTGGCTGCGCATCGACGGCACCGTCATCGACTACCCGGTGATGCACACCCCCACCGACCCGGAAAAATATCTGCACACGAATTTTAACCGGGAGTACAGCTTCGGCGGTATTCCCTTCATCGACGCCAACTGCTCCGCCGACAGCGACAATCTGCTGATCTACGGCCACAATATGCTGGACGGCAGCATGTTCCGCTCCCTGCCCAAGTATGAGAGCAAATCCTACTGGCAGGCGCACCCCACCATCCACTTTGACACCCTCTACGAGGAGGGCGAGTATGAGGTGCTTGCGGCCTTCTATGACCGGGTCTATTACACCTACGAGAACTGCTTCAAGTTCTATCAGTTCATCGACGCGGCGGACGAGGCGGACTTCAACAACGCCATCTCGAATTTCCGCTCCAAGGCGCTCTACGACACCGGCGTCACCGCGGCCTACGGCGACAAACTCATCACGCTGGTGACCTGCGCCTACCATGTGGAGGACGGCCGCTTCGTTGTCGTCGCCCGAAAAAAGTGACCGTCATTCCATCCCCGCATATAACAGGGCTGTCTCATGGAGACGGCCCTGTTTTTTGCCTAATTGCAGAAAATCGACGTCTTTTCCCATTGACTTTTGGTGTGATATTGCGTATAAGTCAGGCATAAAGGTAATGATGGCGTTACCGTGCAGACGGTCTGTGCCTCCGGCATGGATCGCCAAATGAAAGGAGAGTATTTCAAGATGAAAAACCATGGTTTGCGCAGAATTTTCAGTCTGTTTCTGGCACTGTTCATGGTCTTCACACTTCTGCCCACGGCTGCGTTGGCAGAGGATACGACGGGGGATGGCGAAACCCAGACCGTCGTAGTGGACGAGAAGAAGCCCAAACCCCCTGCGCCGGAGCAGCCTAAGGACGAGGATCCCCCTGCACAGGAAGACCCGGAAACGTTCACCGTTACATACACTGACGGCGCAGACGACGCAGTATTTGACGATGAGGTTTACAGCAACCTGCCGTCCGGTACCGCGACCCCCACTTTCAGCGGCACCCTTGCCCGGGAAGGCCATACCTTCGTCGGCTGGAATCCTGAAGTCGCCGAAACCGTGACCGGGAATGCCACCTATGTTGCCAAGTGGGAAGCTGTGAAAAGCGCCGGAAAGGTGCAAAAAGCTCCGCCTCGGTCTAACAGCACCGTAGTGTTGCACCCGTCTGTGAACAATACCGTAACGGGTGTCAAAGTTTCGGTCGGCGGTACGCTTAGCGGCTATACGATCAAAAGCATCAGTGGCTATGACATCACCGTTGACCTCGGCAAGTATAACGTCAACAACGACACCTTCCGTCTTCCTTATGCGAAAGACATCTGGTATGGTGTTGACGACAACAAGGTCGACTACATCTCTTGGGCTGGAGGCGGCAGCAACAGGCGCAGCGAGGGAGCCAGCGCCCTGCTTGTCAACGGCAAGAACACCGCTTACTATTATTTCAAAGGCGCTCCCGTTCTCCCGACCTTCACTCTGAATTATGACGCCAACGGCGGTACCGGCGCACCCACCAGCCAGACCTACAAGGCTACCTCTCAGTATGAGATGTCTCACGAGTTCACCATTTCCTCGCAGAAGCCGACCCGTGAGAATTATACCTTCCTCGGCTGGAGTACCAACCGCAACGCAACGACCGCAGAGTACCAGCCCAACGGCAAGATTATCGTAACTAGCACCACCGCTCTGTACGCCGTGTGGAAAGAGGATGCTCCCACCAAGCCCACTGCCCCCGACAATGGCACCGTCAAGAATCTGCTGGGCAATTCTGCGGTGAAGGTTAACTGCGCCACCCTCAACTCTGGCCACACCGCTGTTACATATCCCCTCCTGGACGGTTCCTTCACTGTCGGCGACGTTCAGGGCAGCAGCGGCAACTATACCTGTGTTGTCACCGTTACTGCGGATTCGTACGTGACCGCATACGGAGGCGGACATAGACTTGCTGCTGCCAATGAATCCCCGAAGACCATTACGCTGAAATACAATGAGACGACCAAGAAGTGGACTGTTCAGTCTACCACTCCCATCGTTTTCAACGTTGTGTGTGATACGGCTCCTACCGCCCCCGACGATGGCACCGTCAAGGCTCTGCTGGGCGAAAATGCGGTGCAGATTATCTGCACTAACACGCAGATCGGCCATGGCAGCAAGACCTTTGGTCTGATCGACGGCACGTTCACCGTTTATCATAACAAGAACAACTGTGAGGTCGTCATCAATTACTTCAGCCCCTACGTGGACGCGTTCAACGCCGCTGTTAACGTCCCTGCGGGAACGCACATTACCGACAACAGCAATGCGGGTCAGAATCGGACAAAAATCAATCTGGTATGGAGCGATGGAAAATGGACTGCGGCGGATGCTCCCGCGAAGTACCATGTTCTGTGCAGCTTGCAGCCCGCGAAACCCACCGCGCCCGGCCACGACAGCCTCAGCAACCTGATCGGCGAGATCACCGTCAACTGCACCAACGACGCGGCCACGCACACCCCCAAGAGCAAGGGCTACGCTCTGATCGCCGACTCCTACACCACCGGTAACGTTGAAGGCAGTGCCGACACCGGCTACACCTTCACGGTCACGGTCAACGCGGAAAAGTATGTGACCCAGTTCGACACCGATACCAGCGCGACCCATACTCCCAAGGACGGCAGCAAGGTTGTTACGCTGAAATATGAGAATGACGCATGGACGGTAAAGGAAGGCGCTCCCGTTTCCTTCGATGTCGCGTGTGTGGCACTGCCCACCTTTGACGAGCTGAAGGAAATCTTCAATCAGAGAATTTTCGTGGAATGCACTACGAAGTCCGCGCACGCCAGGACTCCCTATGACCTGCTTGCCGACTCCTACACCATTGAAGATTTTTCGGTCATGACGGATCTCCCCACCTGCACCGTCGTTCTCAATTCCAGAGAATATGTAAAGTTGTTCAATGGTACTACCCAAGAGGTTCACACCCCCGAGAATGAAGTCAAGCGCGTTGGGCTGGTTCTCAAAGATGGCAAGTGGGTTGTGGCATACGACGTGCTTCCCGTCGTCTTCCAGGTTGTGTGTGTTCCTGACACGCCCACGGACAACTACCTCAAGGATTTGCTGCATGAGAAGGTGAAGGTCGCCTGCATCAACGGCGTTCACGCGACCCTGGTATGCGACCTAATCGATGGCTCCTATCAGGGAAGCGGCGTCCAGCCCGACGGCAACGGCGGATACACGTACACCGTTACCATCGCAGCTGCGGAATATGTGAAGAAGTACAACGCGAGGTGGCCGCACAGCCTGGTCAAGGATGAGCCGACTGAGAAGCCTGTCACGCTGGTATGGAACGCGGATGAGCGCGAGTGGCTTTTCGCCGACGCCAGTGCCGTACCCGTCATCTTCAATGTCGAGTGTCTGTACACCGTCACCTATGAGGACGGCGTAAACGGCAGCGTCTTTAAGACCGTCTCTTTCCTCAACCTGAAGAAGGGCGAAGCCACCCCCACCATTGATGACCCCATCCGCGTCGGCTATAAGTTCGCCGGCTGGGAGCCCACGGTTGCGGCAACCGTGACGGGGGACGTGACCTACACCGCCCAGTGGAAAAAGGTGGATACGACCTTCACCGTGAAATACAACGACAACGTGAAGGGCAAGGCCTTCAAGGAGCAGGTTTACGAGGATCTCGAGTACAACGAAGATACCCCCGGTTTCAACGGCAAGCCCACGCGCAGCGGCTACACCTTCACCGGCTGGAAGCCCGTGGTCGCCGACAGAGTGACAGGGGATGTCGTCTATTATGCCCAGTGGAAGTCCAACTCCGGCAAGGACAGAGTTCCCAAGACCGGCGACGGCCAGATCTTCATGATTCTGGGCAGCGTACTGCTGTTCTCCTTCAGCGGCGCGGCTGCTGTAAGCGTCTACGACCGCAAGAGAAAACATTTCTAAAATACGCAAGGGAGGCGACGGATTTCCGTCGCCTCCCATTTTTGCCCCCATAACGCGGCTGCCCCCACTCCGGCATTGACTTTTTCTGCCTGATGAACTATATTATACGTGCATTTATATGAAGAAAAGGTGATAACGATGTACATAGATGATTATAAGCGCTGGCTGAGCGCTGATCTGGAAGATCCCGCCCTCACCGATGAGCTGAGGAAAATCGAGGGACAGGACAATGAGATCAAGGAGCGCTTTGCTGTGGCGCTGAAATTCGGCACCGCCGGTCTGCGGGGCATTCTGGGCGCGGGCAGCAACCGGATGAATATTTACGTTGTCCGGCAGGCCACCCAGGGTCTTGCGAACTGGGTCAAGACCCAGGGCGGCAGCCAGCTGGTCGCCATTTCCTATGACAGCCGCATCAATTCCGACGTATTTGCCAGAAACGCCGCCTGCGTTCTGGCTGCCAACGGCATTCGGGTGCGGATTTACGACGCGCTGATGCCCGTCCCCGCCCTGTCCTTTGCCACCCGGTACTACAAGGCGAATGCCGGTATCATGATCACCGCCTCCCACAACCCCGCCAAATACAACGGCTACAAAGCCTACGGCCCCGACGGCTGCCAGATGACGGACGATGCCGCCGCCGTGGTGTACGCGGAGATTCAGAAAACCGATATCCTCACCGGTGCGGAGATGATGTCCTTTGAAGACGGCATCGCCAAGGGTCTGATCGAATACGTGGGCGAGGACTGCAAGGAGGCGCTGTACAGCGCCATTGAAGCCTGCGCCGTCCGCCCCGGCATCTGCAAAACCGCCGGACTGAAGCTGGTGTACTCCCCCCTGAACGGCTCCGGTCTGGTGCCGGTCACCCGGGTGCTTCATGACATCGGCATTGACGACATCACCATCGTCCCCGAGCAGCAGTACCCCGACGGCAACTTCCCCACCTGCCCCTATCCCAACCCGGAGATTTTCGAGGCTCTGCGGCTTGGTCTGGAGCTGGCCGAGAAGACCGACGCCGATCTGATGCTGGCCACCGACCCCGACGCCGACCGGGTGGGCATCGCCATCCGCTGCCCCGACGGCTCCTACGAGCTGGTCTCCGGCAACGAGGTGGGCGTGCTGCTGCTGGACTACATCTGTCAGGGCCGCATTGAAAAAGGCACCATGCCCAAGCGCCCCGTGGCGGTAAAGTCTCTGGTCTCCACCCCCCTCGCGGACATCGTGGCCGCGGATTACGGCGTGGAAATGCGCAACGTTCTCACCGGCTTCAAGTGGATCGGCGACCAGATCGCCAAGCTGGAGGCCGCCGGTGAGGTGGATCGCTTCATTCTGGGCTTCGAGGAATCCTACGGCTACCTTGCAGGCCCTTACGTCCGGGACAAGGATGCCATCATTGGCTCCATGCTGATCTGTGAAATGGCGGCCTACTACCGTTCCATCGGCTCGTCCATCAAGGCGCGGCTGGAAGCCATTTACGCAAAATACGGCCGGTATCTGAACAAGGTGAACTCCTTTGAGTTCCCCGGCCTGTCCGGCATGGACAAGATGGCCGGTATCATGGCCTCCCTGCGGGAGAAGCCCCCTGTAGAGATTGGCGGCTACAAGGTGACCAAAATCACCGACTACCAGAACACCGCCCAGACCGGTCTGCCCGCCGCCAATGTGCTGGTGTACAATCTGGAAGGCGGCGCGACGGTCATCGTCCGCCCCTCCGGCACCGAGCCGAAGATCAAGACCTATTTCACCACTCTGGGCAAAGATCTGGCGGAAGCCGAAGCACAGGAAAAGGTTCTCGCCGACGCTTTGAAGCCTATTCTCGCGTAATTCCGTTCAAAAAAGGCAAGCCGAAAAACGGCTTGCCTTTTTTGAACATTGTACATTACTCGATGATCTGGATCCAGCCTTTGGGGGCTTCCAGACGACCCATCTGGATGCCGGTGAGGGTATCGTAAAGCTTCTGGATGGTGGGGCCCATACCCACGTAGTGAATTTCCTTGCCGTGATCCACAATGGTACCCACAGGGGAGATGACCGCCGCCGTGCCGCACAGGCCGCATTCGGCAAATTCGCCGATCTCCGCCAGCGCCACGGGGCGCTCCTCCACCTCCATGCCGAGATAGTCCTTCGCCACCTGCAGCAGGCTGCGCCGGGTGATGGAGGGGAGAATGGTGTCGGACTTGGGGGTGACCAGCTTGCCGTCCTTGGTGACGAAAATCACGTTGGCGCCGCCGGTTTCCTCAATGTGGGTGCGGGTGGCAGAGTCCACGTAGACGTTCTCGTCAAAGCCCTTCTCGTGGGCGTCCACAATGTTGTAAAGGCTCATGGCGTAGTTCAGACCGGCCTTCACATCGCCGGTGCCCTTGGGCGCCGCCCGGTCAAGATCGGAGATGCGCAGCTTCAGGGGCTTGATGCCGCCCTTGAAATAGGGGCCGACCGGGGTGACGAACACCCGGAACTGATACTCCGTCGCGGGCTTGACGCCGATGATGGCGTCGCTGCCGAACATGAACGGACGGACGTACAGCGTCGCGCCGGAGCCGTAGGGCGGCACCCACTGGGAGTTTGCGCGGACGGTCTCCACTACGGCCTGCACGAACCTGTCCTCGGGGAACACGGGCATTTTCAGGCGGCGGCAGGAACTGGCCATCCGCTGGGCGTTCAGGTCGGGGCGGAAGCAGACGATGCGTCCATCCTCGGTGGTGTAGGCTTTCAGCCCCTCAAAGCAGGTCTGGGCGTATTGCAGAACGCAGGCGCACTCACTCATGGTAATGGTGGCCTGATCGGTCAGGCAGCCGTCATCCCACTGGCCGTTTCGGAAATTGGAGACATAGCGCATGTCGGTCTGGACGTAGCCAAATCCCAGATTGCCCCAGTCAATATCTTTTCTTTCCATTGTAAACACCTCTCTGAAATTTTATTTCCCAATTCTAGCACCGCAGGAGGCGCAAGTCAAGCATTTGGCGCGGAAAAAAGTATCTCATACAGGGACATTTGTCTTTTTCAGAGGAACCCACAAAAACCGCCCCTTCTTCCCCCCTTTTTCCTGCGAAAAACTCCAAAAGGGACTTGTATTCAATATGGTAAAGTGGTAAAGTATAGGAAAGCACCCCAGAAGAAAGGACTCCGTGTTATGGATATCGTTCGACATCCCGGTGAAGATCTGTTTTTCGAGGCCATTCTGTCCCTGCGGACGGTGGAGGACTGCCGCCTGTTTTTTGAGGACGTGGCCACCATCAAGGAATTGCAGGCCATGTCCCAGCGGTTCAGGGTCGCCTGCCTGCTGGACAGCGGCGAAAACTATATCGAAGTCTCGGAATCCACCGGCGCCAGCTCGGCTACCATCAGCCGGGTCAACCGGTGCCTCGTATATGGCGGCGGCTACCGGACGGCGCTGGACAGGCTCAAGGAATCGGGAGTCCTCCCGGAAGGCGAAGAAAAATAAAACAGGGTACACCCCTTGGCTCTCCCTCTGGGAGAGCTGTCACCGAAGGTGACTGAGAGGGCTTTTTCCCTGTTTTCCCTCTCCGTCTTCGCTTCGCTCAACCGCCTCTCCCAGAAAGAGACAAGGGGGCAGTTCAATCGCGCCCCTATGCCCAAAAGCCCCGCCGTTTTCGGGTGTATCCATGTCCATTTTTCCCAATTGACAACCACTCCTGCCCATGCTATAATTTAACGGATAAGTTCAGCGGCTCATCCCGCCCGTCTTGCCGCTTTTCCGGCAGGGCGTTTTGCTATGCAAAAGCATAGCAAAATAAGAAATGCGCCATTTCCTCGCCCCTTCAGGGCAACCGGAAATGATGCGCAAAAACTTCATGCACCGGCATCTGCACTTTTTCATGGTGCGATGCTCATGCATGAAGTTTTTTTGCCCAAGTACTTGACAAATCTGTTATATCTGTATATACTGCACATATACAGTTGTAACAGAAGTGAGGTGCCAAAGTGACCGTATTGATCGACAACAAAAGCAGCCTTCCCATTTACGACCAGATCTACTCCCAGATCAAAGCACAGATCATCAGCGGCGAGCTTCAGGAGCACGAAGCCCTGCCCTCCATCCGGAGTCTCGCCAAGGATCTGCGCATCAGCGTCATCACCACCAAGCGTGCCTACGACGAGCTGGAAAAAGAGGGCTTCATCTACACCATCGCCGCCAAGGGCTGCTTCGTGGCTCCCAAAAATGTGGAGCTGCTCCGGGAGGAGACCCTGAAAAACATCGAAAATCACATTGGCCAGATCGTCCGCCTTTCCCAGTCCGTCGGCCTGAGTGAGCAGGAAGTTCTGGATATGGTCAGATTTGCCATGGAGGATTGAACATGAACGCATTGGAAATACGGGATTTAACCAAGCACTACACCGGTTTTTCCCTGAATCATCTGAACCTGACCCTGCCCTGGGGCTGCATTATGGGGCTTGTGGGCGAAAACGGTGCGGGAAAAAGCACCACCATCAAGCTGATTCTCAACACCATTTCCCGGGACGGCGGCACCGTCACCATTTTGGGCCGGGACAACCGGGAGAACCTGTGCCTCTCCAAAGAGGAGATCGGCGTGGTGCTGGACGAGGTGGGCATCTCCGCCTGTCTCACCGCCCGGCAGGTAGGCAAGATCATGCAGGGCATTTACCGCAGCTGGGACGAAGCGGTCTTTTCCGACTATCTGACCCGGCTGGCCGTTCCCGCGGATAAGAAATTCAAAGATTTTTCCCGGGGCATGAAAATGAAGCTTGGCATTGCCGTCGCCCTGTCCCACCACCCCCGGCTTCTGATTCTGGACGAGGCCACCAGCGGCCTTGACCCGGTCGTCCGGGACGAGGTCATGGACATTTTCAACGAATTCACCCGGGACGAGAATCACGCCATTCTGATCTCCTCCCACATTGTCAGCGACCTGGAAAAGATCTGCGACTACATTGCCTTCCTGCACAAAGGCAGGCTGATCCTCTGCGAAGAAAAAGACCGGCTGAAGGAGGAATACGGGGTTCTTCACTGCACCGCTCAGGACGCGGCAGCCATTCCCGCTTCCGCCATCGTCGGCAAGCGGGTGTCACCCCTCGGCTGCGAGCTTCTGGTGAAGCGATCGGGCGTTCCCGGGAATTCCACGTTCAGCCCGGTAGACATTGAGCAGCTGTTCATTTTCATGGCAAAGGAGGAACACTGATATGAGAGGCTTGCTTCGGAAGGATTTTTATCTGCTTTGGAATTACTGCCGGCTGATGCCCCTGTTTTTGCTGGCGTTTATTCTCTTTTCCGCCTTTTCTTCGGACGGGCAGTCGCCCTTTTTCATCTACTATCCCTGCATTCTCAGCAGCGTTCTGCCGGTGAACCTGCTGGCCTATGACGATGCGGAGCACTGGCTCACCTACTGCGACACGCTCCCGGTGACCCGGCGGCAATACGTCTCCGGAAAGTACATCATGAGCCTGATCTGCGCCGGTACCATTTTCTTGCTGTCCGCAGTTGCCGCCGTCGTCCGGCTCTGCCGGAGCGGCGCGTTCAATCCGGCCGACCTGACTGACCAGCTGGCAGTGCTTGCCATGATCTCCCTGCTGTCCTCCGCGCTGACCATGCCGCCGCTGTTCAAATTCGGCGCGCAGAAGGGCCGCATTGTCTTCATCGGCGTGGTTGGTATTTTCTGCGGCCTCACCGCCATTCTGGACACGCCGGACTTATCCGGTGTCTCCCTCCCCATTGCACTGCTTCCGGTTCTGGCAATGGTCATCTTCGCCGTCTCATGGTTGCTGTCCATCCGGTTTTATGAGAAACGGGAAATCTGAAACTATAAAAGCACATCGGCCGTCCAAATGGACGGCCGATGTGTTTTTTTGCTGTTCTTTATTCCCCGTACCCCATGGGATTCTTTGACTGCCAGTTCCAGGAGTCACGGCACATGTCTTCCAGATTCTTTTCCGCCTTCCAGCCAAGGACGCGCTCGCTCTTGGCCGGGTCTGCGTAGCAGGTGGGCAGGTCGCCGGGACGGCGGCCGACGATCTGATAGGGAACCTTCACGCCGTTGGCCTTCTCAAAGGCGTGAACCATGTCCAGCACGCTGTAGCCGATTCCGGTGCCCAGATTGAACACCTCGCAGCCCAGACCGGAAACGACGTATTTCACCGCCGCCACGTGTCCCTTGGCAAGATCGACCACATGGATGTAGTCCCGGACGCCGGTGCCGTCAGGGGTAGGATAGTCGTTGCCGTAGATGCTGAGCTTCTCCCGGCGGCCGATGGCCACCTGCGTGATGTAAGGCATCAGGTTGTTGGGAATGCCCCGGGGGTCTTCGCCGATCATGCCGCTTTCGTGAGCGCCGATGGGGTTGAAGTAGCGCAGAAGCACGACGCTCCACTCCTTGTCGGCGTGGGCAATGCCGGAGAGGATCTGCTCGGTCATGTACTTCGTCCAGCCGTAGGGGTTGGTGCAGCTGCCGGTGCGGCTGGTTTCCCGCAGGGGCATCTCGTTGTCGCCGGAGTAGACGGTAGCAGATGACGAGAAAATGATCTTCTTGCAGCCCACGTCCGTCATGACCTTGGTCAGAACCAGCGTGGTATTGAGGTTATTGTCGTAGTAACGCCAAGGCTGGGCGACGGATTCTCCCACGGCCTTCAGGCCCGCGAAGTGGATGACGGCGGAAATTTCATTTTCCGCGAAAATTTTCCGCAGGAGCGCCTCGTCCCGTACGTCTCCCTCGTAGAATTTGACTTTCCTGCCGGTAATGGTCTCCACCCGCTTCAGGCTCTTGGGGTTGGCGTTGCACAGGTTGTCGATGACCGTCACATCGTATCCGCTGTTGAGAAGTTCAACGCAGGTATGGGAGCCGATGTATCCGGCGCCGCCGGTGACCAGAATGTTCATTGTGGTATCCTCCTTTATACTGCGCAAAAGCGCGTTATCTGCATCTGACGCCGTTACCGATTGGGGGAACGGCTGGTTTCAGGACACATTATAGCGTGCTCTGTCAAAAATGCAATCCTAAAAAACAACTCTTATTTTCCATATTTTGCGACCACTGCCGCCATGGCGTCGAACTGCTCCTCCATGTCCTTCACCAGCTTCAGCTGGGTACGGGCACGGTCTAAGTTCTGCCGGGGACGGCTGATATCATGGAAGTAATGGTCGCCGTCCAAGTAATCCGTCAGGAAGCGGATGCCGCATTCCAGCGTCATCAGCCGGGCGCCCCAGGGCAGGTATTCCAGCTCCGCAGGCGTCAGGCTGCCCCGCGCCCCCTCCAGGAAGCTCCGGGTGAACACCTCGTATAGCTGAATGTCAAAATTGACTTTGGACAAGTCCTGTTCATCCTCCAGGCAGTGGTTCGCGCCGAAGCGGATGGAATCGCCGAAGTCGTTGATGGACAGTCCCGGCATGGTGGTGTCCAGATCGATGACGCAGATGCCCTCGCGGGTGTCCCGGTCGATCAGGATGTTGTTCAGCTTTGTATCGTTGTGGGTGACGCGGAGAGGAAGCTTCCCCTCCCGCAGCGCCCGCAGGGCAACGCCGCAGTCCGCTTTCCGCTGCAAAATGAACTGGATTTCCGGGGACACCCCTTCTGCCCGGTTCAGCTTGTCGGCTTCCAGGGCAGCGAGAAACTGGTTGAAGCGGTCTTCGGTGTCGTGGAAATGGGGAATGGTCTCATGGAGCGTCTGGGCAGGATAATCCCGGAGCATGTACTGGAACCGCCCGAACGCCCGTCCCGACGCCGCAAACAGCTCCGGCGTGGCCGACTGATAGCAGTCGGCATTTTCGATGAAGGGCATCAGCCGCCACACTCTGCCCCGGTTGTCGGTCACAAAATCCGCGCCGTCTCTGGTTTTCACCAGGCTCAGCGTCTCCCGGGAGGGGTCGCCGCCCTCGGCAAGAATCTCTCTGCGCAGATAGGACGTAATGCCCACAAAATTCTCCATCACTTCCTCAGGATGGGGAAACGCGGCCTGGGACAGCCCCTGCAATATCAATTGGACAGTGCCGCCCTCTGGGGTACGGCACGATACGCAGAAGGTATCGTTGATGTGCCCCTTGCCGTGGCGGGCAATGTCCAGAATCGTACCCGGCAGCTCGTAGGCCGCCAGAATCTGTGAAATAACGGAATCCCCTTCGGGTGCAGAAATCGTGTTCATTTTCAGTATCCTCCAATACAAACGTTGTTATTTCCCGCTCTGTTCGTTTACCCATGCCACCGCCGTCTGGGCAAACGCTTCGACCACAGGCAGAGGCTTCCCCTCCGGGATGGCCAAGGCGATCGTTCGGCTTGCCCGGGGCTTCAGCGGACGAACCGCCAGATTCTGGGTCCGTCCCTGAATGAGCAGCTGGGGAACGATGGAAATGCCCAGCCCCTGCTCCACCATGGCCAGAATGGCGTAGTCGTCCTTGGTGGTAAATTTGATGTTCGGGCGCACCCCCGCATTGTCCAGCGCCCGGTGGATATCGTGGGCTGAGCTTTGCAGCAGACTGATAAAGGGGTCCTCTCCCAGCTCCTGAATGGGGATCTCGTCCAGCTGTGCCAGCCGATGGTTCTTCGGCATGATCGCCACCAGCGGGTCCTGCGTCAGCGGGATGGTTCGCATCCCTTCGGGGGCAGGCAGGGTCACAAAGCCCAGATCGACCTCCCCCTCCCGGAGCCACTGCTCCATGTCGTGGTAGTCGCCGTTGAACATTTTCAGCTCGGCCTTGGGGTGGGCGCTCTGGAACGTCCGGATCATCCCTGGCAGCCAGTGGACGGCCACGCTGGTAAACGCCCCCAGCCGGACGGTTCCGGCGTCGGCGCTGCGGATGTCCCCGATCAGCTCCGTCAGCTCCCGGTCCTTTTGGAGAATCTCCTGCATCTTGGGCAGCACCATCTCCCCCGCCTCCGTCAGCCGAACGCCGCTCCGGTTCCGGCGCAGAAGGACGAAGCCATATTCTTCCTCCAGCGCGCTTAAGACATGGCTGATGCGGGACTGGGTCGAGCCAATGGCTTCCGCCGCCCTCGTCAGACTGCCAAGCTCCACCGTTCGCACAAATGCTTCATATTTTTTCAGGCTCATGCCGCTTTTCCCTTCTTCATGCGGAAATTTCATCATATCTTGTGTATAATAGCACCAATTCCTTTCTTTGGCAACGTTTTTTTGTACAACTCAGGAAGAAAGTTTTCGTTGCAAAATTCCGAAAACCCTTGTATAATGAATGCATCACTATTAAGCATGGATACATGATTTTATTTCATGTATCGAAAGAGAGAGGGATTTTTGTGAATTATATTGAGCTTTCCGTATTCATAGCCTATTTCGTATTCATGGTAGCCATCGGCCTGTACTTCTTCAGCAAGTCCAAAGGCGCCGGTGAAAAGGATTACTTCCTCGGCGGCCGCAACATGGGTGCGTGGGTGTCCGCCCTGTCCGCCGGTGCCTCCGACATGAGCGCCTGGGTGCTCATGGGGCTTCCCGCATCCATCTACTTAAGCGGCATGGGGCAGACATGGATCGCCATTGGCCTTGGCATCGGCTACGCCGTGAGCTGGATCTTCATGGCGCCCCGGCTGCGCCGGTTCTCCATCGCGGCCAATGACTCCATCACCATCCCCCAGTACCTGACCAACCGGTTCCTGAGCAAGAACAAGTCCCTGCAAATCCTCAGCGCTATCATTTTCCTTGTGGCCTACACCATCTACGCCGCCTCCTCCATCAAGGCCTGCGGCACCCTGTTCAACACGGTCATGGACATTGATCCCACCGTTGCCATGTACATCGCCGCCTTCATCATCGTGGCCTACACCTTCCTTGGCGGCTTCAGCGCGGTGTGCTGGACGGATTTCTTCCAGGGCATGATCATGCTGGCCGCGCTGCTGATCGCCCCCCTGTTCGCTCTGGCGCTGGCCAAAGCAGGCGACGGTGCCGCGACCGGCGCGGCCCTGCCAGACGGCTTCTTCAACTTCTTCACCACCCCTCAGGACATCATTTCCGGCCTTGGCTGGGGCCTTGGCTACTTCGGTATGCCCCACATCATCATCCGGTTTATGTCCCTGAAATCCGAGAAGGAACTTCGCAAGTCCAGCGTGATCGGCATTTCCTGGACAACCATCATCCTGATCATGTCCGCCCTGACCGCCATCGCTGGCCGCCTGTATCTGGGCGAAATTGAGGATTCCTCCACCGTGTTCATCACCATGGTTCGCCGCATCTTCCCCGCGCTGGTATCCGGTCTGCTGCTGTCCGCGATCCTGTCCGCCGCCATGTCTACGGCCGACTCCCAGCTTCTTGCGGCGTCCTCCGCCTTTGCCAGTGATGTCTATAAGCCCGTCATCCGCAAGAAGGCTTCCGACTCTGAAATGCTCTGGGCTGGACGCATCGTGGTCATCGTCATCGCCGTTGTCGCGCTGATGATCGCCTCCGACCCCAACTCCGGTTCCATCATGGGTCTGGTGGAAAACGCCTGGGGCGTCTTCGGCGCGGCCTTCGGCCCCGTCATTCTGCTGAGCCTGTTCTGGAAGCGGCTCACCTTCGGCGGAACGGTGGCAGGCATCGCCGTCGGCGCTGCGGTGGATATCCTCTGGCTGGTTTTCCTGTCCTCCACCGATATCTACGAGATCGTTCCCGGCTTCGCCGCCGGTCTGCTGGCCGCCGTGGTGGTTTCTCTTCTCTCGAAAGGCCCCGGCAAGGATGTGGAAGACCTCTTCGACCGCGCTGTCGATCTGAAATCCTGAGTTCCGCCATATACGCGGTGAGTTTCCCCTGTGGAAGCTCACCGCTTTCGTTTGCCTTCCAGGGAACCTCTGAACAAATCGTCTGCGGCCGTGAGCGGATCTTTTCCGCCCACTCTTCGGTATCGAAAACGGGAAATACACAAAG
>ERZ1027125.554-NODE-554-length-15097-cov-22.903138_pt1 | contig 15097 bp, 6 predicted proteins | sample MGYA00519249_ERZ1027125 | MGnify/ENA primary metagenome ERZ1027125 (study PRJEB26926, sample SAMN06164580) | human gut metagenome | biome: ENVO:00009003; feature: ENVO:2100002; material: ENVO:00002003 | host: Homo sapiens | place: USA | collected 2012 ... | reverse complement strand
CAATTGTCCACCCAATATAATCCGGTTAATTGTACTTTTGCCACTGAAAAATGATTTAGAAATTTTAAATAACCTACATATAGTAAATAAACAACCTAAAAGCATTAAGTTATGAAGATAAGAAAAACTTTGCTTTCGTTTGCTTGTGCTATCATGGTGGCATTAAGTTTCACTGCTTGTGGTGATGACTGGGGCCGACAGGATGATTCTGCTGGCGGACAGGTTTACCCATCTAAAACGACAGTGGCAACTTATGACTTTGAGTATTCAGAAGAGAAACCTGAGTATTCAGACATGATCAGTCACGACGAGTCATGTGAGGTGACCAATGATGAGTCCCTCGCAAGTAATGTATTGCACATCAATGGTAAGGGTGGTGCCAAGATTGCCAATCCTTTCAATGGTGTGAAGTTGCAAAATGGTGCTGCCATCACTTTCGCCGTAAAGATTGATGCAGCCGTAGCTGAGGACGGAACTGTCGCTGATGTTGACTTGACACGCCCTCTTATCTCATTTGGTTCAGATGAGAAGAATCTAGCTGGTAATGATATCAGTGCTCACTTCTATATCACTGCCAATGGTCAGGTGGTTTACAGCAAGCCTACCCAGTTGCAGAGTATGAACCTGAATGAGAATGATCCTGCTTCTGTGAAGACAGGGATTCTCTCTCCTAATGAGTGGCATTTCGTAGCCCTTCAGCTTTCTACTGAAGGTTACCAGCTTTACGTAGATGGTAAGAAGAGCCTTTCTGGTTATCAGACATCATCAAGTGCTACCTCTTTCCAGTACAAGACCTTGGTTGATTCCATCAACTCTTTACCTTATATATATATAGGTGGAGACAGCAAGTTGACTGCCGAAGAGACCAACACCGTATCTATCGACGATGTTACCCTGATCCGTAACATGATGGAAGAGAAGGATTGGAATAAGGTTCCAACTGGCAATGGTGGAAGTACTGAAGATGAAGCTGTATATGTGCCTGTCGGTCCGGAAGATTGTAGTGCAGCTTGGGGGTCTGCATGGTCTGACTACTTTGTAATCCCTGCCAACCAAACCTTCCATACCAAGTTTATCAATCATACTAGTGGCGCGGATAACTGGCATAACTGGAATTTGGTAGTCGCTACTGATGCTGATCGTGGCGCAGCCGGCTATTCGGAGTATTTCGTTTTACGCAGCGATCTTTTTGGTTGGGGAAATGCAGATTACAATGCTGATAATATAACCAACGAGGGATATGGTGACTGGGAGCAATTCAAGAAGAACATGGAAGGTGCTACTGTTGATATGACAGTGGAGCGCAGAGGTGCAGAAGTGTATGTAACTGCCGTGGCTACTTGTAAAGGTGGTACCGTATACAAGGAAATGTATCATCAGCCTTGTGCCGCAGATGGTAATATTCGTGCATTCCTGGCTTGCGACCATTCTTACTTACAGTTGAATGCTGCAGAGACATTTGTTGGTGAAGAATATGCTTCTGGTTCTGCTTTGGTGGGCCCTGCAGATTGCAGTGCTGCTTGGTGGACTGCGTTCTCTAAGTACTATCCTTTGAATAGCAGTATTTCTGATGATTGCCCATTTGTCATCCAGTTTGTCAACAACAACTCTGGTTCTGGCAAAAACTGGAACAACTGGCTTGTAGTATGTTCTACTGCAGACAGAGGTGGTGACGGATATTTTGAGAATTTCGTGATACGTTCTGATGCCTATGCATGGTTTGGTGCAGGAGGCAATATAAATGAAAACACTGCCAACCTTGATTTCAAGATTACGCAGTCATTCAATTTTGATAGCTATGTGAACGATATGCATGGAGCCATGTGCTACTTGAAGTTTACCCGTTCTGGTAATTCTTTAACCATGGATGCCAAGCAGCGTAAGGAGAATGGTGAGTATATGCCAGATTTCCAATTCCAGTTCAATAGTATGAAAGAGGGTAATGCGGGATTCTTCCTGACAGCTGAACTTGCCAGCCTTGATGTCTTGAAGGCAGGATACTTCCCATACTATAAACTGTTGTTTGAAAATAAATAACCCAAAATTGTAGAACAATGAACAATAACATATTGCATAAGTTATTCTTGACCCTGACACTGGTGCTCCTTACTTTAGGAGCATCAGCACAGGTTACCGTATCGGGTAATGTGTCAGATGAATCGGGTGAGCCTATCATCGGTGCTACTGTTATGGAAGCATTGACAACCAATGGCGTTGTTACTGATTTCGACGGTAACTTCAAGATTCAGGTGAAGAACGAGAACGCTACTTTGAAGATTTCTTATATCGGTATGGTTGCTCAGAACATCCGTGTAGACAATCAGCGTAATATCAAGGTGGTTCTCAAGGACGAAAGTCAGAAAATCAATGAGGTCGTAGTCGTTGGTTACGGTCATCAGAAGAAGGAGAGTGTCGTAGGTGCAATCTCTCAGGTTAGTTCAGACGACCTCTTGAATACTCCTACTGCCAACGTAACACAGGCTATTGCCGGTAAGATTCCAGGTGTTGTTACAACACAGGTATCTGGTGCTCCTGGTGCCGATGATGCTACGATCAACATTCGTGGTCGTGCAACCTTCGCTGGCGATGGTGCTCCTTTGGTCATGGTAGATGGTGTAGAGCGTGCTTTCTCTCAGGTTGCTCCTGATGACATCGAGAGTATCTCTGTATTGAAGGATGCTTCTGCTACAGCCGTTTATGGTGTGCGTGGTGCGAATGGTGTCATCCTCGTTACTACCAAGCGTGGTAAGGATATGAAGCCAGAGGTTAGCTTGACCAGCAACTTCATGTGGGGTACTCCAACCCGTAAGCCTCACTATCTGAACTCTTATGATTCTGTAACTCTCCTGGAGGAGGCTCTGAAGAACGATGGTCTTCCATCACAGTATACAGCTTCTGATATCGAGATGTACCGCAAAAGCTGTGCCGGTGAGTTGACTGGTGCTGATGCCCTTCTCTATCCTAATGTAGACTGGTATGATGAGGTGCTCAACAACTGGGCTCCATCTCAGCGCTATAATGTAAGTGTACGTGGTGGTACGAAACGTATGCGCTACTATGTCTCTGGTGAAATCTACAACCAGGGTTCTCTGATCAAGAACCTCAGCCAGGATACCTACGGTAACTCTTCAAGCCCAGGCTACAACCGTTACGCTTTCCGTGCCAACATGGACTTCTTCCTCTCTAAGGATTTGACATTCAGCGTAAACTTCGGTACTCGTTTCGAGAACCGTCATGGTTCAAACACTAACGAGAGTTCTACCAACTATGATATCTTCGCACGTATCAACCATACTCCAGGTTGGATCTTCCCAGTATCTTATGAGGTACAGAATGGTGAGACTACCAAGACTCTCTATGGTGGTACAGCCGTATATCAGGACAACGTAGTAGCTGCCCTTGCCAAGGGTGGATACTATCGCGGAACCAATACCATCAATGAGACCAATTTCATTGCTGATTACAAGATGGACTGGTTGACTCCTGGTCTTTCTGCCCGCGGTATGGTTTCATTCGACTATGACTCTTATTATAAGAAGACATTCGGTGCGGCTTTTGCAACTTATGAGTTGAACGACCGCAACAACTTTACCAGTGCAGATGCTTATACCAAGTATAATGTAGATGGCGACCTGGCCTACTCTAAGGCTTCTTCTACTACATACAAACTCTATATGGAGGGTCAGATCAACTACGCCCGCAAGTTTGGTAAGCACGACGTTACAGGTATGGTACTTTACAACCAGAACGACTACCGTTACAATTCAGACCTGGCTAAGCGCTATCAGGGTCTCGTAGGTCGTGTAACTTACGGTTATGATGACAAGTATCTCGCTGAGGTTAACGTTGGTTACAACGGTTCAGAGAACTTCCTCAAGGGCAAGCGCTTCGGTTTCTTCCCTGCATTCTCACTCGGTTGGCGTGTAACTCAGGAAGAGTTTATGAAGCCAACAGAAAACTGGTTGAACAACTTGAAGATCCGTGCATCTTACGGTGAGGTTGGTAACGACGTTTATACAGTAGGTGGTGTGGCTCAGCGCTTCCTCTATGAGGAAAAGTGGAACCAGATTACAAACGATTACTACTTCGGTAATACTGGTACAACCGGTATCTTCGAGAGCCAGTATCCTAACTATGGTGTAACCTGGGAGCGTGCCAAGAAGTTCAACGTAGGTTTGGAGTTCGGCTTGTTCAATGGTATGCTGACCGGTAACTTCGACTACTTCGTTGAGAACCGTAACGATATCCTGACAGAATATTTGAGCCGTCCACAGTGGGTAGGTGTAACGATGGCTGCCGGAAACCTCGGTAAAACTCAGAACAAGGGTTACGAGTTGGAACTCCATCACTTCAACCACATCGGCAAGGACTTCACCTATAATGTAGGTGTTACCTTCTCTCATGCAGCCAACAAAATCAAGAATATGGATGAGCCTGCTTACAAGACCGCTTACCGCAAGCGCGAAGGTCACCCAATCAACCAGTACTTCGGTCTGGTATGCGAGGGTTTCGTAACACAGGCAGACTTGGATAATCCTAACTTCCCAGTATCAACCTACGGCAACGTAAAGGTTGGTGACCTGAAGTACAAGGATATGAATAAAGATGGCTTCATCGACGACCGTGATGAGACATTCATCGGCTATAGCGATATTCCAGAGAACACATACGCTCTGACCCTCGGTGCCAACTATAAGGGCATCGGTTTCGAAGTAATGTTCCAGGGGGTAGACCATGTATCCCGTTACTACGATAGCGATGCAATGTTCGCCTTCCAGAACAACGGTAAGGTAAAGGATATCCACCTGAACCGCTGGAATCCTGCAAAGAGCGAGGCCGAGAACCTTGCAACAGCAGAGTATCCATTGCTCCATTACGGAAGCAACGGTGACCACAACCAGCGCCAGAACTCATTCTTCCTGAAGAACGGTTCATTCGTCCGTCTGAAGAACATCGAGTTGAGCTATACATTCCCTAAGGAGTTGATCAAGCATATCGGTATGAGCAATGCCCGCTTCTACATCAATGCCAACAACCTCTTTACATGGGATCATCTCGACGACTTGGTTGACCCAGAGAGCAACGGTTCAAACCGTTACCCACTCTTGAAGACCGTCAACGTAGGTTTCAATGTCGTATTCTAATTCAAGAACATTCAAAAAGAATCGAAAATGAAGAAATATAGTATATTTGCTTTGGCGCTCGTTATGGGAGCAATGACGCTCACCTCTTGCGAAGACGCCTTCGGCAATTTCCTCGACAAGCAGCCAAGCAATGAGTTGACAAAAGCTGAGGTGTTGGGTAACTTCACTCTGTTGGAACAGAACCACAACGATACTTACAACTTCCTGCTTCACGGTGCCAACCGCGTGAACAACTCATGGATGGATGCTGCTACCGACCTGGCTGAATCAAGTATCGGTACATCAGGTACACGTACCACATTCAATATAGGTAACTATTATGGTGGTGGCGGTGCAGCAGAGTTGACTTCTCCTTGGGAGAGTCGCTATCGTGGTATTCGCAAGTGCAATATCACCATCAACACATTGGAGCAGGACACAGAGAACAAGCTTCGCCCTGCAGATATTGACGTAGAACTTTACAATTCACGTAAGGCAAACTATATTGCAGAGGCTCGTTTCCTCCGTGCCTATTTCTACTGGGAACTGTTCCTCCGCTACGGTCCGGTGCCATTGGTTACTACCGAGCTCGACCCTAATGGTGACTTGATGACAGGTTATACTGAGCGCCCAGACCTCAGGACCTTCATGGATTATCTCTTCAAGGAGGTGAAGGAATGCGAGAGCAGTCTGAAGACTTATGCAGAGACCAGCGATGCTACTTATGCAGGTGAGGTGAACCAGCCTACAGCACGTGCCCTCTATGTTCGCATGATGCTCTATATGGCAAGTCCACGCTACTCAGCACAGAGCGGTGTTACCTGGCAGCAGGCTGCAGACGCAGCTGCGGGCTTCATCGCTGACTATGGTGAGAATTATAGATTGGAAGACCGTACCAACGGTGGTGTAGCAGCCTACAACAATGCCTGGTTGCTCAACACTTATACTGACAAGAACCCTGAGGTTATCTTCTTCCGCAACGATGTAGCCATCGGTTGGAGCGGTATTTCTACCGATACTCCAGTAGGTGAAGGTGGACAGGGTGGTCTTTGCCCAAGCCAGAACCTCGTAGATATGTATGATATGGAAGATGGTTCAGCTCCTTTCAAGCAGTATGATGCAACAGGTGCTCCGGTTTATGTAAACGGCAAGCCTACCATCAACGAAGAGAGCGGTTATACAGAGCAGAAGATGTGGAAGAACCGTGATCCACGCCTCGCAGCTACCGTTCTTTACAATGGTTGTGAATGGGGTCAGGCTACCAGCACCAAGACCAATGTCATTGATGTGGTTTATGGTCATCGCGATAATCCTATCGGCAACCAGAATGCTACTCCAACAGGTTACTATGTACGCAAGTATATTCCTGAGACCATCCTGAGCAGCAACCACAGCGGTACAGCCAAGCGCCTCTGGAAGATCTTTACCTATAGCGAACTGCTTCTGAACTATGCTGAGGCATTGAACGAGGCTGACTATGCAGGCAACAAGACACAGGTTTGCAACCTGCTCGACCAGATTCGTCATCGTGGCGGTATCATCGGTAATGTAGCCGACCGTGCAGACTTGAATTCTCAGTCAGCTATGCGCAACTTCATCCACAAGGAGCGTACCATCGAACTTGCTTTCGAGGAGCACCGCTGGTGGGATGTACGTCGCTGGAACGTAGCAGGCGATGCGCTCGGCCGTGATATCTATGGTGTAGATGTGGCAGCAGATGGCACTATTACCCGTAAGGTAGCCCAGCAGCGCAAGTGGCAAGACAAGTTCTACCTCTATCCAATCCCAGAGGCTGAGGTTTGGAAGATTGGTCAGGACTTCCAGAACGATGGTTGGAAAGAATAACTCTTTTAATGATAGAATCGTATGAATAATATTCAGAATATATATAATAAGGTATCTTCATCAAGCAAAGTCTTGATGCTGAGTGCACTTCTCTGTGCTTCAAGCTCTGTCTTGGCACAGGAGCAGGTGCTCAAAGGCCGAATCGTCAACAGCCAGGGTGAACCAATCCCTGGAGCTGTTGTCAACGTGGCAGAGGAAAGCCGCATTGCCCTGACCGACAAGGAAGGTTACTTTACATTGAAGAAGGTAACTCCTAGCGATGAAATCTGCGTTAGTAGCGTAGGTTACAAGAATGCGCAGGAGAAGGTAACCACTTTTGACGGCACATACGTCATCAAGATGGAAGATGATGCTGACGAGTATGAGCATCTCGCTCCTGTTCCTTTCGGCGAGCAGAAAAAGAAAATCTTGACTGATTCCCGTTCGGTTGTTTCAGGCGAGGAATTGCAGAAGCATCCTGTTACTATTCTTCAGAATGCCTTCACCTCAACACTGAATGGTGTGGAGACTTACGAATGGTCTTCTGAGCCAGGATGGTCGGAGAGCTTCCTCTTTATCCGTGGTATCCGTACCACCAACCAGAGTGCCCGTTCTCCACTGATCATCGTGGATAACGTAGAGCGTGACCTCTCCTTCCTCGATGCTTATCCTATCGAGAGCATCACCGTACTGAAGGATGCTGCCGCTTCTTCTATCTATGGTATGCGTGGTGCCAATGGTGTGATTTTGGTTACTACCAAGCGCGGTAATGCCGGTAAGACTAAGATTGATTTCACTCAGGAAGTCGGTTTCCAGACCCTCGCCAACAAGATGGAGGTTCAGAACTCTTACAACATGGCGATGACCCGTAACCAGGTACGCTATCTGAGCGGTATGGATCCGATGTACACCCAGGAGCAGCTCGACAACTACAAGTATGTATGCGATGGTGGAAAGTTTGCTGACGATGATATCCGCAAGTACCAGTACTTCAATACATCTTGGGCAGACCAGTTGTATCGTGAAGCTGCACCGCAGTATCGCACCAACCTGCAGATTAGTGGCGGTAACCAGCGTGCCCGCTACTATGTAAGCTTCTCTTACCTGCGCCAGGAGGGTATGTGGAATACCGAGGGTACAGAAATGAATGATGGTTACAGCACACAGCACGTACTGAACCGCTGGAATCTCCGTTCTAACATTGATATCGATGTATCCAAGTATCTGAACGTATCTCTCGACTTGGGTGGACGTATAGATAACATCTCTCAGCCTACTGAGCCTGTGTTCAACCTCGTTACCTTCGGTGTAATCGAGGCAAACCCTATGGCTCCTACCCATAACCCTGACGGAAGTATCTATTCTTCATCTACAGCCAACAACCCGGTACGTTACCTGGGTGGTTCCGGTTTGGAGAAGAACCGTCGCCGTAACTTGTATTCTACCTTGAATGCCAAGTACGATTTGAGTCCTGTATTGAAGGGCTTAGGCTTGTTCGGTACTGTCAGCTTCGATGCATACGAGACTTTCGAGTCAACACAGACTGCTCAGATGGATTCATGGAACTACGACTACGATAACCTGGCGGTTACCGATGTCAGCCAGTTCAAGTATACCAAATATACAACCAAGGCAGCTTTGAGCAACCCATCAGCTAATCAGCGTGGTTACTACTACAACCTGAATCTGTTTGGTGGTGTAAGTTATAAGAACAGTTTCGGTAAGCACAATGTAGATGCCCGTGCCTTTGCCCGTTACTACCGTAATGAGGAAGCTGGTTCAGATTACTCTACCCAGCAGAGTGCATCTTCAAACCGATATCTGGCATACAACTTCCAGGGAACATACGACTATGCCAACAAGTATATCGCCTCAGTCAACCTCTCTCGTATGGGATGTGACAACTTCTCACCAGACGACCGTTGGGGAACCTTCTGGGGGGCATCAGCAGGATGGGTACTCTCTGAGGAATCCTGGATGAAGAAACTTGGCTTTGTCAATCTTCTCAAGCTCCGTGCTTCTTATGGTGAGGCTGGTCAGTCTTCTACTGGTGCAGGCCGTTACCCATATCAGAGTATCTATGGTTCAGCTACCGGTTACGGTTTCGGTTATAACGGAACTTTTGTGAATGGCTATGCTGAGAGCAAGACCGGTAATGCCAACAGTAAGTGGGAAATCTCCAAGATGGTAAACCTCGGTATTGACTGGAACCTCTGGAACAGCAAACTCTATGGTAGCTTCGATGTCTTCAAGGAGTGGCGTTCTAATATCCTGGTATCCCGTTCAACCGTGCCAGAAACCATACTTGGTGTGCCTGTAGCACAGGATTCATATGGTAAGGTTGAAAGCCGCGGTTACGAACTCGTTCTCGGACATCGTGGCAATATCGGCAAGGACTTCAAGTACTTCATCGAGGGGCAGCTTACCTTCAACACCAACAAGGTTACCGATATCGATGAAACTGCACCAGATGTAGAATGGCAGCGCAAGGCAGGTCATAGAATCTATGACAACACTTCGGTAGCCGAACTCTATGAGCAGGCTCAGACAGGTACCAACCGTGTGGGTGGATGGAACATCTATAAGTTCGATCAGTGGGCTTCAGATCCAAACCTGATTGCAACCTCTCAGCAGGATGCCATCGACCATCCGGAAAAGTATCCATACAATAGTTTCTCTAATGGAGCACAGCAGTTGGGTACAGCGGTGTTCAAGGATATCAATGGTGACCGCGTGATCGACTCAAAGGATATGGTACCAGATTCATACACCATCATTCCTGAGATGATTCCTACCTTCAACTTCGGTTTCGAGTATAAGGGCTTCGATGCCCGCATGATTGTGAATGCTTATCTCCGTCGCTCTGTATTCCTTTCACCAGCTATCAGCTACAGTGGTTGGAGTAACATGGGTACCCACGAGGTAACAAAGGCTTGGGGTTACTATACTGACGACCCTTCTGATCCTCGCAACGTGAATGCTACTTATCCACGTCCTGTTTGGGGTGGATTCGATGCAGTTGATTCAGAACGTGCTACAGGTTCTTATCAGAACAATATTTGGGTACGCAACGGTAACTTCTGGTCTATACGAAATATCGAGGTGGGATACTCTCTGCCATCTAAGTTGATTTCTAAGTTGTGGATGACTAAGTGCCGCGTTTACTTCAGCGCTTACAATATTGCCACCTTCAGCAGTCTGCCAGATGATGTTGACCCAGAGAAGCCATTGAGCTACTGCTGGTGGTATCCAAAGACAAAGTCATTTACATTTGGTATTAACATTGGTTTCTAATCAGTTTTATCAAAAAGAATTATGAAAAAGCTTTTATTAGTAAATATATCGTTGGCGATGCTGACTGTAGGAGGTATGACCTCCTGCAGCGACATCCTCGATAAGGAAGTCGACTTGACTTATACCGACGAGAACATCTACAGCAACTACGACCGTACCCGTGGTGTCTTGGCAAATGCCTATAGCTATTTGCCTGATGCCTTTGCGGGATATACCGATGGTCAGTTCCGTGCTGCTTCTCGTGACTGTATGACCGATAATGCCCTCTCTAAATGGAATGTGCATTACTATCACAGTGTGTTGAACGATTCATATGATGCCAAGAACCACTGGTTTGCTGAGAATTATTGGAGCAACGATCTGAAGGGTATCCGTGTCTGCAACGACTTTATTTCAAAGGCACGTGAGAGCGTCATCGGAAATGCTGAGAAAAGCGGTGACGACAATAAACTCTGCGACCGTTACAAGGCAGAGGCGCGTTTCATTCGTGCCATCCTTCATTTCGATATGATTGGCTATTTCGGTGCAGTGCCTATCGAGAATCATGTGTTGGATAATGCAGAGGCTGCTTCTATCACCCGTACTCCAGCTCCTGAAGCATTGAAATGGGTAGCTGATGAATGCGATGCCATCATCCAAAGCGGTGCGCTCCCATTCCGTTACAGCAATGAAAATGAGAACTGGGGACGTATCAATGGTGCTGCTGTCTATGCCTTGAAGTCAAGAGCATTGCTCTATCGTGCTTCTGCTCTCAACAATCCTACAAATGATGTTACCTGGTGGCAGGAAGCTGCTGATGCAGCCCTTGCTTTCATCAATGCCAATAAGAGTTCTGCCAATCCTTACCGTCTCTACACAACAGACGATAACAACCCTAACAAGAACTACTACGAGTGCTTCACTAGTACTCCTCACTTGAATTCTGAGTATATCCTCAGCCGCAGTGAGTGGAATACACGTGAGATTGAGATGTTCAACACTCCTTGTGGTTTCTCTGGTAATGTGAACTCTAGCGGTCGTGTAAACCCTACACAGAATCTGGTTGATTCTTACGAGACCATCAATGGTCTTCCTATCGACCAGGATCCTTCTTACAATGACCAGGATCCTTACAAGAACCGTGACCCACGTTTGGAGCAGACCATCTTCCATCAGGGAAGCATCTGGGGAGACAAGAGCCAGGATGAGGAGCGTGCCATTGATGTTTCTGTTGGCGGTAAGGACTACGAGACTATTCATGGTGGTACCTCAACCGGTTACTACTCTAAGAAGTTCGTTCACAATATGAGTTTCAAGAACCCTACCACTTATATCACAGCATGCCCTATCTTCCGCTATGCTGAGATTCTGCTCAATGCTGCAGAGGCATTGAACGAGGCAAAGGGTCCTGAAGCTGCCTACGACTATGTAAACCAGGTTCGTGCCCGTGTGGGTATGCCTGCTTACAAGGGTATGACCCAGGAGCAGCTTCGTGAGCGTATCCGCAACGAGCGTCGCATCGAGCTGGCTTTCGAGGATCACCGTTTCTTCGACGAACGCCGCTGGAAGTTGTTTGAAGGCAAGAGTGCTGCTACAGAGAAGAGTGAGCCACGCTACAAGCAGGTTTACAACATCTATAGCGTTGTTGTAACTCCAGACAAGAGTCAGGTATATACTTATCGCAACGATAATACCCATCCTACTCGTGCGTTCTCTTGTCCTAAGAATTATTACTTCCCAGTGCCTGATGACACTTACAAGAAGAATCCTAACTTAGGACAGAATGCAGGTTGGGAACTCTCTGATGCTCCTAAGAAGGACGACACCACTGAGGGTGGCGAGACTACTGAGGGTGAAACAACCGGCAAGTAATCTTTGTCAATATACATTATTATATTTTAGGTGAGGTCTATGGCGAAAACACCATAGACCTTCCTTGGTTTAAAAAAATCATATCTTAAACTTGAAATCGTATGAAGAAGTTATTACTTTCTATCATGAGTCTGATGGCGATGAACGGAGCTATGGCTCAGACGCCTGTCGGCGATAATGATCTGGCTAATGCATACGCTACCCAAACGATAACAGGGCGCATCGCAGTGCATGACCCTTCTATCGTGATGGATGTTACGGGCTCTACCACCAAGCCTAAATATTATATCTACGGTTCGCATCTGGGCAGAGCCAAGACTTATGCTTCGGGCAACTATCAGATATGGAAGACCTTCAAAACGGGTGAGGAAAATGCCGGAACCAGCAACAGTCTTTTTGCTGACGTGAATGGTAAATTAGTGAACTTCAAGGACGCTTATTCCACCCAATTGGTGAAGAAGGTGAAGAACAATAAGGGCGAGGAAGTAGATTTTCCTAACTTCGATGCCCATGCCTGGCAGGCTAAAGGCAATAATGTGAAAGGCATGCAGTGGGCACCAGACGTCATCTACAACAAGACCATGAAGAAATGGTGTATGTATATGAGTCTGAATGGCGACAACTGGTGCTCTACCATCGTGTGCTTTATATCCAACGACCTCGAGGGACCTTGGATTTATCAGGGACCAGTGGTATGCTCAGGCTTTTCGGGAAGATATGCCCACAATGGTTTCGCAGCCTCAGGTGACTGGAAGAATACCGACTTGGCGATTGCTACAGGATGCACATCCCTGCCTCAGCGATACAACACGGACGAATGGAGTCCTTATGGTCCCAACTGTATCGACCCATGCGTGTTCTATGATGACGATGGCAATCTCTGGATGAGCTATGGCTCATGGTTTGCAGGCATCTTCATGATTAAACTTGACAAGGAGAATGGTCTTCGTGACTATACTTATACCTACCCATACCAGGTGAAGGGAGTAACAACTACAGCGGGAGCGGCAGATGCAAATGCTACCAGCGACCCCTATTTCGGCAAGAAGATAGCTGGTGGCTGGGGTGTTTCGGGCGAGGCTAGCTATATCCAGAAGGTGGGCAAGTATTATTATCTCTTTATGAGCTATGGCGGCTTGACGGCTGCCGGTGGCTATCAGATTCGTGTTTTCCGCTCTGAGAAACCTGACGGACCTTATAAGGACTGTCTTACTTCAACGGGCATTGATGCCATGTATGGCAAGTATATCCTCAATTTCGGTGGCGATGCCAAGCGCGACGAGGGTGTGAAACTCTTCGGCAACTACCAGTGGGAAACCATGCCTAATGCTGAACTGGCTCAGGGACATAATTCAGCCATCGTAGACCATAAGGGACGAGCACTCATCGTTTACCATACCCGCTTCTTGAACAGAAGTGAGGAGCATGAGGTTCGTGTACATCAGCTCTTCGTAAACCAGGATGGCTGGTTGGTTGCTGCTCCTTACGAGTTTAGCGGCGAGACTTATACCGATAATGATATTGCTACCCGACAGCTCTATGATGCAACAGAGGTAGCGGGCGATTATCAGATGATAGCTCATCCTTACCGTCAGAATACGGCAGCAATGGATTATGAGAAGCCTGTTACCATCCATCTCAATGCAGATGGTTCTATCTCAGGCGAGTATACCGGAAAATGGGAACTGGTGAGCGGTACAAGCTACATCAATCTTACCTTGAAGGGTGTTGCTACAGCCAATGCAGAGGTGAAGTTCAAGGGTGTGCTTACCGAGCAGACCATCGATTATACCAATATCAAAGCGCTCTGCTTTACAGCCCTCAGTTCTTCTGATGGTTTGGCTACATCAGGTGGTGCCAGCTTGCAGACTCGCGGTTTGAGTATCTGGGGAAGCAAGGCTGATGCCAAGGCGGCTATCAAATATACATTGGATAAGACCAGCGTTCCTTTCGCAGATGGTGCAACTTTGAATTCAAAGCCAAAGCTCCCAACAGAGGGGCATCTCGGTGCTACCATTTCCTGGAAGTCAAGCAATCCTTCTATTCTGACCGATGAGGGCGTAGTAAAAGGCAAGGGTAAGGTTACTATGACCATGACTATCAGCAAGGATGGTTATGAATATGCTAAGGATTATACCCTGAACATCGATGCTGAGGCTGAGGAAACGACTCCGGTTTACTATCCTGTTTCTGCACAGAAGAATACAACGAATGCCTATGCCACTAACCTGAGTCAGGATTATACTGTAAAGGCTGGTAATAAGGCACAGTTCAAGTTCTATAACTATACTGTAGGTACAGAGGCTTACAAGAGTTGGGTATTGGGTGTTTCTAACGTTGCTCATGGCGCTACTGGCTATAAGGAGTATGTGATGTTGCGTAATGATAACTGGGAGAATATTACCTGGGACAACACCGGATGTGTCAACGATTACAATTGGGATACATTTGCGAAGGATATGAATGGCTCATTGGTAGATATGACCGTGGAATATGCTGCTACAGGCGCATTCAAGATGACTGCTGTGATTACCACAACGGATAATAAGGTGTATCATTATTCATATACAAAGACTATTACAGATAAGCCGTCTGAGATTAACGTGTTCTTTACCGGTGAGAACTCTTACATCGACGGCTCAAGCCTTTCTACAGGCATCTCGAACCCTATCATCATTCAGAAGAAGAATGATGGCAAGTGGTTCAACCTCTCCGGTCAGCAGGTAGACAAGAGCTACAAGGGTGTAGTGATTGTAAACGGAAAGAAATTTGTGAACAAGTAATCCTCTTATATATAATAAGGTGTAATTATATGAAGATTTCTAAAATACTATTGGGAGCAGCAATGTTCATTGCTGCTCCTGTTGTAAAAGGTGGTTGCCAGATGATGGCACAGAATGCTCCGCAGGAACCGATAGTTGTAGATACTCCTTTTGTCCACGACCCCGTGATGGCGTATGAGAATGGCAAGTACTATCTCTACTGCACAGGTCATGGCATCACGC
>ERZ1027125.547-NODE-547-length-15222-cov-10.965913_pt1 | contig 15222 bp, 9 predicted proteins | sample MGYA00519249_ERZ1027125 | MGnify/ENA primary metagenome ERZ1027125 (study PRJEB26926, sample SAMN06164580) | human gut metagenome | biome: ENVO:00009003; feature: ENVO:2100002; material: ENVO:00002003 | host: Homo sapiens | place: USA | collected 2012 ... | reverse complement strand
GCTTCATCATTTCCTCCACCACCGGCGCGATCTCCGCCGTGGCGGCAAGGGCATCCGCCTGACATACCGCCGCGAGGAAGGTATTGATGTAGGCCGAAAGCAGGCACACCCCCATCCCGGCCATGCAGAACAGGAAGAAGCGGAGCTGCCGCCTGCCCATGCACAAAGCGGCTACCAGCAGGGGAGACACCATGCAGATGAAGATATTTTCAATATAGGTCATGCCTCCACCGCCTTTCTTGTGGCAGGCAGCAGCCCCAGAATCGCAAGCGTCAGCAGCATATCGCACCAGAAGGTGGGACTTGCCGGTGAGGTATCCGGCCAGAAGCAGCCCACCGTCCAGAGCAGATACTCCGCGAACGCAAAGCAGATCACGCCGATGTGGAAATACCGTATATTCCGCGCCGCGCCTGTCTGCGTTTTCGCATAGACAAGCCCACGAATGGCGCAGAAGGAGAGCCATATCATCATGCCGCACCAGATCAGGTTGGAGAGAATGTCCCAGAAGATGCAGTAGAACGCCAGCAGCGGCACGCCGAACGCAGGCGCGAGCCATGCCCTGCGGCAGCGGAAGCTGCGCTCGTCCTGACTGGCGAGCGTGGCTTGCAAAATGCGCAGGAAAATGACGCTGGCCACCCAGCCGAACTCCGAGACATAAAAGACTCTCGGTGTGGTATCGAACAGCAGCAGATACAGCGTCCAGTAGAGCACGCCGAGAGCAAAGCAGCCATAGAAGCACAGCAGCAGAAAATACGTCTGCCTGCGGTTTTTCCGGTAGGCGATACCCGAAAGCAGCGCGCCGACGAACGTGACCAGCAGTTGCAGCAGGTTCTCAATCAGCTCCATGAATCCCCTCGCTTTCTTTGTTCTGATCGTCCTCCCGGTTCATCTGCCGCAGCCGGAAGCACAGAACGGTCACGCACACGCCGAGTAAAAACGCCAAAAGCCCAATGACGATGTATCCCAAAGCTGCGCCGCCGTGAAAGATGCTTGCTGCCGTTTCAAAGCCAGAGTAGTCGCCGGTCTGTATCCGCGAGGCAATACCGGGCATGGTGAGGGACGCGCCGATGAGCAGCACAAGGCACGCCGCCACGGCGGAAGCCATGGTGAGCGTATTGCGTCGCAGCCGGTTCTCTCGTTCCATTTTGGCGATGCGCCGCTTCGTCTCAGCGACCCGGTCCTCATGACTCCGCATTTGTGATTCCCTCCCGTTCCAGCAGCCTTCGCAGGCTCTCTTTTCCGCGATACACCATGTTGGTGATCTGTTTTACCGTTTTCCCCGTGACCTCCGCCGCCTGCGCGTAGCTCATGCCTTCAAAATAAGTGAGATATAAAACCTCCCGATAGTCCGGGTTCATTTCGCCCATGCAGAAATGCAGAATACGGTTTCGCTCCTCCGTCCGGATGACTTCCTCCGCCAGCAGCCGTCCGTCCGGCTCGCCGGTCAGCGCATCGAGGCTGAACAATGGCTTTCGTTTGCTCTTATGGCGCAGCGCCATGTGCCGCGCCGCCTTATAGAGATACGCCTTGAAGCCGCCGTCCCGGATCTTCGGCTTTTTCGTGAACAGATAGGCGAAAACGTCCAGCATCAGCTCCTCCGCCTCGTGAACGTCGTGCAGATAGCCGTCAATATACAGGGTCAGGGGGTCGCCGTATTTTTCCATCAGGGCCTCCAGCCCCGCATCGTCGCCGCTCAGATATTGGCGGTATAGGGTTTCGTCGCACGCCATGCCGTTCACTTCCTTTTTGCGGATGCTAAAATGCAGGGGGATATCCGTCAGGTGCTTGTCCTGTCGGAATCACCGGTGCTATTATATCGGAATATGCAAAGAAGTACAAGCGCCAACAGGGGAGCGAAGTGCCTTCGTCACAAAAAAGAACGATTTTTCCAATGACGGCTTGCCAGCGGGCATTGTGAGAGCGTGCCGGAACGGTGAAAAGACGTGGATCCTGTTCGGATGACTTTTACCTGTTTTTTCCTCAAGGACACTGAAACAGACGGAAAAGACAGCGCTTCACAAATCATTTGGGTGAAGTATCAAAAAACAATGTGATGAAATTATAAAATTTTGAGCAAAATTTACAATCTCCATACTTGATTTTTGAGCTTTTATGTGGTATAAGCTTATTTGGCGTTGGCGCGGGCTCAATATAGTGACCGCAGACTATAAACACAAACAAATGTTATGCGGTGTTTTTGCACCGCATAACATTTGTTTGTCTGAGCGCGCGCCAGCATTCTAGGCAAGTCACAGGAAGTCGGACTTGCCCCTTTTTGCGCCCGAAAACGGGCAAAATTTTTGCTGATGAGAGGAGATAATTATGAAGAATCAGCACAGCAGGATCCTCGCATGGCTGCTGGTTTTCAGCATGGTTCTGGCAATGATGCCGGCGATGCTGATCACGGCCTCTGCCGATGAGCCTGTGTCCGCGGCGACGTGGGCAAAAACGGATTTGAAGGACATCAAGTCGACGGATACCGTCGCCATCACGATGACGCGCGGTGAGGTCACCTATGCGCTTCCCACGACGATTGACGCGGAGAAGAAGGCGGCACTTGCACTTGTGTGCACCGTCAAGGGCAACACGCTCACCATGAGCGGCACAGACGCGCAGTACGGCTGGCACATCACCGCCGCAGAGAGCAGCAACGGGTATTACATCACCACCGGTGAGAATTACCTGTCTCTGACCACCACGGCGAAGAACATTGTGATCGGCAAGGACGTGAAGGCAGTCTGGACGGTCAACAATCTCGGCTACCTGAATGCCAATGTCACGAGTGATGACAATACGACCAATCGTATGCTCGGCGTTTACGTTCCGACGAAGGAAGACCAGACTCCCGATTGGCGCAGCTATGGCGCTAAAAACGGCGGCGTGCCCAGCAACATCAAGGACGAGACGCTGAGCTTCTGGGTGCTTGGTGGAACCGGCTCTGTGCCGACGCCCAATCCCGACCCGAAACCCGAACCTGACCCGAAACCCGAACCCGACCCCAAACCCGACCCGAAGCCCAATCCGGCAGCCGGCGAAGCGGCGCAGCTGACGGAGCTTCACTCCGGCGATCAGGTCTACATCTGCAACCCGGCGTCCGGCGAGAAGGGAAAGAATCGCGTCATGTCCGGGCTGGGTGAGGACGGCAAGCAGTTTACCTCCGTTGAGGCGGAGATCAACGACGGCATTCTTTCGGTCACTGCGGAGATGCTTGCGCTGACCGTCACCGTGGACTCTGACGGCAATTATACGTTCCAGGACGAGAACGGAAACTACCTGACGGTCAACGGAAAGAACGATATGTCTCTGGAGAGCGCTCCCTCTGAGTCCAGCATCTGGACGCTGGAGGCTGCAAAGGACAAGGAAGGCAGCGAGATCGCGGGCAGCTTCCTCGTCAAGAATGCGGCGACGTTTGAAGAAAAGAATCTGTATCTCGAAAACTATAAAGGCAACTTCACGTCCTATATTTTCCAGAACTGGAGCAAGGCAAAGTTCACCATGCAGTTCTTCTCTGCCGGCAAGACTTCAACCGGCGGCTTTACCACGGAACTGACGGCAGGCGACAAGGTCGTGCTCTATCAGCCGTCCAGCGGCATGGCGCTGTCCAGCACTGTCGCGGACAACGAGAAGAAGAGCAATCTTGTCGGAACGGATGTAACTGTTTCGGACGACGGCGTGATGTCCGGCTATGCGGAAGAGAACATCTGGACAGTCGGCGTCATTGAAGGCGAAAAGGGCAAGCAGTATACCTTTGAAAACGGCGGCAAGTATCTGGTAGGCAAACCGGTCGTGCTGACGCTGGGCGACAAGGCGTTCAACTGGAACCTCTCCGCAGCGAAAGACACCGATATGTTCTTTGTCAAGAACTTTATGAGCGCGCAGCTGGGCTGGAGCACGGAGAGCAAGAGCTTCTATCTGGGCTTCAACGAAGAAGGCGCGACTGATAACTTCGGCTTCCGTTTCTACGCGATCGGAAATGGCGGCAGCGGCGGCGGATCGACAACCAAGACCGTTGCAACGCCCAAGGCGTCTCCCCGTTCCGGTGAAGTTCACAACGGCGACAAGGTCACCTTCACCTGCGCGACCGAAGACGCGACCATTCTTTACAAGGCAAACGGCGCTGCGGACTGGACGACCTACACCGCTCCGATCGCCATCACGGAGGACATCTCTTTCACCGTGAAGGCAGTCAAGGAAGGTATGAAGGACAGCCGCGAGGTCACCTTCAAATACACGGTCTATGTCCCGCCCGTACTCGGCGAGCACAAGGCGGAAATCGTGAAGGATGCCTCCACGCTCTCCTCCGGCGACCGCATTCTGGTTGTTGTCAAGGATCTGGACTACGCAATGGGCCAGACCCAGAAGGCGAACAACCGCGACAATGCGCCGGTCATCAAGGATGAGACCACTGGCCTGCTCAGCTACGAGCCGGAAAGCGCACAGATCATTCAGCTTGAGTCCGGCGTTGAGGACGGAACGTTCTCGCTGTACTGCCTGAACGGCAGCAACACCGGCTACCTCTTTGCACCGCTCGGTTCCGGCGCGCAGGGCAGCAACTGGCTCCGCACGCAGGACGAAAAGGATATCAACGGCTCCTTTACCATTGATATCGCTGCGGACACCACCGCGACCATCACCTCCAAGGCGGACAAGGGCTCCAACACCATCCGCTACAACACGGCAGGCATTTTCTCCTGCTATGGCCCCAAGAACCAGAAGGCAGTTACGGTCTACCGTCTGCTCGAAGGCAACGAAAAGCCCGGCCTGCCGAACGCAGGCGACAAGGTTGCCATCTACAACCTGCTGGCCAAGGGCGTTCTGTCCGGCATGACCGGCGACCTGTCGGATATTTACGGCTGCGCGATCAGCGCGACCGGCGCTGAGATCAAGAACGGCAAGGCGCTCTGCGACAACGGCGCCGTGATCTTCACGGTCTCCAAGAGCGGCGAGTTCTACCGCTTCCACAATGAGGCGTTCGGCTATCTCTGCTCCTATGGCACGGGCAACAACGCCTACTACTCCACCGAACTGACGGACGACGCAAACTGGACGCTGGAAGCCTACAACGGCGGCTATCGCATGAAGAGCAATGCGGCCTTTGAGGACAAGAGCCAGTACCTCCAGTACTTCTCCGGCGGCTTTACGACGTGGGGAATGTACAACGTCACCGACCGCGACGTATTTACCTATCACTTCTATCCCTGCGCAAACGCCAAGCTGACGGACGGCGTCGTCAACGAGCCGAAGGCTGTTTTCGGCAACCTGGCGGACGCTCTGGCCGGTCAGCGCTACATGCTGCATTTCACGATCGACGCACTGTTCGGCGTAAAGGAGCTGCATGTCGCTATGAACGGCGTGGAGCTTGCGTACACGCAGCTCGACGGCCACTACACGGCTGTCATCCCTGCCGAGTACATCAAGGGTGAGAAGCTGACCGTCCGTGTCTATGGCGCCGACAACAAGGGCGTTGCCATCGACTCCACGGTTGACATCCAGATCAAGGACGAGCCCGGCATCACCGACGTTCGCCCCATCGCAAACGCGCAGACCAAGAACGACAAGCGCCCCGAGATCTCTGCGGTGCTTGCAAACGTCGGCACGAACCCCACTGTCACGATGAGTGTGAACGGTGTGGACGTCGCCTTCACCTACGAGAACGATAAGGTCAGCTACAAGCCGACCGCCGACATGGAGGACGGTCGTGTTTCCGTCACCATCACGGTCACCCGCGCTGACGGCAAGTCCGTCACGAAGACCTGGAACTTCGTTATCGGTGAGACCAACTACCAGATGCTCTTCGGCCAGCTCCACTCCCACAACGGCGAGTATTCCGACGGTGCGGGCACGCTGTCCATGGCTCTGGACTATATCGCAAACCTTCCGGAAAGCGCGAACGTTGACTTCGTTGCCTTCACGGACCACTCCAACTACTTCGATACGACCGACGCCCCCAACCCCGCCGAGGCACTGCACGACATGACCAAGGCGACTGCGTTCTCTCAGGAGCGCTGGGCGACCTACAAGAACACCGTTGCGCAGTTCAATGAGACCCATGAGGGCATCATTGGTCTTGCGGGCTTTGAGATGACCTGGTCCGGCGGCCCCGGCCACATCAACACCTTCGCAACGAAGGGCATCGTTTCCCGTAACAACAAGACGCTGAACAACAAGTCCGGTGACGCAGGCATGAAGGATTACTACGCGCTGCTGGCGCAGGACGAGGGCAAGGACTCCATCTCCCAGTTCAACCATCCGGGCACGATGTTCGGCAACTTCTCGGATTTCAATTATTGGAATCCCGAGGCCGACTCCCGCATGTACCTCGTTGAGGTCGGTAACGGCGAAGGCCAGATCGGCGGGTCCGGTTACTATCCCAGCTACGAGCAGTACACGCTGGCACTGGACAAGGGCTGGCATCTGGCTCCGTCCAACAACCAGGACAACCACAAGGCAAAGTGGGGCAACGCCAACGATGCCCGCGACGTCCTTCTTGTTGAGCAGGCCACGGAGGAGGGCATCTACGATGCGATCCGCAACTACCGTGTCTACGCAACGGAGGACAAGAACCTTGAGCTCGGCTATACGGTCAATGACCTGCCGATGGGCACCATCATTGAATCGGTTCCCGAGATGCTGAGGTTTGATGTTTCCGTCATGGATCCGGACGAGCAGGACTCCATCTCCAAGGTGGAGCTGATCGTCAACTCCGGTAAGGTCGCCTACACTTGGGACGATCCCGCAGAGCTTGCGGCCGGTATCCTTACGGTAGAGCTCAAGCCCGAATATTCCTACTATTATGTCAAGGTCACAGAGGCTGACGGCGATCTGGCGGTCACCGCACCTGTCTGGGTCGGCGAAAGCCTGCAGCTCGGCATCACCGAGATGACTGTGGACTCCACCAACCCCATTGTCGGTGAAACGGTCACGCTCACGACGAAGCTTTACAACAAGGAAAGCTCCGACGCGCAGATCAAGAGCGTTGTCTACACCACCGAAGGCTCCAAGGTCCTCTTTACCGACACCACGCCGCGCGTCCTTTCTGCCGACAGCTCTGTGAGCATCGACTGGAAGTACGTTACCGAGCTTGCAAAGAAGACGACCATCACCGTAACGGTCGTGGTCGAGATGGAAGGCAAGGAGTACACCTTCTCCGCCGCCGTCGATCTTGATGTGCAGGACGTCAGCAGCCTCGCCTATGTCGGCGTTGACGCTTCGCACAACAACGAGTATGTTTCCGGCTACAACAAGGGCCTGATGGGCAACTTCACGACGATTGCTGCCGACTCTACGGTTCGCGTTGACATGCTGGACACCTCTGAGAAGCTGATCGCCGCCTGCAAGGACGGCAAATACGCGGCTCTGGTCATCACGCCGCCCTCCCGCCGTGTTGCGGAAGGCAAGGACTACACCGAAGCGGAGCTCGATGCTCTGGCTGAGTTCAACGCCGCCGGCGGCGTCCTGCTGATCTCCGGCGTTGGCGATACCAACGACCAGCTTCCCGGTGCAAAGCACACGGCTGCAACGCAGAATGCGCTGCTGGAGAAGCTCGGCTCGTCTCTGCGTCTGTCCGACGACGGCCTGTATGAAGACACCTCCTTCGCGCTGACGCTGAACAGCTTCGGCAGCAGCAAGCTGGTGCAGGGCCTCACCACCGGTATCTCCTACTACGGCGGTTCTACGATCTACACGGTCGATGCAACCGGCGCAGTCTCCAGCGAGATTCCCACAACGGTTGCAGCCATGCTCTTTGCGAATGCAGCCGGCACCTCCGTTGACAAGGACGGCGACGGCCTTGGCGGCGAGACAACGCCGAAGTACGCATACGCGGAAAATGACGCGCGTCTGCTCGTCATGGCTTCCGAGCAGCTGCCCGGCAAGGGCATGATCGTTGTTTCCGGCTCTACGTTCATGAATGACTTCGATCTGCAGATCCCCGCAGCCAACGGCAACAATGCGCTGCTGCAGAACATCTTCAAGGCAATCAATCCTGTGAAGGTCACCCCGATCGCCGAGGTGCGCAAGCAGACGGAGTCCGGCTACAAGTACACCATCGAAGGCGTTGTCACCTCGAATGCCTCCGGCTATGACAAGACCACCGCGTTCTTTGACTGCATCTATGTGCAGGACGCAACGGGCGGCGTCTGCTGCTTCCCGATCGCCGGTGATTTCAAGCTGGGTGACGTTGTCCGCGTGACCGCCACGACGCACTTCTTCCAGGGTGAAGCGGAGCTTCAGGTCGTTTCGGCTGAAAAGCTGGGCGAGACCACGCCGGTCGAGCCGACCGTCATCACGGCGGCGCAGCTCAACAACCGCTCCAAGGAAGGCCTGCTTGCAACGATCAAGGGCACTGTGACGAAGATCACCGAGGCCAGCGGCCTGCCCGAGTCCATCTATGTGAAGGACGAGAGCGGCGAGGTTGCAAGAGTATTCATCGACGGCTATATTTGCAGCCAGATGGAGATTGCCGGTCTGAAGGTCGGCTGCTCCATTGAGGCGACCGGTCTTGCGTCCTACGATGACACCTATGCCATCGAGAACGACAGCCACGCACGTCTGCGTGTCAGAAACCGCGCAGAGATCATCTGCAAGGAGAACACCGAGCCCACCGAGCCTGAGAAGCCCGAAAAGCCCGAGGTCAAGCCGAATCCCGGCGTGATCGTCATTCCGGGCAGCGGCAGACCGTCCTCCAACCCGTTTGCCGATGTGACAAAGGGCACCTGGTACTATGACTATGTCATGATTGCTGCCAGAAACGGTCTGGTCGAGGGCGACCAGTACGGCAACTTCCGTCCGCAGGCGGGCCTGACCCGTGCGGAGCTGGTCACGCTGCTGTACCGCCTGGCCGGTTCTCCCACGGTGTACGGCAAGCCCTCCTTCACGGATACCACGCGTGCGTGGTATCAGGACGCCATCGCCTGGGCTGAGCAGAATGGCATCAGCAACGGCCTTGGCAACGGCAAGTTTGCTCCGGATGCACTGGTCACCCGTGAGCAGATGGTCACCATGATCTGGCGTCTGGCAGGCGAGCCGACGTCCAATGCGGACCTCAGCTCCTTCAAGGATGCGGACAGCATTCCCACATGGGCTCAGAACGCATTTGCATGGGCTGTCGAGCAGGGTATCGTCAGCGGCACGCGCCACTGGAACCGAATCGGCCTGTATCTTGCACCGCACGATGACATCAAGCGCTGCGAGTCCGTGAAGATTCTGGTTGTCTACGCAAAGCTGAAGTAAGTCTGCAAAACTGAAAAATCAAACGTCCCACCCTGCGCTCGCGCAGGGTGGGACAAGCGCCATTCACATAGATACCTTCTTTCAAGCAAGCATCCGCCCGGCGGATGCCTGTTTGACAGAATGTATTTTACCGAGTAGGGGTATGAAATGAAAAATAAGAACAATTCCACAAGCCGTTCCAATCGCACTGCCGCCGCGTCTGTGCTGGTCGTTGTGCTGATTCTTGGGATATTTGCGGCGCTGTATTTCTATGCGCATGATGCGGAAGAAAATACGATCAAGCCAACCGAATACGCGGAGTATGAAAAAGGCCGCGTTGTCGAGATTTTGATGGACAACTGCGAGGTCAGCGAGGTGGCGGAAAATGCCTACCGCGGCGACCAGAAGCTCCTTGTCAAGGTCACCTCCGGTCAGTACAAAGGCGAAACGATGCTGGTTTCCGGTTTTGTCGGCCCCATCTACGGCGAGCCTGCGAAGGTCGGGCAGAGTGTTGTGCTGAGCATCAACACCTATGCAAACGGCGACCACACGGCCACCGTGTATGAGTACAACCGGACGCCCATTGTCTTTCTGATACTCGGCATATTCGTTCTGGTGACGATCGCGGTGGGCGGCCGCACCGGCGCGAAATCCGTGCTCGGCCTGATCCTCACCATGGTCGTGATCCTGATGGTATTCCTGCCGCTTTTGATGAAAGGCTGGCTGCCGATCCCTACCGCATTCCTGCTTTGTTCTTTGGTCGCGGTCGTGTGCTTCGTCATTCTGGGCGGATGCAGCAAAAAAGTCCTCTGCGCGTGCATCGGCACGATCGGCGGCGTCGCGTTTTCCATGCTCTTCGGCATCCTGACGCAGAAGCTGCTGCACCTGGACGGCCTGCGCGCGACCGATGCCGAGGCGCTTCTCCAGCTCCGCCAGACGGGCACACCCGTTCACATCAGAGGGCTGCTTGTTGCAGGCGTCATCATTTCCGCATTGGGCGCGGTCATGGACGTTGCAATGTCCATTGCCTCGGCGCAGTCCGAGTTGAAGACAGTCGATCCCGACCTCTCTGCGCGGGCGCTGTGGCGCTCCGGCATGAACATCGGACGCGATATGGTCGGAACGATGACCAATACGCTGATCCTTGCGATTCTCGGCAGCGGAATGGTGCTGATCCTCTATCTCTACTCGCTGAATCTCTCGTGGTATCAGCTGATGGCGTCCAGCTACATTGCCATTGAGCTCATCAGTTCCGTCTCCAGCGCGATCGGCGTCATTCTCGCCGTCCCCCTGACAAATGCCGCCGGAGCGCTGCTCTATTCCGCGCGTGCAAAAAATGCCGCCAAATAAAAAGGAACCCGGGAATCTGAGAGATTCCCGGGTTTTTGGCACCCCAGAGACGATTCGAACGTCCGACCCTTCGCTTAGGAGGCGAATGCTCTATCCCCTGAGCTACTGGGGCATGGAAAAGGGGAGGCGTTTTGCCGCTAGTATTCTACAATGAAAAGGCATCGCTGTCAAGGATTCAAAACGTGTAGCCGCTGTGCAAGCCGCCCCCGCCGGACAGACCGGCGGGGGCGGTTGAGTGCTTGCTGGGGTTTGGGCGCGTCAGCCAATGATGCGGCGGGCGCCGATGTAGCGGGTGTTGTAATACGTCTCGTTTAGCGAGTTGATACGGACGCCCGTGGTGGGGGTAGAGGCGTGGACAAAGTTTCCGTTGCCGATGTACATGCCGACGTGGTTTGCATAGCTGCCGTAGCCGAAGAAGACGAGGTCGCCGACGATCAGCTCATCACGGGACACGGCGCTGCCTTGCTTCATCTGGTCGTCAGCCGTGCGGTTCATCTTATAGCCGTACTGCGTCAGGCAGTAGTACATGAGGCCGGAGCAGTCAAAACCGGTCTTGGGGCTTGCGCCGCCGTAGACGTAGGAATAGCCGATGAAGGACATCACGAACTGCGCGATATCCGTGCCGGCGCTGCCGCTCGGGGCGGGCGTGACCGGCGTGGAGCCGCTTGCGGGCTTCTTTTCCGTCAGATACTTGCCGGAGACATAGGCGACATGGCCCTCATACTGGATGCGCACCCAGCCGTTCGAGCACTTGCCGGTAACTGTGACGGCTGCACCGTAGGACAGCGTGCCGACCTTGGTGCTGCTGGAGCTCCAGGAGTCGCGGACGTTCAGCGTCTCGGTGTTGACGTAGCGTGTGCCGCTGAGCTCTGCGATGGTGACATTCGGGTCGTAAACTTCGTCGTCCACAACGGTGGCGCTCAGAACAACCTCAAAGTAGTATTGCCGCAGTCCCTTGAAGCAGCGGAGGAACATCGCCATCGCCTCCTGACGGGAGGTGTTGTCACCCGGGTTCAGGGACAGACCGGAGGAGGTCTTGGTGCCGTTGACGTATTCGCACTTCACGCAGATCTTGGCTGCCTCGACAGCCCAGTTCGAGAGCTTGCCGACGTCCGCGAATTTGGACAGATTCGCGCCGTCAACCGAAGGATGATACGCAACGGCATTGCAGAAGTTCTGAATGATCTTGAAAAACTCCTGACGGGTGAGGGGCTTGTCGGGCCGGAACGTGCCGTCGGGATAGCCGCTCACGATGCCAAGCTCGTATGCCATCAGAATGGTGGGGTCCGTCGTGTCGGAGAAGTAGTCCGTCCGCTCAAGCTCGATGGCGTTCTTGGTGATGAGGCCATAGGCGTGGACGGCGAGCGCACACATCTCCGCGCGGGTGATGTTCTTCTTGAGGTCATAGCCCTCGAAAGAGGCAGGGATGAGATTGAGCTCTTTCATTTCGTTGTAGTTGGGCTTAAACCAGTCGCTGTAGTTCCTGCACGAGACGGCAGAGACGCTCGGGACGGCGGAAAGGAGCATCACGGCGCAAAGTGCCAGACACAACAGCCTTCGTGTACATTGCTTCATAGCAGTTCCTCCTTCAGCTCCAATCCGACAGGGCAGTGGTCGGAGCCGTAAATTTCATGATAGATCGGCGCGGCCTCGACCGCGTCACGGATGCGGTCTGAGACGAGAAAATAGTCGATGCGCCATCCTGCGTTGTTGGCGCGGGCGTTGAAGCGGTAGCTCCACCACGTATACGCGCCGGTCACATCGGGATTTCGGTCGCGGAAGGTATCTGTGAAGCCGGCGGCAAGGAGCTGCGTAAATTTGCCGCGCTCCTCATCGGAAAAACCGGCTTTCCCGCGGTTCGGACCCGGATTTTTGAGATCGATGGGCTGATGTGCGACATTGAGATCACCGCACGCGACCACGGGCTTTTCCGCATCCAGCGTGCAGAGATAGTCGCGGAAGGCATCGTCCCACGCCATCCGGTGGTCGATGCGCTTGAGCCCGTCCTGCGCATTCGGCGTGTAGCAGGTGACGAGGAAGAACTTCTCAAATTCCAGCGTGATGAGCCGTCCCTCGGTGTCAAGCTCCGGAATACCGATGCCGTAGCGGACGCTGCGCGGTTCCGGCTTTGAGAAGATCGCTGTACCGGAATACCCTTTCTTTTCCGCGCTGCACCAGAACTGCCGGTAGCCGGGGAGATCCAGCGTGATCTGTTCGGGCTGAAGCTTTGTCTCCTGAAGGCAGAAGCAATCGGCGTTTACGGCGTGAAAAAACGCCTCAAAGCCCTTTCCGGCGCAGGCGCGCAGGCCATTGACGTTCCATGAGATCAGGCGCATGGCGAAGCACACTCCAGTCTGTAGTAAATTTGCAATCTTTGTGACCAATTCTGTAACAATATAGCACATTATGTAGACTAATGCAAGCCCGAAATTGTTAATTCTGTGTCTGCGGTTGTAAATTGGGCGGAATTGTGCTATAACATGCGTATGAAAATGAATGTATTTTTTTCAATTCTCGCCTGCAAGCTCAGCCGGTCGCTGATCCGGCTGCTTGGACGGGGCGGAACGGACTTCCCGGGGCGCATCGCCCTGAAGCTCTGCCCCAATTTGCTTGGTGTTCTGGCAAAGGACGTGACGACGGTGATCGTCACGGGCACCAACGGTAAAACCACGACCTCGCGGATGATCGAGCAGTCGTGGGCAGATTCCGGAATCTCTTATTTTGCCAACAAGACCGGCGCAAATCTCCTCAGCGGCGTCACCGCCGAGTTTGCAGTCCACTCCAGCCTCACCGGAAGGTGCCGCTACACACATGCACTGATCGAAGCCGATGAGGCCGCCTTCAAGTTCATCGCGAAGTTTGTCGATGCCAGGGCTGTCGTGGTGACGAATGTCTTCCGTGACCAGCTCGACCGCTACGGCGAGGTCACGCACACGCTCGACAACATCCGCCTCGGCATTGAGAACAGCCCGAACGCAACGCTTGCCGTCAATGCGGACGATTCTCTGTGCACCTCGCTTGCGGCGCAGGTGAAAAATCCCGTCCTGTTCTATGGCGTGGACACGCCGATCTACTCAGAGCGCGTGCAGGAGCTCTCCGATGCCCCGTACTGCATCCGCTGCGGCCATGAGTATGTGTATGATTATGTGACATACGGTCATCTCGGCAAGTACCGCTGCCCGTCGTGCGGCTACAGCCGCCCCGAGACGGAAGTTTCCGTCCGTGAGGTCATAAAGACAGACGCGGAGCATTCCGAGGTCGTGTTCGACTATGAGGGCACGCCCGTCCCGGCGACCATCTGCCTTCCCGCGGGATACAACATCTACAACGCCTGCGCGACGATGGCGGCAGGGAAGATCCTTGGGCTCGACCCGACGGTCACAGCACGCTCGCTTGCGGCCTTCACCTGCGGCTTTGGCAGAATGGAGAAGTTCAGCATCCGCGGCGTGGATGTGCGCATGATCCTCATCAAAAACCCGGCGGGCTGCAATCAGGTGCTCAACTACCTGACGCAGCTTTCAGAGCCGTTCACCTTTGTTGCATGCCTCAACGACCGCGCGCAGGACGGCAAGGACGTCAGCTGGATCTGGGACGTGGACTTTGAGCGTCTGACCGCGATGGGCGATCAGATTGTCTCCATCGACGTCTCAGGCTGCCGTGCGGAGGACATGGCGCTGCGCTTTCGGTATGCCGGCGTCCCGGCTTCGCGCCTGCGCGTCAATAAGGACTACAAGACGCTGATCGAGAATGCTGTGGCGCTCGGGAAGCCTGTCTACGTCATGCCGACCTATACGGCAATGCTGGCTTTGCGCGGCACGATCAGCAAGGAATACGGCTACAAGGAATTCTGGCAGTGAGGTGCGCTATGGAACTGAAGATCTGTCATCTCTACCCCGACGTTCTGAACCTCTACGGCGACCGCGGCAACATCCTCTGCATGGAGCAGCGCCTTCGCTGGCGCGGCATCCGCGTCGAAACGACCGGCGTGGGCATCGGGGACAAGCTCCGCGCGTCGGATTACGACCTGTTTTTCATCGGCGGCGGTCAGGACTTTGAGCAGAAAGTCCTGCTTGCCGATCTTGCCGGAGAAAAAACGGCGGAGATCAAGGCCGCGATCGAGGACAGAAAGACCTTCCTCGCCATCTGCGGCGGCTATCAGATGCTCGGGCAGTATTATAAAACGTGGGACGGCGTGCAGTGTGACTTCACAGGAGCGCTCGACCTTTATACCATCGGCAGCAAGGAACGCATGATCGGAAATTACATGTTCACCTGCGACGAGCTTCCGGGCGTCAACGTGGTCGGCTTTGAGAACCACTCCGGCAAGACCTATCTCGGTACGTCTGTCAGACCCATCGGCCATGTGCTTGCCGGTCACGGCAACAACGGCGAGGACAAGTCTGAGGGCGCACGGTATAAGAACGTGCTCGCAACGTATTCACACGGCTGCCTGCTTCCGAAGAACCCGGCGGTCTGCGACTGGCTGCTGAAAACGGCGCTGGAATACAAGTACGGCCCGGTCGAGCTTCCGGAGCTGGACGACACGCTGGAAAACGCGGCGCACGATTATATGGCGAGCCGCCTGTCAAAGAAATAACGCAAAATGAAGGGGCTGTCTCAAAAAGATTTTCCAAAATCAATTGGGGCAGTCCCTCTTTTTAG
>ERZ1027125.534-NODE-534-length-15564-cov-5.328390_pt1 | contig 15564 bp, 10 predicted proteins | sample MGYA00519249_ERZ1027125 | MGnify/ENA primary metagenome ERZ1027125 (study PRJEB26926, sample SAMN06164580) | human gut metagenome | biome: ENVO:00009003; feature: ENVO:2100002; material: ENVO:00002003 | host: Homo sapiens | place: USA | collected 2012 ... | reverse complement strand
GAGATAGGCTCCGGTCTCGTGGGCTCGGAGATGTGTATAAGAGACAGTTATAGTACTGGTTAACTAATGTTTGGGAGTTGTTCACGCAAGGGAACAACTCGGATGCAGCCTAAACAAAATGAAAAGTCAAAACTTATTTCGGGGCTGCATATTTTGCTCCCTGCATGGTGTTCCGCCGAGCCATTTCCTTGTCTATCTCGTTCATCACGCATAGCTTTTTCAAGCTCCACTGCGGAGCGATAAGGCGGCTTCTGTCTGCGTCCCCTGTCATTCGTGCGAGTATCAGGTCCGGAGGAAGCACTTCGAGCTGGTCGCATACTGTCTGCGTGTACTGCTCCTGCGTTATCATCTCAAAGCCTCCGCTTCGATAAAGGCTCGCCAGCGGAGTTCCCTCCTCCACATACAGCAGATGTATCTTCATGCAGTGCAGATCAAGCTCTGCGAGCCTCTTAGCCGTTTCAAGCATCATGCCGTGAGTTTCGTGCGGCAGGCCGTTGATAATGTGTACTCCAACGTTTATACCACGCTCTCTCAGCAGCCGATATGCTTTGAGAAATTCCTTGTAGGTGTGACATCGATTGCATAGCTCTGCGGTTTTGTCGTGAACGCTCTGCAAACCAAGCTCTACGGTAAGATAGGTCTTTTCCGAAAGAGCGGCGAGCATATCCGCTTTTTCCTTGTCTATACAGTCCGCCCGTGTGGCGATCGCCAGTCCTATTACATTATCAAAACCAAGCGCTGTTTCAAAGGCGTTTTTCAAAGCCGCGCTATCGCCGTAGGTATTCGTACCCGCCTGAAAATATGCGATGTACGGTCCGTCGGGGCATTTTGAGCCGATAAGCCTCCTGCCCTCCTCAAACTGCGCTTTAAGACTTTCGGGTGATATTCCTGTAAATCTTCCCGAGCAGCTATTCGAGGCAGAACAGAATATACATCCGCCTATCCCTCTGCTTCCGTCACGGTTCGGGCAGCCGGCGCCTATATCAAGCGCTACTCTGTAAATCTTTTTTCCGAAACGTCTGCGCAGATAACAGCTGTAGGTACGGTATCGCTTATTGTCGTCCGAATACGGATACGGATTAATCGTTCGACTCATCGGAACTGTCCTCGGACGACGAAGTGACGTCGGGCGGTTGGGTGTCCGTAGGTTCGGTATCTGTCGGCACAGGCTCCGTATCGATATCTCTGCTTGTTTCGGGAGGAACCGTCGTAGTAGTGGTTGCGCCGGGAGGATCGTTATTCGTAGTTGTCGACGACTGAGTTTCGCTTTCGGAGGAGCCTGTAGTAGTAGTAACTCTCAGCGTTATGGTATCCAGCTTTTTATCGGGAGTGCTGTCCTCGTCGTCGTTTTGTATTATTTCTATCTCCGAGTCGGTATTTTCCCGTTTCTCCGTTTCCTGTGCTTTTGAATCGGCGAGCATACCGTCGTCAACTTCCGAATCGTCTATGCTGTACGGATCGTCCTGCTTCGAGCGGTCTGCGATCTCCACCAGATCAAGCTTATTTCCGTAGCCGAAGCAGTATTTGATATAGCTTTCAGCATTGTGCAGATAGTCCCTCAGAGGGATAGATTCCCTGAAAGTCCGCTCTATTTTCGCAAAATAATTTCCCGACAGGAAATTTTCTTTAGTGAACGCATTTTCATTTGAAAAATCCTGTTTGTTCGTAAGCGTAAGCAGTGCGACTCCGAAGGTCAGCAAAACTGCCGCAAGCACGAGAAGATTTATCACGTTGTAATGAGCTTCTGCGTCGCTGCGCGCCAGCTCCGTCAGCGCGGTATCGGAAACTTCGGCAGGGTCGGGCATTTCAGGCTCGTCCCGACGGTTTTCAAGGTATATCTGAGCCTCGTCCTTTTCAATATCTTTTTTTCTGAATCCAAACATAATATGATAACCTCTCTATATTATAAAGCCGTATTTGCCGCCAGCAGTATAAGAGATGAAAGCAGCAGACCGGCGGTGCAGAGCGTTTTTAATATCCTGACTCCGCCGTATGCTTTCGGCGATTTTTCGGCAGTCTTTTCAAGCGCCGCACATATTGCCCGTTTCGCAGGAGTAACGCTGATAAGCGCCGCTGCGAGCAGCCAGCAGTTATTGATGATAATGTACTTTACCGATTTGCTCAGCGTATACAGGTTTCCTTTTCCAAGCAGATGGGTAAACCAGCTGCGCCATTCGTTTGCATTTTCAAACGCAAATCCTGAGAATAAGAGCATAGAAAGCGCAAATACAACGGCGAGCTTCAAAACGGACGGAAGCTTTTCTATACGCTCGTAGCCTATAGTCTGCTCAACAGCCAGCAGTATTCCTATCAAAAGAGCGAATACGAAAATATATCTGCTGCGGGCGTAGAACGCCGCTCCGACCATAGCGAGAAGCAGAGTCATGATTACCGAACTGCCTCTTATGTCCTCGAAAAGACGAACCATACTGGTATTGTAGCTTTTCACAAGACCGCCGAGCATTCTTTTCGAGGTGACTGCGGAGTAATTTTTATCTACCTTAAAACCATACATGGCGGCGATTCCGCAGCCCATATCCGAAAGTCCCATGAACGTAAAATAAGATGCTCCGAAGAACGCTATCATGCCTATCCATGCGCCTGCCAGAGTCGGCTCTGCGGCGGTAAGACCCGCTTGATACAGCTTAGTCAGCACAGGTACGACCAGCACGGTCTTGGCAAGACCTATAGCGAACGCGGTCAAGCCCTTGCTCAGTCCGTCTGCGTCCATCGTTCTGTTTCTTATCTGCGGCTCGATATCGCCATAGCGCACTACAGGACCTGCCAGCAGAAAAGGATAGCTCATAGTGTATGTCAGCAGACAGAATATATTACGTTCAGCTTTTATCCTGCCGCTGTAAACGTCATATACATATGAAAAAGCCTTAAGCGTATAAAAACCAGCGCCTACCGGTATGAGAGCGTTTCTGAGATGTAAGGGACTTCCTGATGAAAAAAGCGAATTGTGCGCAAGCAGAATAAATATAGAAGCGTTGAATATAAAATCAACGGCGACGAACACCGCAGCGGACTGCTTGCTGCGTTTAAGGCTGCCCTCCGCAGCTATGGCAAGAAAATAGTCGGCGAAAACTGAGAAGAAAAGCAGAGCTGCCGCAAAAGCTCTTCCCCATATTACAAAAACAAGGGAGGTGACGCACAGTATCAGATTTTTATACTCGCTTGAGCGGTCAAACATAGATATGAGTACGGACAGCGGAAGTATGACTGCCGCAAAAAGTAAATTTGCATAGGTCAATTTGAAAATCTCCTTTTATATTTTTATGCTATTTTTATATGTTATTTAACAAAGTATTCATATTGAAGAATCGAATTTAAATACTTACAGATATAATTGTAACACATTTCACAAATTTTCGCAAGTGAAATTATGAAGAAATTAAAACTTTTATTGAAAAATATAAAAAACTATTTGCAAATTACAAAAAGTATGATATAATGGATTATATAAATTATGATCGAATATATGAATTATATTATGTATGCGGCTGTAAACGATTAAACGGTTAAAGTATGAAAGGGAGCCGTCGTTTTCAGAAGTAAGACCGCATAAGCTTATCCATTAAGGGAAGGAGTGAATTTACGGCATGGCAAACGTTTTTATCACCGGAGCCAGCGGAATGATCGGCGTAGCGCTGACGGAGGTGATGCTGAGAAAGAAGCATCGCGTGTTTGCTGTCGACGCAAAGAATAATGATTTTATAGGCACAGACCCAAACTATACTTTTGTCCAGTGTGAAATTACCGATAAGGAATCCATCACAAGCATATTGCACAGCAACCAGATAGACACGATAGTACATCTCGCATGCACTGTAGACAATGACCTTGACTCGCTGGTGACCGACTCGGAGCTGAAACAGAGCAAGGCATGCGACAAATTTCTTTATGAGGCGGCTGACAAGTGCGGCGCAAAGAGCTTTATACTTACCAGTACAACTCAGGTATACGGACTGCAGAAGGGAAGAGAGCCTATCCGTGAAACTGCTCCGGAAAAGGGCAGTTCAAACTATGTGGACATGAAGCAGCTTTCGGAAAAAATGCTGCTCAAGGCGTTCAAGAAATCCGATACGGTGCCTGTCATCGCCAGAGTTGCGCCTATATATACGGCGGAGTTTACCGATAATCTCAGAGAAAGAGTTTACGACAAGAAGGACGATGTTGCGTACATTTACAAAGACGGCGAGTACGGCTTTTCGTTCTGCTGTATGTACAACTATATCGATTTTATCAGCGGCATAGTTGACGTGCCGTCCGGCAGATATGAGGGCGTATACAACATTGCCGACTCACGGCAGACTACAGCGAAGGAGATACTTGATTTTGAGAGAGAGCATCATAGGATAGGAGCGGTTATACAGAGGAACGCTCCCGCTGCCGTAAGCTTTAATAAATCCAAGGGCAAGTCGGATTACCGCTACTTCGACCCCGGCGCGGCGTTCGGAAACTGGAATATCGATAATACCAGAGCAAAGCGTATATCTACTTTCCGCTGGAATCTGTCAAATACTAAATGATCCTAAAAATACCGCACGTTTGACTGTGCGGTATTGCTATAAGGTCATCAGGGATGTGATAATTAGTGAAAGATATGTTGAAAAATTATGTGCTGGGAGCGCTTGCCTGCGTTGTTATGGGCGTGGCGCTGATCGTTAATCCGCATATTATCACTGACGTGCTTAATACCGCTATCGGGGTTATTCTCATAGCATGGGCGGCAGTGGGTATACTCAGGTTTGTTTTTTCCAGAGCGAATGATACAGACGGAAGCGTGGGATTTTTCTCACTGATATCAAATATTATTATACTTATTGCGGGAATATATGTATTTATCAATACCAGTCTACTGGAAAAGATCGTTATGCTGGCTCTCGGACTTTATCTGCTGTTTTCGGGAATACCAAAGATTATTGCCTCGTTCAGGATAAAGAAAATGAGCGAGGACGGCTGGCTTCTTCCTATGGTCACCGCAGCGGCCTCCACACTGCTCGGAGCGTTCATCGTCTGCTCGCCTACCAAGGTTTCAGGAGCGTTTATGCGCTTTATCGGCGTGGCGCTCGCAATTGCGGGAGCGGTAAGCTTTATCAGCGGATTTTCAGGCACCAGAATGTATGAAAAGCTTGAAAAGGATATCAGGTACAGCGGCGGCAGAGGAAGAGATACAAAGGACACCTCGGCCGAGGATAAGGCTAACGCTATAGATGTGGAAGCGGATGATCAATAATAGGATATTACAGCGATGAGATTTAAAGCGTGTATAAACTGCACTAAAGCTTTTGGATAAATTTAACCGCCGTTTGTCAAAACGCCGAAAATCTATAAACTTCAAAAAAGCTATTGACAAAACTGTTTTTTTGGTATATACTATGTATTGTAAACAGCAAAGGCGCTGTGGACGATGAAATTCATGTCCGCAGTGTCTTTTTTTATTATAAGCTATAATGATATTATTTAGGAGGAAGATGTAATGAATATCCCTGAGATTTTTGGTACAGACGTATTTAACGAAAGCGTAATGCAGCAAAGACTGCCGAAGTCTGTATATAAGTCGCTGAAAAAGACTGTACAGTCGGGCGAACATCTCGATATAGAGCTTGCAAACGTGGTAGCCGCCGCTATGAAGGACTGGGCAATTGAAAAGGGCTGCACCCACTATACTCACTGGTTTCAGCCTATGACAGGTATCACTGCCGAGAAGCATGACAGCTTTATCTCGCCTTTGGGCGACGGTAAGGTTATTATGGAGTTCTCGGGCAAGGAGCTTGTAAAAGGCGAGCCTGACGCTTCCTCATTCCCCTCCGGCGGTCTGAGAGCTACATTCGAGGCAAGAGGCTACACCGCATGGGATCCTACCTCTTACGCATTTGTAAAGGGTCATTCGCTCTGCATTCCCACCGCCTTCTGCTCGTATACGGGCGAGGCTCTCGATAAGAAAACTCCTCTGCTGCGTTCTATGGAGGCTCTCGATAAGTCGGCTGTAAGGCTTCTCGGACTTTTCGGCTCTGACGATGTGACCAGAGTTACCGCAAACGTAGGTCCCGAGCAGGAATACTTCCTCGTGGACCGTGAGATGTACGCAAAAAGAAAAGACCTCATACTTGCAGGCAGGACTCTTTTCGGCGCTCCGGCTCCCAAGGGACAGGAGCTTGAGGATCATTACTTCGGTACTATCAAGACAAGAGTAAACGCATATATGGAGGATCTCGACGAGCAGCTTTGGCGTCTGGGTATCTGCGCTAAGACCAAGCACAACGAGGTCGCTCCCGCACAGCACGAGCTTGCTCCCATTTTCGGCACTACTAACATAGCTACCGACCACAACCAGCTCACTATGGAGATCATGAAGAGAACGGCAAGAAAGCACGGCTTCAAGTGTCTGCTTCATGAAAAGCCGTTCGCAGGAGTAAACGGTTCGGGCAAGCACAACAACTGGTCGATTTCTACAAACACGGGTGTGAACCTTCTCGACCCCGGAAAGACCCCTGCCGAGAACGCACAGTTCCTGACGTTCCTCGTAGCGGTAATCAAGGCTGTAAACGACTATCAGGATCTGCTCAGAGCGTCCGTAGCTACCGCAGGCAACGACCACAGACTGGGAGCTAACGAGGCTCCTCCCGCTATTATCTCGATATTCTTGGGCGATGAGCTTACCGAGATACTCGACTCTATTGCCGAGGGTCATAAGTACGAGGGCAAGGCTAAGACGCAGATGGAGATAGGCGTAGACGTACTGCCTACCTTCCCCAGAGATACCACCGACAGAAACAGAACCTCGCCTTTCGCATTCACGGGTAATAAGTTCGAGTTCAGAATGCCCGGCTCAAAGCTTTCATGCGCAGGTCCTATGACTATACTCAACACCATAGTCGCAGAGGTCCTCGACGAATTCTACGAAGAGCTTTCAGGCGCTGAGGACTTCAACGCCGCTCTCAACGCACTTATCAAAAAGACCATTTCAGAGAACAAGGCAATCATCTTTAACGGCAACGGTTATTCGGACGAGTGGCCTGTTGAAGCTGAAAAGAGAGGTCTGATGAACCTTAAATCCACTCCCGACGCAGTTCCCGTATATCTTGCAGACAAGAACGTAAAGGTTCTCTCAAAGCATGGGGTATACTCAAAGGTAGAGCTTGAATCAAGAGTAGAGATACTGCTCGACGAGTATGTAAAGATCGTGAATATAGAGGCTCTCACTATGATCGACATGGCTAAGAAGGATATTCTTCCCGCAGCTATGACTTATGTCAAGGATCTGAGCGAGACTGCCGTCGCCGCACAGGCTTTAGGTGCAGACCTTACCGTAGAAAAGGAGCTTGCAACAAAGCTTTCCTCCTACGCTGCAGCGACTTACAAGGCTCTCGGAGAGCTGGAGGACGCAGTGGTAAAGGCAGGAGATATATCCGAAACCGAAGAACTCGCCAAGTATTACCACGACGTTATCCTCACTAAGATGGGCGAATTAAGAGCGCCGGCAGACCAGATGGAAGCTATATGCGGAGAAAAGTACTGGCCTTACCCCACATACGAGGCTCTGCTCTTCTATGTGAAGTAAAACAACTGAAAACCCACAACCCCCTTAATTATAAAAAACCGCAGGACGTATCCTTATCACGCGTCCTGCGGTTTTCTGTATGTGACGTATCGCTTTTGCCTTAGCTGTTAAAACAAGTTATTGCGGGCTTTTTTATTATTTTGCCGAAAAGCTGATGATGCGGTCGTTTTTAGTTCCACAAAGCATAGAAAATGCCCTAAAAGCTATTTACAAAAGGAAAAAAAGGTGGTATAATAAATTAATCAAAGGGTAATTTTCCCTTATGACGGAGGCTTGCAAATCGGATATATTTGCGTTTGACACGTACAGTTTTTTGCACCGCCTCAATAAATCGGGGAAATACTGCATATACTATACATATTATTTGATATGTTAAATATAAGAGAAATGATTCTCCGAAATTCAGAAAGGAATGATTCTGTAAAATGGCAAGAAAAATGAAAACCATGGACGGAAACAACGCTGCTGCATGGGCCGCATATCCATTCACAGAGGTTGCCGCCATTTATCCTATCACCCCGTCATCCACTATGGCGGAGGTCACAGACCAGTGGGCGGCTAAGGGTCAGACTAATATTTTCGGAACACCTGTAAAGATCACCGAAATGCAGTCGGAAGCGGGCGTTTCGGGCGCTATACACGGCTCGCTCGCCGCAGGCGCTTTGACTACCACGTTCTCGTCCTCGCAGGGACTTATACTTATGATCCCGAATATGTATAAGATAGCGGGCGAGCTGCTCCCCGGAGTCATACACGTTGCGGCCAGATGCGTAGGTTCTCATGCCATAAGCATTTTTGCCGATCACTCCGACGTATACGCCTGCCGTCAGACAGGCTTTGCGCAGCTTTGCTCCGCTAATCCTCAGGAGGTAATGGATCTGGGTACGGTGGCTCATCTCGCCGCCATAAAGGGCAGAGTTCCCGTAATGCATTTCTTCGACGGTTTCAGGACCTCGCACGAGATCCAGAAGATAGAGGTGTGGGACAAGGAAGACGTTGCTGAAATGATCGACCGGGAGGCTGTAGAGGCTTTCAGAAAGAGATCGGTAAATCCGGAGCATCCTACCCTCAGAGGTACGGTACAGAACTCCGATATATACTTCCAGGGCAGAGAGGCCTGCAATAAATATTACGAAGCTTTCCCCGACATTGTTCAGGAGTATATGGATAAGATCAATGCCAAGGCAGGTACGGATTACAAGCTGTTCAATTACTACGGAGCGCCGGACGCTACTCATATAATAGTGGCTATGGGTTCGGTATGCGATACTATAGAGGAAACTATAGATTACCTTAACTCAAAGGAGGGTACGAGGCTGGGTCTTGTCAAGGTCCGTCTTTTCCGTCCCTTCTGTGCGCAAAAGCTTATCGAGGCTATTCCCGATACAGTGGAGCAGGTGACTGTGCTTGACAGGACAAAGGAATCGGGCGCGCTTGGCGACCCTCTGTGGCTCGACGTATGTGCCGCTCTCAAGGGTACAAAGTTCCACGACGTTCCCGTGACGGCGGGCAGATACGGTCTTGGCTCAAAGGAAACCACTCCCGAAGTCATCAAGGCAGTTTACTGGAACGCTTCGTGGAAGGACACCTATAAGCCTAAGTTTACTGTAGGAATAAACGACGACGTAACTCATACCTCGCTGGAGTACAGTCACAAGCTGGATACCGCTCCCGAGGGAACGACATCATGTAAGTTCTGGGGTCTTGGCGCAGACGGTACTGTCGGCGCAAACAAGAACTCTATAAAGATCATAGGAGATAAGACCGACCTGTATGCTCAGGCATATTTCTCTTACGATTCAAAGAAGTCGGGCGGAGTTACCGTTTCGCATCTGCGCTTCGGAAAGACTCCTATAAAGTCGACATATCTGGTTACAAAGGCTGATTTTGTCGCCTGCCATAATGAGTCGTATATGGATAAATACAATATCGTTACCGACATAAAGCCGGGCGGTACTTTCCTGCTAAACTGTCAGTGGTCCGAAAAGGAGCTTGACGAAAAGCTGCCCGGACAGGTCAAGAGATATATAGCACAGAACGGTATTAAATTCTACACTATAAACGGAGTGAAGATAGGCAGAGAGATCGGCCTTGGAAACAGGATAAATACCATTCTCCAGTCTGCATTCTTCAAGCTTGCAGATATCATTCCTATCGACGACGCCGTAAAGTATATGAAAGAGGCGGCGACTGCGTCCTACTCCAAAAAGGGCGACGCCGTGGTAAAGATGAACCACGACGCTATCGACGCCGGCTGTCAGCAGATAGTCAAGATAAACGTTCCCGAGGAGTGGAAGAACGCCGAGGATACCGCTATGGGTATTCCTCACGTCACCTGCGACGACAAGAAACTCGAGAAATTTGTAAACGAGGTGCAGATACCTTGCAACGCTCAGGAGGGCGATAAGCTGCCCGTTTCTGCATTTGCAGATATGCCCGACGGCGTGTTCCCTCTCGGTTCATCGGCATTTGAGAAGAGAGGTATAGCCGTAGACGTGCCTTCTTGGAAGAGCGAGAACTGCATTCAGTGCAACTTCTGCTCTTATGTATGTCCTCACGCAGTTATCCGTCCTGTGATAATGACGGAGGAGGAGCTGAAAAAAGCTCCCGAGCTCGCTAAGAAAAAGGCTATTGCGTGCGTCGGAATGCCGGGATACTATTTCGTAATGACCGTTTCCGCGCTCGACTGCACAGGCTGCGGCTCGTGCGCAAGCGTATGTCCGGGCAAGAAGGGCGAAAAGGCTCTCGCTATGGCGCCGCTAGACACGCAGCTTGCCGAGCAGGAGGTTTTCAATTACGGCAGAACGCTTGACGAAAAGCCTGAGGTACTTGAAAAATTTAAGGCGGGCACGGTAAAGGGTTCGCAGTTCAGACAGCCTATGCTGGAGTTCTCGGGAGCTTGCGCAGGCTGCGGTGAAACTCCTTACGCTAAGCTTGTAACACAGCTTTACGGTGAGAGAATGTACCTTGCGAACGCTACGGGTTGTTCCTCCGTATGGGGCGGTTCTACTCCCTCTACTCCTTACACGGTAAACAAAAAGGGCAAGGGTCCCGCATGGGCAAATTCGCTCTTCGAGGATAACGCAGAGTTCGGCTACGGTATCTTTATTGCGCAGAACACGATAAGACAGAGAACTATCGCAAAGGTACTCGAGCTTTCAAAGGCTACTAAGGTTGCCGGAGTTAAGACCGCTTGCGAGAACTATCTTGCGACTGTAGACGACGGCGCGGCAAATTCCGCGGCTACCGAGGCTCTTGTCGAGGTCCTGAAAAAGTCTAAGACCAAAGCTGCCGAGGATATTCTCAGGGATGCAGACTACCTCAGAAAGAAATCGATGTGGATGTTCGGCGGCGACGGCTGGGCATATGACATCGGCTTCTCGGGTCTTGACCATGTACTGGCTCAGGGCGAGAATGTGAATGTTATCGTATTCGATACCGAGGTTTACTCGAACACGGGCGGACAGTCCTCAAAGGCTACTCCTACGGGCGCTATCGCGCAGTTTGCCGCAGCCGGCAAGGAGGTAAAGAAAAAGGACCTTGCGGGAATGGCGATGACCTACGGCTACGTTTATGTCGCTCAGGTGGCGATGGGTGCCGACTACAACCAGTGCTTGAAGGCTATAACAGAGGCTGAAGCGTACAATGGTCCTTCGCTTATAGTCGCTTACGCTCCCTGTATCAATCACGGTATCAAGGGCGGTATGAGCCAGGCTCAGGCTGAGGAGAAGAGAGCTGTCGAGGCAGGTTACTGGAATCTGTTCAGATTTAACCCTGCACTCAAGGCAGAGGGCAAGAATCCTTTCGTTCTCGATTCAAAGGCTCCTACCGCAGATTATAAGGAATTTCTTATGGGAGAGGTTCGTTACAGCTCGCTGGTGCGTCAGGACCCCGAAAGAGCTGAAAGGCTCTTTGAAAAGGCAAAGAACAATGCCGCAGAGAGATACGACTACCTTATGAGATATGCAAAGCTTTACAATGATGACGAAAAGGATGATAAAGCAGCTGAATAATAAGCTGTGAAATATGCGTCAAAAGCTAATAATATAAAAAATCAGGCTGAATCCTGCACTGCGGGGTTCGGCCTTTTTTGTGCAAATTGAATGAAAAAGTGAAAAACGAGAAAATGATATCGTTTTTCGATAAAAAACTATTGACAAATGATATTTGTGGTGTTATAATGTATTCAAGAAATTAAATTGGAGCGTGGTTATTTCATGTGGACGAAAACTAGATCTCTTATGCTTTCGAGGATACTTACCACGGCGCTTACGGCAGTGGTGCTTATGCTTACGTTCTTTATACCGTATTTCGCCGATTGGTACGACGGCTTTTCGGACGCCGGGGGCGTTTTCTCAGGGTACAGCGTAGTCGTACCCTGCTGCGTTATTCTGTATATCTGCGAGGTATTTGCGCTTGCGGCTATGGCGGCTCTTCATGTTTTACTCAGAAATATCTCTGCCGATAAGGTATTTATCGAGCAGAACACCAAGTGCCTGAGAATGATCTCGTGGGCTTGTATGCTTGCCGGAGCGGCGTTTTTTGTGCTGGGGCTGTGGAGAGCGGCTATGTGGGTCGTGGCTTTCTGTCTGATAATGTTCGGACTAATAATGCGTGTGCTGAAAAACGTATTCGAGCAGGCTGTAGAGATAAAATCGGAAAACGACTATACGATATGAGGAGGGAATAATGTGATGCCTATAATTGTGAATTTGGACGTGATGATGGCGAAGCGGAAAATCTCCTCAAACGAGCTTGCAGAGAGAGTCGGCATTACGGCGGCTAATCTCTCGGTACTGAAAACGGGCAAGGCTAAGGCGGTAAGATTTTCTACGCTGGAAAAGATATGCGAGGTGCTGAATTGCCAGCCGGGGGATATACTGGAGTGGAGAGACGAAACGTAACAGAAATTGTTGTTAGAAACAGATCAAAGGAGAACAGCTATGACGGATGATATATATAATAAGAATGACCAAACGAATAATTACCCGAACAATGTGCAGAACGCACAGTACTGTGCTTATGCACAGCCTGTGCCGCAAAGGCAGAAAAGAGAGTTTTCCGCTTCGGAGAGAGCGGCGGCGTTTGTATCGTTTATAGCGGCTTTCCTGTTTTTTCGGTTCTGCGTGTGCGAAACTACGGGATTTGTGACGACGGCTGTTTTTATGCTGATAAATACGGCGGCGATCGTCTATATGAAAAAGAAAGGCTGTAAATTTTCAGCGTCCAGCGGAGCTGCTGCGGCTCTTATTTATATTTTCAGCACGGTGTATTTCATTACCGATAATGGTTTTATAAAATTTCTTAATACCGTTTTTCTTATACTTATGGGAGTGTTTATGGTATATACGCTCGGCAGCTCGGCTGAAAATCAGAAATTTCCCAGGTTCTTTCCGTTAGTTATGTTACAGGCGGCTCTGAGCTATCCTTTGGAGCATTTCGGGCGTCAGCCGGAAGCGGTGGTCCGGAGCGTAAAAAAGGGAAGACTGGGCGGAAATATCGGATTTGTGATAATAGGAATAGTCATTGCCGTTCCGCTGACTCTGGTGGTAGGGTCGCTGCTTATGTCAGCCGATTCGGGAGTGGAGGATATGCTGGCGGGAATAGCGGATTTTATAGCTTCGGAGGAAATGTTTGCTCTCATATGGCAGCTTATAATTTCCGTACCGATAGCCTGCTATATTTTCGGAATGATATATGCCAATACTCACCGTGACAGGGAAAAGGACATTACGGAAGACGGCTGCGAGCGTGCTCTTTCCAGATCACGCCTGATACAAAACATTACGGTGTACACCGCCGTAACTCCTATATGTCTGCTGTATATTCTGTATATGGTCTCTCAGGCGCAGTACCTCACGTCTGCATTTTCTGGTACTCTGCCCGACGGCTACAGCTATGCAGAGTATGCAAGACGAGGATTTTTCGAGCTGCTTGCCATAGTGGTGATAAATCTTGTCGTGGTCATTCTTATAAATCTGCTTGCGAAAAACGGCGGAGAAAACAAGCCTGCGGCATTGAAGCTGTACAGTACGGCGATCTGCTTTTTCACGCTCGTGATAATAGCCTCCGCTCTCAGCAAAATGGCAATGTACATCTCTGTTTACGGACTTACGGAGCTTCGTGTATTTACAGGCTGGTTCATGGCGCTGTGCGCATTCATTTTCCTGTTTATAATAATTAAGCAGTTTGGAAAAAGACTGCCGCTCGCTAAGTGTGTAATGGTCACGTTTATCGCTATGTTTGCATTGCTCGCATTCGGCAGACCCGATTATGTGATAGGAGTATACAATATAGAGATGAGCAGAGCGGGAAAACTGGAGGAATATGATTGCGAGTATCTGCTGAGCCTTTCGGACGACGCCGTGCAGGCTTATCTGGAGTACGGATGCGACGACGGAACGGTGACTGAGTGGTATATGGAAAAACTACAGAATGAATACCAAAAAGACGCTTTCAAGCTCACTAATATTTCATCTATCATTGTAAATAATAAAATTGCCGATAAGTATTAAACATCAAAATGTATATAACTGTTGCAGAGGGCGGATATTATCCGCCCCTTTAACATTTCGGAATAACAAAAAAAGCGAACCCCGAAAAGGTTCGCTTTAAATCTTCAGTACAAAATTTCAATCCTTAGATCCTACCCGCGCAATATCAGCATTCAGCGCTCTGAACTTATCTACGATGTTTTCATATCCGCGTTCTATATAGTGTATCTCGCTTATCTCGGTAGTGCCTTCGGCTGCGAGTCCGGCGATAACCAAGGCGGCTCCCGCACGAAGGTCGGAGGCGATTACCGGAGCGCCTTTTAGCTTGTCCACACCCTGAATGATAGCAGATTTATCATTGACAACTATATCTGCGCCCATTCTTCTCAGCTCGTTGACATACTTGAAACGATTATCAAAAATATCGTCTGTAACAACGCTTGCTCCGTTTGCAAGAGTAAGCAGCGTAGATATCTGCGGCTGCATATCTGTCGGAAAGCCGGGGTGCGGCATAGTCTTAATGGTCGTCTTGGTAAGCGGCTTATCGGCGTAAACTCTGACAGCCTCGTCAAATTCCTCGACTCCTACTCCGATCCTGCGAAGAGTGAGCGTGATGGATTCAAGATGCTTGGGGATCACATTCTTTATAAGAACATCTCCGCCCGTAATAGCGGCGGCAGCCATATATGTGCCCGCTTCGATCTGGTCGGGGATGATAGTGTACTCTATGCTGTGAAGCTTTGAAACTCCGTGGATTTTTATGGTATCCGTACCTGCACCCATTATGTTTGCGCCCATGGAGTTTAAGAAATTCGCAACGTCCACGATATGCGGCTCTTTTGCGGCATTTTCGATAACGGTGTAGCCGTCTGCTTTTACGGCGGCAAGCATTGCGTTTATGGTAGCCCCTACGCTGTTTATATCAAAATAGATAAGTGAACCTGTCAGCCTGTCTGCTTTTAGGTTTACCTCTCCGTTTTCAATAAAATCTTCCGCACCCAGCGCATTAAAAGCTTTCATGTGCTGGTCTATAGGTCTGTCGCCTAAGTCGCAGCCTCCGGGAAGAGCAACGTGCGCTTCGTGAAACCTTCCGAGCAGAGTTCCCAAAAAATAAGAGGACGCTCTCATGACTCTAGCCATTTCATACGGTACTTTCGGAACATTTATGTTTCTTGTGTCAAATTCATATTTGTTTGAACCCAGCTGAGTGATCTCGGCTCCCATAGATTTCAGAATTTTCATGCAGAAAGTAATATCGCTTATCTGCGGGCAGTTATCGAGAATACATTTCTCATCGCAGAGTATAGTAGCCGCAACGATAGCTACAGCGGCATTTTTAGCGCCGCTGATAACGACCTCGCCGTTCAGCGGTTTACCTCCGTGTATTACGAGCTTTTCCAAAGTGTCACATCCCTTGATTTTTTTGTTAAGGCGGCTGTGTCTGGAGAATATCTGTCTCTTATACACATCTCCGAGCCCACGAGACCGGAGCCTATCTCG
>ERZ1027125.528-NODE-528-length-15682-cov-4.826006_pt1 | contig 15682 bp, 15 predicted proteins | sample MGYA00519249_ERZ1027125 | MGnify/ENA primary metagenome ERZ1027125 (study PRJEB26926, sample SAMN06164580) | human gut metagenome | biome: ENVO:00009003; feature: ENVO:2100002; material: ENVO:00002003 | host: Homo sapiens | place: USA | collected 2012 ... | reverse complement strand
AGGCTCCGGGCTCGTGGGCTCGGAGATGTGTATAAGAGACAGGTCGTTTGCGGCTCTTTTCGCGACGGCCGTCGCGTTCGTCCCGGTCGTTGCGAGCCCATTTGCCGCGCCGTTGGTTGCCGTAGTCCTTGTCGGGCGAGGCTATCTCGGCAAATATGCGGCGACCGTAGAAGTCGTTGTTCTTCAATGTGCTGACCACTTTCCGCGCTGCTTTCTCCTCGACGTCGAAGAGGGAGAAGGTGGGCAACAGGTCGATCCTGCCTATATTTACATGTCCGGGGACGTTGTTGTTGATCAGTTCGATCAGGTTCGGTGGGAAGAACCCGTCGGCTTTGCCGAGGTTGATGTAGATGCGGGTGAATCCGGGTTCTGCCAATCGTTTCTCCTTGCTGGCGTTGCTGTTCTTGTTGTCCCGGTTGCGGGGCGATTTGTCGCCTTGTTCTTTCCGTTCGCGACGGCTTTGCTCGTCGGGGATATCGAGTTCGGGCGCATCTTTGTAATATTCGAGCAGACGGTTGAATTCGAGCGATACGATGCGTTTGATCAGGTCTTGCTCGTTCAGCCATTCGAGTTTTCTGAAAATCGGCGGCAGGTAGTTGGCGATCTCTTCTTCATCGACTTTTACTTTTTCGATGCGGTCTACCAGATTGAAGAGCTGTTTTTCGCAGATCTGCGGTCCGGTAGGAATCATTGCCCGTTCGAACTTCTTGCCGATAATCCGTTCGATACCCCGTACTTTCCCTTTCTCCTTGCTGTGTATGATCGCGATGGATATACCCGATTTCCCGGCGCGTCCGGTACGTCCGCTGCGGTGGGTGTACGTTTCGATATCGTCGGGCAATCCGTAATTGATGACATGCGTCAGGTCGTTCACGTCGAGCCCGCGGGCAGCTACGTCGGTGGCGACTAACAGTTGCAGGTTGCGGATGCGGAATTTCTGCATCACGGCATCGCGTTGCGCCTGTGACAGGTCGCCGTGGAGCGAGTCGGCATTGTATCCGTCGGCAATCAGCTTGTCGGCGATCTCCTGCGTGTCGCGCCGTGTGCGGCAGAAAATGATACCGTATATATTGGGGTAATAGTCGGCGATCCGTTTCAGGGCGAGGTATTTGTCTTTGGCGTGGCACATGTAGTAGATATGCCGTACATTCTCTGCCCCCTCGTTTCGGCTTCCGACTACGATCTCCTGCGGATTGTGCATGTAGTTTTTGGCGATCTGTTCGATCTCGCGCGGCATGGTGGCGGAGAAAAGCAACATCTTGCGCTCCTCGGGAACCTGTTCCAGAATGGCGTTGATGCTGTCGAGGAAGCCCATGTTAAGCATTTCGTCGGCTTCGTCCATGATCACGGTCGAAACGTTGTCGAGCCGTACGGTACGGCGCTCTATGAGGTCGAGCAGGCGTCCCGGCGTAGCGACCACGATGTGCACGCCGTTTTTCAGGCTGCGTATCTGGCTTTCGATGCTCGATCCGCCATATACCGGCAGGATGCGCAGTCCGGGCAGATATTTGGAATAGTCGGTCAGGTCGCCGGCTATTTGCAGGCAGAGTTCGCGGGTGGGTGAAAGAATAAGTGCCTGCGGCTGGTTCACCGACAGGTCGATACGTTGTATCAAAGGTAATCCGAAAGCCGCGGTTTTTCCGGTTCCGGTTTGCGCCAGAGCGACTAAGTCAGTATCTTCATTCAGCAGATGGGGGATGACTTGTTCTTGTACGGGCATGGGCGTTTCATATCCCAATTCGGCAATAGCCCGAAGTATCTCCTCGGAGATGCCTAATTCTTGAAATGTCTTCATTTAAAATCGGTTGAAGCTTTATCGCAGTGACTGGAAAGTCCTTTTTGTCCTCACGGGCTAAGGAGATCGGGAAGCATAAAAACTCTGCTGACACCACTAAAAGTGTAATTACGGGTGCAAAAATAGTACAAGTAGCAGCGACTGCCAAATTTATTCGGACAATTCTGTCGGGCGGCGACAATACCGGTCTCCCGGTTTCGGAAACGATTCCTGCCGGTATCTTTCGGACATCATATAAAAGCGTCTCCCTTTTCGCCTTTTGACTGTCGGAGCGCCCCACCGTCGCTATCGTAAAAGAGAGAGGGTTCTCCAACCGTCTCCGTAAATAGGCGACGGCACGACACAAGGAGTCTGTTCTTTGGAATTTTCTTTTAGAGATTCCAACTGGACATTGTACTGTATATAATCCGAGAGGTCGCCTAACGAAACGACACCTTTGGTTTCTTGCAATTTTTTCAATAGGAAATAGGTGAATAAGCCATGCCCTTTTGCTTTATACGGGTGGGCGGTTTCATCTCCTTGTGCTGCCGACAATACGACAATATTGCCCAATGGGATTTCATTTTTTACCTTGATAGCTACACCGCGTGCTCCGCTTGTCAGGCTCTTTCCGTTTCTATCCGCCCCCGAGAAACAGGCATCCAGGAAAATAGTCGTAGACTTTGTAGGATACTGAGACAGTGCAGCATACAGATCGCTTAATTTATAACATGTTCTCGGTTTGGAGGCAATACCGTCTCTCGGCAAGATATAAGCATCTTTGGTACTTTCGTCCGGGACGCCGTGACCCGCATAATACACTATGATGTTTGCTTTCCCTCTCGTTACACGTGCAATATCTGTAATCCAATCGATCGCTACGATCATATTTCCGGATGATACATTCTCGCGATAATGGATCTGGTTTGAAGGGATACCCAATGTCTTCTCGCAATATTTCTTGAATATCCGTCCGTCATTGAGGGCAAAATCCACATCGTTCGCATGTTCATAGTCTTCATTGGCAATGATAAGGGCATAGGTGTCCTTTCTGGATGCTCCTGTCGGAATATCGACATCCACATCGGACTTTCCTGCGGCTGTCCGCTTTTTCGATATGTCATGCTTGTTGCTGTTGCCTCCCGCAAACTCTGCCGATATATCTATCGGCTCAAACTCCATATCTTCAATTATATTATTATATGCCAGAGCTTCTGTATCCGTATATTTATATTCTTTGCCGTTTATCTCAAATGCGACTTCCGATAATGCCAAATGGTCGTCTTTAATACAATAACTCTCTTTAACCTCATTACTGAAAAGAGCTGTTTTGTCGTTAAAATACTGTTTGAACCCGGCGGCTTCTTCTAACGGTACATGCACGAATAAATCTTGATATATCGGAAAGGCATGTATATTTGTGAAAAATGATTGCTGGTAACATTTCTCGTGGACATAACCATTGTCTAATACTCTTTTTTGACTGCCTGTCTTTATTTTTCCCTGACCCTGCTTTATGTTGCCGAAGGTCTGTACTTCTTCGGTCTGATTTTCTCCGCCGGCAGAACTGTATGACATGCTTGTCACAACCGACTGTCCTCCTCTCTTTTCGGTTAAATCATGGGCTTCCGGTGCGTCGCTCGGTATGCTTCTTATATGAAAAACCTGATTGTCGGCATCGTAAATTCCATTGAGATAATATAGCTGGTTCCCTTTTTCAGATTCTGCCAAATAGCGTTCTTGAAAATGTTCGGACAATTTTTTTATCTTTTGTTCTCTGGCAGAATCATTCACCCGGTTCCTATAATCGGATGTAGGTTCATACTCCCCCCTTTTTTGCCAAGTATTTATAGAATCCTGAACTTTGGGCAATGCATATTTCGAGAAGCTGGTCCTGTCATTATTGTATTCTTCTATATCTTTCTCGAAACGATTATAAACCTCTCTCATGGATATGGTGTCGCAAGCAAAACAGATAGAAGCAATCACATCGTTATTGACTTTCTTATACCTGTCGCTGATTATTTGAATCGACGCTTTGGATGCACTCTTCATTCCGTCAGGAATATAGTAAACCATTTCATTATATGAATACAATTCATAGTATTGCTTGTTCGACGATTCGGTGCAGGCAAGATTGAAAATCGATTTCATAATCCTTTTCTCGGAATCATACCATATACAGAAATCGACTTTATCCGTATCGTCCGTTGGCATGGATACAATAGCTTCTGAGATATTCCCCGATTGTTTCATACTTAGATTTCCATTGGAGATCTGTATATCGAATATGCTGCTGAATGCCGCAGAATCTGGTATGGCACAAGTCATCATCAGCACCTTTAACTCCAACAGCCTTAATATGTTGTCCCGCAGCTCTTCTTGGGTCATATCGACTTGTTTTCCCAAAGAAAACTTCTCTTCCAGAAAAACATATCTCTCTTTTTCTGTATTTTCCTGCCAGATCCTGTTCAGTTTCGTCTCCTCCGACAGAAGCGAACCATTCGATTTATCCCAGACTTTCCAGCCGTCTTTTTTCAGTTTGGCTGCTCTTTCTTTGGGTGTAAGGTGATAATATTCAGTTGGATATAATGTGTTTTGAGAAAACGCCACACCCGGCATCATAAAAGCTGCGATTGCCAGCACTAATTTTACGACCTTAGTATATATTGGATTCTTCATAGATATTTTTCCATTTCCACAAAGTTAATATTTTATGGCCGAGCCTTTATATTTTTTGTAAAAAATCAATCCGAAATATAAAGAGGGTGTGTAGCTCCTAAGGTCAGTCGAGAAGCAATTGCCGCAGTTGTTTCCGTTTCTCTCCGGTCAGACCGATCTCTTTTTCTAAATAGTTTCGTATCGAACCGTATTCTTTTTCGATTTGTTGCAGGGCGCACAAGATATATTTCTCGTCCGCTTTCAATATCCGGGTCAAGGCTTCTTGTGTGGCATCGGGCTGTTTGTCGATATTCAGGACGTAGCGGCGGCGATCGTATTTGAGATTGGAAAGCCGGTAGTCGAACAGTATTTCGCTCCGGTAGATGTCAAGAGCCGACAACAGCAGGGCGACGGCAAAACCGGTGTAGTCTTTGCCGTTGATACAACTGAGCAGTATGGGATAGTTCTCTTCGACGAGCAGTTGGTTGAACATGGCGCGGAGCATGTTTTTCCCTGATACGGACAGTGCCATATTCAGGTTTTGCATGAATGCGACGGCATCTTCGCCTTTCAGTTTGTTGTCGAGCAGGTCGGATTTCAATGTGTTCCGATAGTGCAACGATCCCGGCAGATGAATGATGTTGCAGAGGTGAATCTCGTTCTGCGGGTAACTGGTGTCTTCGATGTCGCGGAAGTCGATCAACGTACGGATACCGAGGGCGTTGAAGCGGGCAGTGCCTTCGGGTGTGATCGAGTCGAGTTCTCCCGACCGGAATATCCGTCCCCACCGTACATGATGTCCGGTGCGGCTTTCGTAACCGCCTATATCGCGGAAATTCTCCACATCTTTTATAATTACGTAGCGGGCGCTGGTCGTACGTGCATATTTGTTGTCGAATATCATGCGGAAATACCGGCGCGACGTTTTATCGTCGTGGCGCGGCAGGGTGACGTACGTGTCGGCGATAGGGCACACGGTATCGGGCTGTTTGGTCAGGTCGAACTGGTCGGGGTGCGTGGAGGCATATACCCTTACGTTTCCGGAGAGTGCCGGGCGCGTTTCCCATTTGAGATGATAGTTGTATTCGTCGTCGATGTCGCAGGCAACTTCTATTTCCGGCGGCACGGACGAGCAAGCGGCTACTGTCAGGAGCAAAAAGATCGGGCACAGATATTTATGCATGGCATGTGACGATAACTATGTGATGATTAATATGTCGGGGAAACCGGTGCGATCTGCCCCTGACGTGTTTCATTCGGACAAATATACTGCAATTATATATTCGCGCATGGCGCAAATATAGGTAAAAAAACGCCGGGAAGTCCGGCAGTTTATCTTATTTTAGGATATTTAGGGGGTATTATCAATGTTCGCGCCTTGTGTCGGTTATGGTCTGTACCGGTCGGCGGTCTCTTCCGAAATGTAATTGTCGTAGCTTCCGCATACGGCTGCGGCGAATTCGAGACCGTAGCGGACGATCGGTTTCCAGTCGTCGGGTGTGAGCGTGTAGAGATTGCCGAGTGTGATGCCGTGTTTCAACAGCCCGAATAGAATGCCGGCATTGAACGAATCGCCTGCGCCGATGGTGCTTATGATTTCGCCGGGCTGGTTGTCGAAATGGCAGTACCCGTTTCCGCAGAACAGTTCTGCTCCCTCTTTCCCGCGGGTATAGATGAAATTGGGGCAGTAAAATTTGATATGGTCCAGATAGACTTTTTCCGCTTCGGTCTGGCGAAAGAGGTTCCGCATGTCGTCGGTCGATCCGCGTACGATGTCGGCATATTCCAGATTTTCCAGAATCGAGGGCATGAGCTTCATGGCTTCATGGGCATGCGAGTCGCGGAAATTCGGGTCGTAATAAATGATAGCTTTCCGTTCTTTGGCATATTCTATCAATTCGCAGACCCGTTGGCGCAATGCCGGATTTACGGCGAAGTACGACCCGAATATGACAATGTCGCCTTCGTCGATCCGAGGCCAGATGATGCTGAGCCGGTCTTCGGGATATTGCGTGTAGAATGCGTAGTGTGCGTCGTTCTCGTCGTCGAGGAATGCCAGCGATATGGCACTTTTTCCGTCGGCGAAAGTATCGACGCTGGTGGTGTCGATATGGTTTGCTTTCATGAAATCGAGCAAACTCTTGCCGATGTGGTCGTCACCCACCTCGCTGACGAAATAAACCGGTTGGCGTAATCTGCCCAACGAAACCATAGTGTTGAACGTCGAGCCTCCGGGTACGGAGTGCGACGGTTGTCCGTTCTTGAAAATAATATCCAACAGGGATTCTCCGATACCGATAATTTTACGCATGGCGGGGTCTATTTATTGTTTTCGCATTTTTCTCTGGAACATTGTCCGAGGTAGCCTCCGTGATGCCGTTTGGCGTATTGATGAACATCGAAGCCGGTGGCTTTCATGGTGCTGACCACCAATATGTCGCCGATGACGGTCATCATGGTCGTGGAGGTAGTCGGTGTGAGTCCGAGGGGACATACCTCTTTGGGTGCGCCGGTGAACAGACATACATCGGAACGCCGGGCAAGCTCGCTGGTGTCGTTCCCGGTGATGACGATGAATTTCAACTGCGGCATCAGGTTGTGCGCCAGATCGAGCAGTTCCAATATCTCGCGGGTCTTTCCCGAGTTGGAGATAACCAGCATGATGTCGTTGGTCTGTAATATGCCTAAGTCGCCGTGCTGCGCTTCGCTGGGATGCAGGAATACCGCCGGTGTGCCTGTGGAGCAGAATGTAGTGGCGATGTTCATGGCTATTTGTCCGGCTTTTCCCATGCCGCAAGTGACTAACTTCCCGCCTTTGCGGTGCACTTGTTCGACGATGAGATCGACCGCTTTTTCATATTCGTCTGTGACCGGGAGGTTTAATACCGCTTGCGCTTCGTGTTGCAGGATCTGCCGTATATTTTCTTTAAACATGCTCTTGGTGTATTATTGTATTTTGAGCAAAAATAACGATTCTACGGAATAGTTGTCCTATTTGTCTCGTTCTTTTTTCAATAAATCTTTTTGTTCGAACGAGCAGAGCGCATCTTTCCATTCGTCGCTGAGTTCTGCGGCGATACCTTTCTGCATGTCGAAGCCTACCATTACGGTGCGGCAGTAGCTTTTGATTTCGTTGGTTATTGTATTTATGATCCGTTGTTCGAGCCGGAAACTCCGATGCCCGATTTCCACTGTCCGGGTCTGTACCGCGATGGTTTCGTTGGGATAGATCGGGGCTAAGAAGTCGGCATTGACGTTGGCTATTACCACATCGACATGCCGCCAGTCGATAGCCGAACTGCGTACTGCCGCGAAATAGGCGGATTTCCCCAAGTCGTAGAACGAGAAATAAACCGAGTTATTGACATGACCCAACAAGTCGATGTCGTTGAAGCGGATCTGTACCGCCTGGCTGTGTCTGAAAATCGCTGTCTCTTCTTCCATATCGAATCTATCTGAAAATGATGTTCGTGATTATGTCGCGCCCCAGTTCGGCATTGAAGCGGGCGATAAGCCGGGAGCGGTGGTTCATCAGTTCGTTGCGGAGCACTGCCGATGCCAGTTGCACATAAAGCACTCCGTTGCGGCATTGTACCGACAGGGTATATCGTGCCACGGCTTCTCCCATCAACGGTTTCCATAACGCCACCGCCCGTATCTCGTCGAGTTTTATATCCAGATGCTCGGCTTTGAGAACATCCGCCATGATCTCCCCGATCGTTTTCGCATCTGTCTTTTTCATGTTTCCGTGTGGTCTATGGGGTGGAATACGCCTTGTTCGACGGCGAATATGCGGTATTGTTCGCCGATAGAGCCGACAATCTCGTCCAGATTCTTGCGGTTGGTGTCGGTGATGAAGATTTGCCCGAAGCGTTCGGACGAAACAAGACGGATAATATTCGCTACCCGTTTGGCATCCAATTTGTCGAACAGGTCGTCGAGCAACAGGATCGGGGCGTTGTCGCCCTGTTGTGCAAGGAAATCGTACTGAGCCAGTTTCAAGGCGATGAGGTAGGTCTTGCACTGCCCTTGCGAGCCGATCCGTTTCATGGGGAATCCGTCGAGCAGCATCTCCAAATCGTCGCGGTGTACGCCTTTGGTGGTATATCCGATAATCAGGTCGCGTTGCCGGGTTTCGGCGAGCAGCGGCAGCAGGTCGTGTTCGTCGAGGTGCGACCGGTATGCCAGACTTACCGCTTCGTTTCCTCCGGAAATCTTTTCATAGAAGAGGTTGAATACCGGGGTGAATGTTTCGATGAACTGCTTCCGGCAACGGTAGACGGTTCGGGCAGACAAAGCCATCTGTTCTTCCCACAACTCGTATAGCGCGGGGTCGGATATTTCGTTTTTCAACAGGGCATTGCGCTGGTCGAGGGCCTTGTTGTAGCGGATAAGCGCGTCTAAATAGGTTTTGTCGAACTGCGAGATCACGAGGTCGATGAATTTACGCCGCTCCTCGCTGCCCCCGTGTATCAGTTCCGAATCGGCAGGCGCCACCATCACCAACGGGATGAACCCGATGTGGTCCGACAGCCGGTCGTATTCTTTCTTGTTGCGCTTGAACGATTTTTTTGTGCGCCGTTTGATGCCGCAATACATCTCTTCGGGGATGCCGTTGCGGTCGTATTTCCCTTGCAGGATGAAAAACTCTTCGTCGTGCCGGATGTTTTGCGAGTCGATAACGTTGTAGTAACTCTTACAGAACGACAGGTAGTAGATAGCATCCAGCAGGTTGCTTTTCCCCATGCCGTTATCGCCCAAAAAGCAATTGACCTTGGGCGAGAAGCTCAGGTCGGCGCAAGCGATATTTTTGAAATTGACAATAGAGAGGTCGGTCAGGATCATGGGGCTTTACAAATCGTTTTTCAGAATGCAAACGTACATAATATTTTCGGGATTTCGGATTGAATCGGAGCGAAAAGCATCCGGATCGGATTAAAAATGCCGGTTGCATGGGCTTTTACTGCGAATATAAAAAACGTAATTCCGAAAAAGTTGTGGCGTATGGCAAAAAAGACGGATCGTACACTGTTGAAGTGTAATGATCCGCCTTTCCCTATGGGATGCCTATTGTCTTTTATTCTGTTTAAATGACTACTTTAACGCAACTGTTCCGTCCCTTGACAAGGTAGATGCCCGGGGCAAGCCGGACTTCCTGCCCGATACCTCGGTAAACGATTCTTCCATTCATGTCGTAGACGGTAATACATTCGCAACCCTCCACGGTCAGAGTCCCGTCGCTGACGAGTATTCTTGCAGCCCGGTCGTCCGGTGTATTATCCACGCCGGAGAATGTTTTTTCTTCGATATGCTTGAAATTGTTCCATGGCGCAATTGTTTCATACTTTGTTTTGCATCCGGTCGGTACATAGAGGATTGCGTCCTCTATGACTTCGACGGGAAATTGCGGATCGCAAAAAAATGGTTCTAAGATTTCGCAATAGATAGTTGCTAATTTCGTGCAATAGGCGAATGTCCCGATTCCGATAGTTGTTACGGAATTGGGTATGGTAACGGATGTCAATCCTGTGCAACCGAGGAAAGCTCCGTTCCCGATAGTTGTTGCAGAGCCGGGTATGGTAACGGAGGTCAAGCCAGTGCAAGAGAGAAAGGCATAGTCTCCGATAATCGTTACGGAATTGGGGATAGTTACAAATGTCAATCCGGTGCAAGCGCTGAAAGCCTCGTTGCCGATAGTTTTTACGGAGCTGGGAATGGTTACGGATGTCAATCCTGCACAAAAGGAGAAAGCATTGCTCCCGATAACTGTTACGGAGCCGGGTATGGTCGGTTCACCCTCTTTCTTCCCCGGGCAATTTATCAGGACTGATGCTTCTTTATCGTATAGAATTCCGTCGATAGAACAGTATGAGGAATTTTCCGAATCGACGATAATGTCGGTAAGGTTAGAACAAGCCAAGAAGGCACTGTTTCCGATAGTTGTTACGGAATAGGGGATAGTTACGGATGTCAATCCTGTGCAGTAGGCGAAAGCCCATTGCCCGATGGTTTTTACGGAGTTGGGTGTGGTTACAGATTTCAGCCTTTCGCAATAGTAGAAAGCATAGTCTCCGATAGTTTTTACGGAGCTGGGGATATTCAGGTCTCCCTTTTTCCCCTCGGGGCATTTTATCAGGACCGATACCTCTTTGTCGTATAGAACTCCGTCGATAGAACAGTATGAGGAATTTTCGGGATCGACGATGATGTCGGTAAGGTTAGAACAAGCCGAGAAAGCATTGATTCCGATAGTTGTTACGGAGCCGGGGATGGTCAGGCTTCCCTTTTTCCCTTCGGGGCAATTTATCAGGATTGATACCTCTTTGTCGTATAAAACTCCGTCGATAGAACAGTATGAGGAATTCTCCGGATCGACGATGATGTCGGTAAGGTTAAGACAGCCAAAGAAAGGTTGCAGTCCGATTTCTGTTACGGAGTTGGGTATGGTTACGGATGTCAATCCTGTGCAATGCGAGAAAGCATGGTCTCCGATTCTTGTCACAGTATATGTTGTCCCTTCGTAAGTAACTTGTTGAGGAATCGATACGGCTTCGTTATCACCGGTATAGGCGGTGACAGCCACAGTTCTGCCGTCTATGGAAAGGACTGCATAACTTATTCCGTCTGAATCGAAATAGGGTTCGGAAGCCGAAGCCTGCAATGCCATTGACAATGCGATTGCCAAAGTGCAGAAATAGGAAATGAAATGTTTCATGATATGTAAATGTTTAATGGTGAATATCTAAGAAGAAAGTTTGTTTCCCTGCTCCTCGATCCCCGGTGGAACATTTACAATCGAACATAGAAAAGGTGTGAGGATCGATTGGCTTTATCTCGTTCTTAGGTCTTGGCGTACCACTGCGATAGATAAAGCATAGCCCCACACCGATCTGCTATATAATCTGCCGTCCGGCAGGGTATAAGCAACCAATGCAGGTGCTATTGCCAATCATCTTCATCGCATGTAAACCGCCAAGTTTAAGAACGGAAGATAAAATCAATAACACCTTAAAAAAAATAGTGACCGGTATACCGACTCCTCGGAATAACCAACCGGGTACAAATATAAAGAAAAAATGTTGCCGGGGCTATGCCGATACGGAAAAATCGTCGGTCGTGGCGGCAAAAGAATTAAAAATGGCGAAGGAAGTCGGGAGATCAGAAAAAAAATGAGTGGAAATTTTATTTATCAGTGGAAATAAACTATTTTTGTCACTCGATTTCCTTAGGGGCATCGTGTACTGTTTTTGAAAATATAAAAAATAAAACATAAAATGGCAGAAAAAAAATTGGATGAGCTGGATAAAGTAAACGAGGCTCTCTCTACATCGGAACAATTTCTTGAAAAGTATCAGAAACCTATCTTGATCGGTTTGTTAGTAGTAGTTTTGGCTGTGTCGGGTGTGTTGGCATTCCGCCAGTTCTATCTGATCCCCCGTGCAGAAAAGGCACAGGCTGAAATGTATCAGGCTGTAATGGCTCTCGAAGAGGGTAACTACGATCTGGCAGTTGCCGGTGACGAAAATTTCTTGGGTCTGGAAGCTATCGCCGATCAATACGGATCGACCGAAGCCGGAAATCTTGCCAAGGCTTATCTGGGAATTTGCTACTTCAACAAAGCCGACTATGCAACGGCTCAAAAATATTTCGACCGTTTCAAAGCTACGGATGAAGTGATCGCCCCCGCCGTTTTGGCTCGTATCGGCGACTGCTTAGTGAATATGGAACAATATGAAAAGAGCGTATCGTATTTCGAGAAAGCCGCTAAATTGGCTGACAATGCGACATTCTCTCCCGTATATTTGTTGAAAGCCGGCTTGGCATACGAAAAGTTAGGCAAAAATGCACAAGCGAAAGCTGTGTACGAACAGATCAAGGACAATTATCCGACAACGACTTCGGTTCGTGGTATCGACCGCTATATCGAAAGAGTGTCGAAATAAACGATATTTCAGAACGGGAAAGGGGTTGCGTCGAAATGCAAGTTTTGATGCAACCCCTTTTTAAATACGTCGGAACGGATGGGACGACGTATCGTATCTTCTGTAAAGAAAAGCGCGAAAAGGCGCGATTGTAAATATAAAAAAAGGATTATTATGGCAACTGCTTATCAGAATCTTTCTTCGTACGATCCGAACCAAGTTCCCGATGCCTCCGATATGCGCGTCGCTATTGTGGCGGCAGAGTGGAATGCCCCGATTACAAATGCTTTGTTGAAAGGAGCTTGCGATACATTGGAACGTCATGGCGTATGTGCGAAAAACATATTGGTGGCACGTGTCCCGGGGACGGTGGAATTGACGTTCGCTGCCCGTGCGATGGCTGCGAGTTATGAACCCGATGCGGTAATCGCTATCGGTTGCGTGGTGCGTGGCGATACGCCTCATTTCGATTATGTGTGCCAAAGCGTAACGAGCGGTATTACCCAACTGAACCTGACTTTTGCGAAGATACCTTTCATATTCGGTGTGCTGACTACCGATACGATGCAACAGGCGGAAGATCGTGCCGGAGGCAAATACGGGAACAAAGGGGATGAGGCGGCAATTACGGCGATTAAAATGTGCCATTTCCGTCGTCAATGCGAATTGGGAAAACATATTCCTGCCGATTTGTAATACGGCTCCGAAACGAATTGTACGGCGGGTAGAGGGCGACACTATCCGTCGTTCCTGTTTCCGTATGCCGGCGAGCCGGATGAAATTCGGCGGGGGAGATTAAACTTTCGGCAAGTTTATCGGTCGAAATAAGAAAAACAAAATATGATGTCTGCAATAAAACGAATCTTTATTCTTTCGGTAATTGTATTGGGGGGAGTAGGTATGGCTTCGGCTCAGGGCAATCGTCGTCCGCCCCGTCCCGATAAGGAGTGCTCGTGGGCTATGGCTGCGCCTTCATTCGACCGGCTGATTGCATTGGTGAACGGTAGGGCGTTCGACGACGATAAGTTTTTGGTGATCGAAGCGGCATCGCTCGGCGGCTATTTCACGTGCGACCAGGCTGTTGCATTGATGTCCTGCTTCCGCTGGGCAGACAAAAAGCTGAAAGTGCTTGAATATGTAGCTCCGCATTTGGTCGATTTGCGTGATGCCAAGAGCATTCTCGATCAGTTTACATTCGATTCGGAAAAGGAAAGGGCTTGGTCGATTATTTCGGGAGCTCCTCGGCGATAAATTTTCGCTGCGCGGCGGTCATTCCCGGAATGTCCGGTCAATGAGTGCGGTATGGCGTGCCGAAAGATTTTAGTGTTGAAAAAGTAGCGAATTTGTTTGCGAAGAAAAAAAATATATATATCTTTGCATCCGCATTTGGGACGGGCGAATACCAGAGTGGCCAAATGGGGCAGACTGTAAATCTGCTGACGTACGTCTTCGGTGGTTCGAATCCATCTTCGCCCACAACCCTGCGGAAGTAGCTCAGTTGATAGAGCATCAGCCTTCCAAGCTGAGGGTCGCGAGTTTGAGCCTCGTCTTCCGCTCTGAAAAGAGAGGGTACATCGTTTCGATGTACCCTCTCTTTTTTATTTCTTTTCTGTCGATTAAAATATCGGCTATGCAGCAAGCCAGAACTATTCCCCACCTCCCTTGCCGTGCCCCGTAGCATTGCGGGGTGTTTTGCCATGCAAAATATAGGGGAGGGATTGAGAAAGAAGATCATTTGCTTGAAGAATTTAACCCCCTTGCCCTGCGGGCACTCCCCCTATCTCATCTGAGATGAGCAGGGGGAGAGGGCTAAAATGCGCTTCGAAGATTTCAGTATAGAGGAGAGGAATCGAGTAACCCGGTGCTAACTATGAAGTGCCGCGTTTCCGGTTGGGTTGAACTTATCCAACTTTTGGGAATCGGTTCACTTTTAAACTCCTCCCCTGTGTTTTGTATTGCAAAATATAGGGGAGGTGTCACGCAGTGACGGAGGGGTTGAAAACCGTGGTAAGCGGAGCGTATTGGGTAGCAACCACTCCCCTACCGTGTCCCGTAGCATTACGGAGTACTCTGTGTAACTTTACGTAAAGAAATGGAAATAGATGACAAGCGTTATAAATATATATACAATCCAAGCGATAACGGTGTAGAACAACTCCCAGTTGGCGTACGGTTCGTTGTGAGCTCTGCACCAACGTCGATGGGAGATTAGCCCCCACAGCGGTATGGCAAACAAGGCTATCGACAGCCCGATGAGCCACTTGATGCCTACAACGAAACAAAGCCCCGCAAGCCATGTTTCCACGAACGCGATTAGCTCGATGTATTTCAAGCGGATAACCGATTTGCTTTTCTTTTTCATGATGCGGCAACTAAATTATGAACAGTCCAATAAGTAAATATACACCAATAAAGCAGATAAAGAATCCACCACGGCACAAATAAATATTCGTCTTTTTTCTTGCACCGAAAGGGATAATAGACCAATTGGCCGAACAGTATCACACAGGCTGCCAGTCCTACCCATGCTACTGCTGTACCCAAATCGCTCATGAGCATCAAGATGAAACAAATAGAGATATTAGTTTCCACTTGTTTTTCGTATTTATTTAATTCGAACATATTTAGATATGGAGTAGGTAATTATTTGAATATTATTCGGTTAATCCTAAACAGTCCAAAAAATCAATAACAGCCCATGCTAAGGATAAATATCCTCCGATATATCGTTTTGCTAATATTTTGAATAATTTTACGGCTGCTTGTTTTGTCATTAAAGCCTTTGTACTTGATACTATGGCTTTAATAGCGGGAATTCCTGTCGTTTGAAAAAGACATTCACCAACTAATGTAATTGTTATTTCACTTTTGTCCACACCTGTTTCATTTTCCTCCACGGCCAAAGAAAGAGCGGAGTAGGTGAAACCGAGTGTAGCTAATTGCACGGAATCGGCTTGCAATATAAATTGAATATCTTCACGGGAGGAAATGACATCGTCTGGGAAATCATTTGTTTCTATTTTTTTGATTAGATTATTGCGAATTTCTTCTCCTACTGTAATGAAAGGATCAATGACAATTCCCGACCATGTTGTGTCGATGCGTGATTTCATTTTATTGCTTTCCTTTATGGATATAACTCCTACTTTTCTTCTGATTTCGATCATTTCTGCGCGACTTATCGGGGCAACTTTGAAATCAAACAGAATATTTTCTTCCTGTGGAGTTAAAATCTGTTCTTCCTTTGAGCATGCTCCTAATAACGACAATAGAGCTGTCTCTTATACACATCTCCGAGCCCACGCGACCGGAGCCTATCTCGTAT
>ERZ1027125.521-NODE-521-length-15870-cov-6.114448_pt1 | contig 15870 bp, 23 predicted proteins | sample MGYA00519249_ERZ1027125 | MGnify/ENA primary metagenome ERZ1027125 (study PRJEB26926, sample SAMN06164580) | human gut metagenome | biome: ENVO:00009003; feature: ENVO:2100002; material: ENVO:00002003 | host: Homo sapiens | place: USA | collected 2012 ... | reverse complement strand
CAGCGTCAGATGTGTATAAGAGACAGGCAGGGAGCTACGGGACGCTGCTCTCCGGAAGGAACCATCTCTTCAGCTCCGTCAAATACATGCCGGGAGAATACCGAGTGAGGGTGGCAAACGAACTCGTCTATGCGCCGGTCAATAACTGGGGAGGAGAAGTTCATCCGACTGTTACGCCCCAAATGCGGCGTTTTGCATGGGCGAAGTATTACCAGGCTTCAGGCAAGGCTAAAAAAGCCGCCACGGGCAAAAGAAAAGGCAAAAAGAAGGGTTCTGCCGCAAACAATGAACCGCAGGAAAATCAGGAAGCGCTGAAATGGAAAAGGCTGGCGCTGACCAAAAAGAAAAAGCTCCGGATAAAAATACCGCAACGCCAGTTTATCGGGGAAAGCCGGGAACTGTCCGAAAAGATAGACCGTAAAATGGAGAATGAAATCAGAAATATTTTAAACTTATAACAACATGGAAGAAATTTTTATCGCGATCATGGAACGCATCGCCGAAAAGATGCCTGAACTGTCATACATTGACGAGGACTACGGACAGCTTGAAGCCGGGGCGGAGGAGGACCACTATCCGGTAACCTTCCCCTGCGTGCTTGTCGGGAACGCCGAATCGGACTGGAATGACCTCGGTTACGGGGTACAGAAAAGCGAGTCACTCATCACCATACGACTGGCCATTGACTGCTACGATGACACCCACTACACCTCCGGAACCTATGACAAGGTAAGGGAACGGCAGCTGAAGGCCAAAGAGCTGTACAAAGCCTTGCAGGAGTTCCAGTGCACGGAAGAGACCAGCCCGCTGGTCAGGGTAAAGAGCCGGGACTATTCGCTGCCGGGAAACATCAAGGTGTACGAGACGGTTTATTCTTTCACGCTGCATGACGAGTCGGCCATGCAGTAAGGGGAAGGTTCATTCCCCCGTGAACAGGGAAAGCTGGACGGCTGTCAGGCGGGGTTTCTTAACCTTTGGGACGGGCTTCACCTCCAAGTCCTTCAGCTCCCGGCACTTGCACCGGATAATGGACATGATCCGCTCCTCGGAAATGAAAAACTCCTGGCGGGACAACACTTTCAGGGCATCATCAAAACGCAGGCGCTGCACCTCCGTCCAGTAATAGTAACGGCGGCACAGGGCTTCATCACGGAGTTCTATCAGTTTTTTGTCTCGTCCTTTAGCCATAAGTTCAGGTATATGCTGCAAAATTAGGCATTTAACCGGGGATGTTAATAAAAAAACGCCGCATCGTGTATGAATGCGGCGTTTTTCTGTTTAGAGTGTGAACAAAATCACATGGTCATCAGTTCGGTGTCATCCTCACCCGGAACAAACGGCTCGATGCGGGTGATCACCTTGCTCTGTACCTTCACCCGCCCGCTGCCATTACAGACCGGACATTTTGCGGATAAAGGAGCTCCTCCCTGGTCCAGGTAAAAGATACGTCCCTTGCCTTCACAACGCTTGCAGGCCATGACGTGCGGCGCGATGTTCTTCGTCTTCTCCATGACTACAACCGGCAGAATGAGGGTTCGATACGGTGCCAGACACCGTTTTCGTCACGTTTGTGGAAATAGTAGTTCACCGCGGTCTTGTACACCACGTTGCTCTCACGGAAGAGGTCCATGATCTCCGTGTACTCGCTGTCGAAACGGTCCTCGAGCTCGTACAGCTTACTCACGGACTTGTAGTCCAGATCGCCCTGGCGGTTGCGCTCGATCATGGTCATGCCGAGCTGGTACATCGGGTCGTCGGTACCCAGCTCGCGCCCCATGGCGTAGCGCTTCAGGTAATCCACCAGGCGTTCGGCGGCAAGGTCGGCACGCTCGTCGAAACTCTTCACCTTGTTGCTCCTCACCTCCAGCTTCATGTCACCGTCCACGATGGTGAAGCTCGCCTGCTCGTCCTTACGCAGCTGGCCGTATTCACGCATCACCGCACGGAAGGCGGCGGCCTCTTTCTCCACCCAGTCGCGGAACGCCTTCACGTCATCCACAACCGGGAGCAGCCGGTTCTTCACTTCAAGCATGAACTGCGCACGGAGGCCCTCATAGGCATCGCGCCGGTTACGCTTGCTTTCCTTCTCTTCCTGCTGGAGCTGTTTCAAAAGCTCCTTCCTGTCCTGGGCGGACAGGCTTTTTAATTGTTCTTTCAAATCCATAGCTAAAAAATTAAATGGTTGCTATTGTTGTTTATTCTCACGTTTACGGCGGATGGCACGCAGCTTCACCTGCAACGTGTCCAACGCCTCACAGTCAAGTTCACGGAACTCCTTGCCGGCGATACGGCTGTCCCGGCAGAAGGCGTTCACCCGGTCCCAGTCGGCCGTATCGATACCCAGCAGCTGCATCTGGTGCAGTACCGCGGAACGCTTCTGACGGAGAATCTTCCGGAGCTGTTCCTGATAAGTGGGCGGTACCAGCTTCTGCATGGCGGACACGGCGGCACTGTATTCCTTCAGTGTCATGTCACGCAGACTCGTGGTACGTCCCTCCGTGTACTGGGAAACGATGCTTTCCTTCAGTGCGTCACGATCCGATGTCGGAAGGCGGTTCAAAAGGCTGTAAAACGCCGCATAATTCTCGGGTTTATTTAACTGCTTGCGGCTGTTGATGTCTATCTGCATGGCTATACTGTTTTTTTGTTTATTTTAAGGTCATTGATTTCCTTAATCACTCTCTTTACTCTGATAGTACACAAATAATCAAGAAGATGCTCTTTTTCATTTTTTGTACACTTATACTGGTCGAAAAATTCAAGTATGCCCATTCTATTCAGATTTTCATTAACTCAAACTATTCATACCACATCAGCACAACTCTATGATTTCACCCACGGCAGAGCGTAGAAGAGTACGCAAAACCGAAGGGTTTCCGCTATCATAGATGACTTCCACACAACACTCATGGCGTGCGTTACGTGACACAACCAGCTCGCAAGTCATATTCTCACAGAGCCATTTTTCCACTACTTTACGGACACCAACTGCGGTGACCACAATTACCATTTTTTTACTCATAATATTGACCGTGCTGTATGTTATTCAACTCTTATCCTCCCGGTGTACTGGTTTCCCCGAAACTTCATCCCCTTGGTGAAGCCGCCCGGATATCCCAGTTCCTTGCTTCTCGCGTTTGCCAGCAACAAATGTTCCCGGCTAAGGGAGGCTACAAAACCTTTGTCCTTTTCCAGTCCCATCTCTCGGGCCTTCCGGGTGACGCTGCGTTCGGAAACACCGAGCATTTCAGCCAGCTCCCGGTTGAGGGTATTGTGATAGTGGCGACGCATGATGGAAAGCATATTACCGTTCCAAAAGATACGGGTGGAATATCCCTTATGCTCGACGAGCCGTCCCAGTGTCCGGTGCATGAAAGTACCGTCAGCAACCTTCCGGTGCTTGCGGTACTGTTCACGCTTGTACACCAGCACACATTCATGACACCAGGAACTCCGTCCCCCCATTCTTCAACGGATAGAACTCACGCATCCACAACTTTCGGCCGCAATGCGGACAGACACGTTTACGTTTCTGCTTGTTGTTATTTTCACTCATAGCTGTTTATGCTGCATTCATCAGTTCATATTCAAATTTTCACCGAACGGAATAGTATTAATGTCAGCCTTTCTCGTGTAGGCCTGCATAAATCCCACGGAAAGCAGCATATAGACATTCTTATTCGCTTTGACAACCCCGGAAATAGAGCCGACAATATGTTCAGTCTTGCCGGTAATGATTGAGCCGGCTATCTGCTCAAGCCCGTCTGGATGGTCCTCACTGGCCGCAACGCTCATAAAGGCACTAAGATCGTTTTCCTTACAAAAGTTATCCACGTATTGGCAGAGTTCCTTTACTGCCTCTTTCTGTTTTTCTGTAATCATTTCTGTTAAATTTTAATGGTTAATAATTATATGTTGAAATCGCGAAATCTCTTTTTTGATACTGGCTGTACATAGTTTCCTCCCAATCCGTCTCTTCCTCCTCCGGAAGGTCATCCTCATCAAGTTCTACCTCCTTACGGTAAATCAGATACCGTGCCTCCAGAAAGAAGAGGACCACGCGGCGCAGGAACTCACGGGCGGAGGCGATGCCGTGCTTTTCCATGAAGGAGGCGATACGGTCCGGACCGATAGTGTTCGTGCGGATGCTCACCAGACACTGCCGGCGGAAGTCCTTCAGCGTGCTGCCCCTCACCTCGAACACGCGGTCAGCGATACGGCCGAGACTCTCCGGAATATGGTATCCGGAACCTTCGTCATCCGTTCCCACCAGCAGTTCAGCAGCAGCCGTCAGCATACCCTCCACGCTCATGCGCTGGGCAGCGGCCGTCTCCTTCAGGAACACGTACTGGTAATTGCTCACGTAGGTATGTATGAGGTAGCCTTCAGGACGGCGGAACACCTCTTCGGAGGCAAGCTCCATCGAAAGGTTGTTCAATGTCACACCGGCACCGCAGCAGAAGGCGCACACCAGGCGGACGACAAGACGCTGGCGGTTGCCCCAGCCGCCAGCGATGATGGCACGCTGCAGGCTGCCGGCAACGGCCGGATCCATCTCGAAGAACAGCACCGACTTCTCCTGACGGCGGAAGAAGAACGACATGTCCGGAATACGATCCATGCAGAGGAGGATGCGCCGGGTGGCCGTGGAGACCCTGCCACCATCCGTCATGCGGATGTAGGACTTCACCAGGTGGTTCATCACTACCGTCATGTCGGAAAAATGATAGTCGGCAACCTTCCCGCGGAACAGTTCATGAAGCAGAACGGGCAGCTTCACAACGTAGTTGTAATACTCCTTTCTCATGGCTCACTTGCTTGAAGGTTTCCAGTCCACTGTTATAATCGCATCCAGCTCACCGCTGCCGCCACACACCGGGCAGGATACATGCACGTCCTCGCGGCTGCCCTCTTCCGTTCCCCAGAACCAGCCGTTGCCCTTGCAGTAACCACACTTGTGGCCGGTACTGACGAAGTTCTCACGGTTAGGCCCCTTACACATATAGGCGGGAGGACAAATCTCCAGCTGTTTCTTTATCCTGCTCATGCCTGGCCTCCTTTCTGTTTCGGTCCCGCCACATTCCAATAGTCATAGGCGCCCTTCTCCCAGATTGTGTATTCACCAGTGGCCCCCTGATAACGTCCCTTACTGAAGGCGACGTAGCCCTCTACCCATATCTTCAGGTCGGCATCATACATCACGCTCGTGGCCGCATCACCTTTAGGATTCTTGCCACGGGCATGGCTGATGAAAACAAACAGCTTGTCCGGAAACTCCTCCTTCAGCTGGATATAGTCACGATACGTCATCTGTGTGTATTGGAAGCTGTCAATGATCACGATGTTGAAACTCTTATGACGCCGGAGCCTGATCTTCAAGGTGGGGATGTCCTCCTTGATGAACGCCAAATGGCGGCTTACCTCGGCCATACCAAAGCGCCGCAGGTTATTCTGGACTGTCAGAGAAGTTCCTTCCTCCAGGGAGTTGAACGCCACACGGTCATACTTGCAAAGTTCCTTGCAGAGCTGCATCACGAAAGAGGTCTTACCGTTACCGCTGTTGCCCCACACGAACCAGCAGCCCCGGACTTCCGGAGTGTCGAAGGCATCCTTCCATTTCCCTTCGAAAGGGAATACGTCATACTTCTTGTTCAGGATGTCCCTGACATTCAAGGCACGTCTCATGCCCGCTTTTTTATTATCCTTTTTCTCTTCTTCCATGGTCAGAACAGTGTTAGTTGTCGGATATTGTCAATTCGGTCAAGTACGGCCTGCCGTGCGGCACCCCGCAGTTTCTCGTGGCAGAGCATCCTGCCGAGTGCCCACAAAAGGGCATTCTCACGGGTGGCAAACTGTCCCCATTTACGTCCCGGGTTGAAACCACCGCCGGAACCGCCCACCTCCATGTGAACGCCGGCAACCCACCAGCCGTCCTGCTGTCCCACAAGGGCGTCCAGGTAGTCGCGACCATTCCGGTAAACGGTCACCGTCTCGTATTCCCTCAAGACTGGGTAATCGCTCCAGGGAGCGGGAAGCTGCTCGCGACCGTCGATCTTTAAGTATTCAAATTTGTTTTCCATATCCTTAAAATTACGTTTGAACGGTATTTGAACGGGGGTCATTCCCCCGTCATGCGTTTCACCTTGTGAATGGACTTCCTCACACGCCGCAAATCAAAGTCACATGTCGAAGCCTCCTTTATCACCTTATCGATGTCTTTCCTGTCAGTCACACCGTTGGCGGAACAGATCGCAAACACGTCGTTCACGTCCGTAGGCTCCAACTCATAAAATTTCCGTCCGATACGGCTGTAGAACTCCTTGTAGCCGGGCTTCTGGTACCGCAAGCCGTTGCTGATGCGCTTGGCAATATAATCGGTACTCAAGAACACGACACCGCATTTCTCCTCCAGCTTGTTGTACAGGCTGATGAAATAGTGGAACACCGGTTCGGTCAGCTTGTCCGCCTCGTCGAACACCAGCAGGGGCGCGTCCATCTGGATGATGTCATCCAATATAAGCCCCCACACCTCACGGATATTATACCCTTCGGTCCGGATTCCGACCGTACGGGCGATCTCGCGGACAAAGTCACCTTTCTTCATGTCCTCAGAGCAGAGGATATAGAAAACCTCCTTATGCTCCTGGAGGTAAACACGGGCGGTGGTACTCTTGCCACAACCGGCCTCGCCGGTCACCCAGGTAACATTGCGCCAGCGCTGCGCATCGGAGAGTACAGCCGTGATCTCCTGGTAAGCACCGGTCTCCACGATCTGCCAGCCGGTAGCGCTTACACCACCGACCTGCGAGGCGACATTACGGAACATCTCGTCGCTGATATTCTCATAACGGCCATTCAGGATATTGCTAACAGTACCTACACTAACCCCCTTCAGGCTGCCAGCAGCCTTCGTCTGGCTCGGGTATTTCGCCACGTAAGCCCGGAGGCTTTCACTGATGGCGTCCTTTTCTTTCATTGTAATTTCCATAATCAATATTTTTTATCTTGTTATAAATCTGTTCCTTATAATTTCCCGACCACCTTGCGGATGCTCACTTCCTTCTTCTCAAAGCTGTCCCATGTCACGTTGCTGATGACTTTCATGTCTCGGCCGATGGAAGGACGGGCCGGCTGGCTGTATTTTCTTGTGCGACGGTCAATCTGGCGTTGCGCCTCCTTTCCGAGACCTTTCAGGTCAGGGGTACGCAGACCGTTCTGTTCCGGTGCGACACCATGTTCGTACTCGATGTCCTTGGCAACGACCTGGCGGTTTATACGCTCGTTGATGACGGCCTCCTGCTGGGCGCGGATGAAACGTTTCTCGGCTTCCGTCTGCTCCTGCTGGGCACGGTGGATCATCAGCGGGAACGAAGCCACACACTCAAAGCGCATCGCTCCGCCCTTATCCTTGTACAGCAGACGTACGCTGCTCATGTCATAAGGATCGTACTGGACATAGAACTTCTTGTAGGTGTTACGTCGGCGCCATTCCAGATCAGGCTCACCGGGGGCGGAGAAAACCTCGTAAGGGTATTTCTTTCCCTGTACCGTGATCTCGATACCGTTGGCGGTGAACAGCGACGGTTTCTCGGTCGTGTACCAGAACATCTCCACCATATCCGACACACTTACCGCATCGGTAGCCTCGTTCACGCTGGTATTGTACATCTCAATCCGGGAGATGCCGGTGGCAGGGTGTTTCATTGAATTCCACTGCTCACGGGCGGCGGCATACTGTTCCTTCAGTTCCTCCAATGTGGGGAGGGAGTCGATGTTCGCGTTGATGAATTCCAAATTCGGACGGCTTGTATCTCTCTTTGCCGTAATATTCTGCCCGGTGAAACCGAAACGTTTCTTCAATACCTGGCTCTGGAAGCGGTAGAAAATGTTCTCAATCGTCTTAGATTCGCCATTATACGGAGCTGTCGGGCGGTGGATACGGCTGATCTTCGAGAAAAGGCCCAGCGCCGCGTTCTTCTTATGACCGCCCTGGTTATCGCACACGATCTCGTAGGGTTTGTGCCGGCTCGTCTGGATAGCCATGCGGAAAGCATGGTACTGGGCGATATAGTCCTCGTTGTCGCTGATGTAATAACCGAGCAGGACTTCACTATAGGCATCCACCACCTCGTACACGCTTGTAGTGCACTTGTTTCCGTTCTCGTCACGATAGTAGAGGTTCAGCTTCGTGCCGTCGCCATACCAGAGGCTGTCACGACGGCCCGGAAGGATGGTCCGGTGCTTGCGGTCATAACGCTGGTGTGCCTTCATTTCCCCATAAACGGCATCGTACCACAGAGGTTCGACACGCGGGCTGTTGAACCATTCGCGGAGGCTGCGGGGACTCTTCAGGGGCTTCCAGCCACGTTCCGGAGCGACACGGTTGTACTCCTCGAAGATCTCCATGTCAGTATAAACCGGAACGCGGCTGCGTTTCAATGCTACAAGGTAACGCCCGCCGTCCTCCTCGATCTTCAGCGTGTTGCTGTTGCCGTATTTACCGCTCACAAGCACACCGTAGTTGTCGGGACGGAACTTGTTTATCAGGGCTTTCAAACGCCCCACACTGCCCGGAAGACTGTGCCCGTACACCGGACGCCATTCCTCACTCGTGACAAGCAGAAGTTCCCAAAGGTTACGGCGGAAACCGGTCAGCTTGTTATTGGATGAACTCAAGCGTTTGAACTCTTCCATCAACGCGTTCAGCACCGAAGCGTTCCAGGTGTATTCCTTCTTCACATCCTCGGGAAGAGCGACCATCTCACCGTTCTTGTCGTAACGGTAATCCTCGAAAAAGTTCTCGGCCTTCTCGTCTTTCTTCACTATGTTACGGATCATTTCCTGTCTCATTTGTTTCTCGGGTTCGCCATGACGCTCAACCCAACGTTTCTTGTATTTCTCGGGAAGGGAGGAATAGGCATACAGAGCCGGATTATTTTCACCACCGCCACGGGAAACGACATCCAGTTTTTCTCGGGACAGCTGGCTATTCAAAGTGCCTTTGGGCATTATATCCAGCAACTCTTTGTAAGTTACACACAATATATTATCAAAGTATTCCATCTCCCAGCTTGATTATCAATCCTCTAAATCATTCAAAGGGACATGCTTCTTCAGCAGCCGCACGGAGATCCCGAAATTCAACACTACGAGAAGTTCCAGCAGCGGATTAATAAAAAAAATAGAGAGCAGGATCCCGAAACTCATACAGAAGTAAAGCACGCAAAAGCGCTGTTTTCGTTTCAGACGAGCAAACCAGTGCAGCTGGTCGCTGAACAATGTCATCAAATCATTTTTCATGGCTACTTGTATTTTGAGGATTACCACCTACTTTGGATCCACCGCGCTCAATGGCGAGCTTACGAATGGAACGGGCCAGTTTGCTGTTCTTACGGAAGGCAAGCGCATGACTCACCATCACGTTTGTACAGCCCATCAGTTCGGCAATTTTATTCACCTCACCGTATTCTACAACTATTCGTTCTTTCATACTATCTAATATTTAAATTATCGTAGTGGGCAGTCGCGGATTCGAACCGCGGACCATAACCTCTCCATTATAGGAGTTTAGTTTGTTCTACCAGCTGAACTAACTGCCCGAGAAAATTATTAAAGCTCCTTTATCGCATCCTCCGGAACACATATTACAGTCCAAACCTGACCATTTTTCATATAATCGATATTATATTCCCGCACGAACGTACAAATGTTATAATCCCAGTCACGAACTATACCATCAATGATCTCACCATTTCTCTTGGTGATTCTCACACTTTGTCCCTTTTTAAATTTTACTTCCATTTTGCTTCTTTTTAAATTCTCATTGTTACCTCAAGCCTTTTTTGTAGCTTTGGGGCGTGTTTAAACTTTAATCACGTGGCAAATATAGTCTAAGTTTCTTAGACAACAAAGTATTAATCCAAATAATTTAGATTTATGAGCGTTTTTTCTAAGAATCTTAGATATCTAAGGGAGAGTAGGGGACTTAAATTAGATGAATTTGAGTTTCTGGGCATCAAAAAAGGTACAATGTCAAACTATGAACTGGGTAATACAGAACCTAAATTGAGTTTGTTATGTGAAATATCTAAGTTTTTTAGAATATCAATCGACGACTTTCTTTTAAAAGATATAGAAGCCGAAAAAATTACACCAGTAGTAACGGAAACAGCTCCTCCAGAAACAGCTAACAATAATTTTAGGGAGCTTCTGGATGTTTTAAGGGAAAAAGACTCCACCATTCGAGAAATGGCAGAGGAAATAGGGATGCTCAAACAGACAATTACACAACTTAAACAGGACAAGTCGGGGCGTGTTTCGGATGCAAGCGATTCTACGGTTGCCAATGCCATCTAAAACGTGTTTTATGGGGAAAGGGAGGTAAAAACAGTTAAATCACTATTTTACAGCAGAATATATAAAAATACAGGGGAGTAAATAAATATTATCTATATACAATTTACCCCCTACAATATTATAAAAACCGATGAATACCAAATAAAAAAAAGATATTTCCCCGTTTTATTAGAACAAAATAGGCACAAAAATGAATAACCAAATGAATAAGCAATCAAAACATTTCGTTTTTGTAATAGCTTAAATGAATAACCAAATGAATAAGCAAGTGAATAACCTTTCCACTTTTTAAGACGTTCAAAGCGTTCAAACGGATAAATACAGCCTTCCATCATAGTTTGACACTTATAAGGGCAAAAAAAGCCGCTTTTGCGGCTTTTAATTGCGTTCTAAGGCATTTTATCCCTTTCTGGTACATGTTATCAAGCGAGACTGAATAATCATTGCACGTTTCGTGTATTTGGCAATGTCATCAACCAGTCCAGCATGTAAAAGACTACTCTTAGTGATTCCGACCTGTTTCTCCGTCAGAGTTTCAAAAATGGCCGATATACTACCAAAGTAGATGTTCTTTTTCTCAAAAATCAAATGTACATGGATAACTTTACTCATGATATATAGTATTTATTTCACTGCAAATATACCAAATATCAGCTATATGGAATAATTTTAATAAATAAAAATAGGAGAGAAGCGAAGCGCTCCCCTACTCCACTTGCATAAATTACACCATTTGGTTATCTTTGTATATGGAAGTATGGCCTGGGCAAAGCATCGGAGTGAAATAATACCATACTGCCTGAATTCTCCCCTACTCCACTCCTAATGTAAAGAGATTCATTTGAACGGCGTTCAAACAAGGTTCAAATGTAAGCTCGATGTAAAGCGATGTAAACGCTTCGTTTTTCCACCCAGCTCACTCCTACCCCGTTCTAACGCTTTGAAAACCAAAGCAATCAGATATTTTCAGACCGACCGAACTTTGACACGCATCGTTTCTCCCCCCTTACAAGGGCCTCAAAACCGGCCTGTTCTTTGTACACATTATCCGGGGTACTTCCGGCAGGATTGTATTCCTCCAAATCACATGATTGCATGCCCAACAACAGGGCGGCACATGCTGCAAATAGATATTTCTTATTGTATTTCATGATAGTTATTTCTTTTTTATCTGTTAGAAATCAAGATTCAAACCAAATATAAACTGACGCTGCAACGGAGCTTTAGCCGATCCTCCGCGTTCTGCATCGTAATCCTGAATCAAATGATTCTTGGCAAAAGAGAAGAGGTTATTGGCAGTGACATATGCACGAAGTTTGGACACACCCAATTTGGAAGTCAACGATTTGGGGAATGTATAACCCAGTGATACAGTCTTGATCTTCCAATAAGAACCGTCAATGTAATTCAAAGACTCGTATCCCAGATAGTTATAGAAATTGGTCTGAGCCGGACGCGGAAAATCATTTGACGGGTTTTCCGGTGTCCAATAGTTCAAATATGCGGGGAAGTTTCCTTTTCCCTGAGGATCGTAAGCACCTGCCAGTTCATAGTCAATCATCTGTCCCCAACGAGCTATAATATATACATTCAGATCGAAATTCTTATAACTAAAGTTATTATTGAGTCCTCCCGTCCATTTTGGAGACTGGCTGCCGAGATAAGTCCTGTCATTATCATCAATAATAAAGTTGCCATCCAAATCCTGCAATTTTATATCACCCGGCTTAAAAGACTGTGTCTTCTTTGCATCTTTAAAATATTTGGCAGCTTCCTCTGCTTCATTTTCCTGCCATATTCCCTGATTGATAAAATAATGATAGGAACGCAAAGGACGGCCAATCAGCAAACTACTGGTAATGGATGATTCGGCGCCAATGATATCCTTACCATCAATCAAATCGGTAATTTCCTCATGATTGGCAGCAAAGGTAAGGGTGGAGTTCCACTTAAAGTTTTTGTTATCCACATTGACGGTATTTACCGATACTTCAATACCACGGTTCATGGTTGCACCGATATTTTGATACATCTTGAACGGAGTTGCGTTACTACCACCCATAGAAGTAGGCAAAGTACGGGGCAACAGGATATCAGTAGTCTTTGTCTGGTATAAATCGACAACAGCCGAAATACGGTTATTGAACAAACCGATATCAAAACCTAGATCCCAGGTATTGGACATCTCCCAGCCTACATTCTCATTACCCACATATTCATTGTATATATAATAGGTATAGCCATTATCCTGGAAAGCAGAGTTTGTTTTCGGAGTCAAGCCCGACTGAGTTCCGTAAGCCATGATACCCGAGTTACCTGTCTTACCCCAACTTAAGCGCAACTTCAAGTTGCTAAGGGCTTCCACATTCTTCAAGAATGCTTCATCACTAATGCGCCATGCAGCAGCTACTGAAGGGAAACTTGCCCATTTATTGCCTTTAGACAAACGTGAGTCACCATCCCAACGATTGGAAACCGTCAACATATAGCGGCCTTTATAACTATAGTTGAAGCGCAAAGCATACGAGAAAGTCTGATGCTGTATATAATCCGATCCGATTACATAAGAGCTTTTATCATTGGCTCCCAGATTATGCCATAAATAAGAATCAACCAACTGGCCTTCACCTTGTGCATTCACCGATGTATATTTGGATTGTGTCCACGAAGTCAATGCAGTGGCACCAAAAGTATGATCTTTGACGGTTTTGTTATAACTGATAATATTATCCCAATTCACAAAACTCTTTTCGGAAGATTTGATTTTGGACAGTGACGTTGAATTCTGTCCCAAACGGTCAATAGAACCGGCCCCTTCAAAATCCTGCTTACGATAAAAAGCATAATTGGTTCCTAAATTAGAACGGAAAGTCAATCCTTCAATAGGGGTAAAATCCAGATACCCATTGGCTATCAAATTGGTTTTCAGCACATGATGTCTTGCAGCCACTTCAGATGCCTCATCCACCAACGGACTCACCTGTCCATTCTTTCCTAATGGATATTCCACCACTTTACCGTCTTCATCGTATGCTTTACCAAGAGGTGCATTAGTAGCAGCGCGCCATAGCACATTCTCGGCACGCTCATCTTGTGCATAATGAGTGATCTGTGTGGTCGCTCCTACTTTCACGGTCTTGCCCAACTTGTGCTCAATGTTCATACGCAAGTTGTACTTATCCATTTTATCATTTTTGAAAGAACCCTTTTCCTGATAATATCCGGCAGACAACATCGCGGTTGTCTTTTCCGTACCGCCCGAAGCTGTAACCTGATGGCTTTGAACAAGCCCTGTATGAAGCACCTCATCTATCCAGTCAGTCCACTCACCGTTCTGAATGGCCTGCCATTCCTCCACAGTGAAAAGTTTCTGGTCATCGGCGGTAGAATTCCACTGACCACCGGTACGAGCTGCTTCACGACGCACCTGCATATAGTCTTCCCCACTCAGCATATCAGGATATTGCGCCCAACCGTTGACACCAAAATAACCGTTGTAAGAGAATTTGGTCTTACCTTGCGCACCTTTCTTGGTGGTGATAATGATTACCCCATTAGCACCTTGCGAACCATAAATTGCCGTAGAAGAAGCATCTTTCAGCACTTCGATAGATTCAATATCAGCCGGAGCAATATCCGAGAAATCACCTCCCTGCATACCATCAATGATAAACAGCGGAGCATTGGCAACATTGTTACCAAACTCATCTTTCACATCGGACAGTGAACGCTGTCCACGGATATTAATGGTTACACCCGAAGTAGCCTTACCTGAATTACGTACAATATCCAAACCCGGAACCTGCCCCTGCAATGCTTCCATGGCATTAGATGCCGGTGATTTTACAATATCAGCCGCCTTCACTGAAGCAATAGAACCTGTAAGGTCACGTTTCTTCATCACGCCATAACCCACAACGACCACTTCATCCAAAGCCTGTGTATCAGGTTCCATTTTTATATTTATCAGACTATTATTCCCAATAGTAATTTCTTTAGTCTTATAACCTATATAGGAAATCTCCAATATATTCTTTCCACTAGGCACTTCAAGTGTATAATTACCATCAAAATCTGTAATCGTACCGTTATTTGTTCCTTCTTCAAGTACCGTAGCCCCAATAATTGGTTCACCATGAATATCTCTTACATAGCCTGAGATTTTTTTCTTTCTTTCAACAACAGTTTGTGTTTGACTGATTTTTTTTATCACAATATTTTTCCCCTGAATCTCATACGATACATTCTGTCCTTTCAGAATCTGAGCAACCGCATCCTTCAGTTCATTCGCATTGACCGAAACTGTACGGTTTGTATCCACATCACCGGCAATATACACAAACGAATAACCACTCTTGGTTTGTAGCTCCGTCATCGCCTTTTTCACCGATACATTGTTCATTTTCAATGATATACTTTGCGAATAAATGCTCAAATTAAGGCATAGCAAAGCCCCGGCCATTAACATGGCTTTTTTCCTGTAATTCATAAACTTAAGATTTTAAGATTAAAAAACTCTTGATAAAAGATGTTTTACAAGGAATGTTTTACTACTTTTGTCGCATCCCTTAGAAATACTCTTATAACTAGCAAGTTAGAAAGAACTAAGGTTCAGCCGGAGGAACGCCTTTCTTCCGGCTATTATTAGTATCTTCCCTTGAAAATAATTAAATATACTTTTCCATTGGTTTAAGGTTTTAGTGTGTTTCACATTCGGTTAATATAAGGTTATGTCTTTGTTTTTCTGTGTATAGCGTACTTTTCCTGTTTTTACAAGTGCTTGCAAGATATTCTTTATCCCTTGTTCACTACGGCTAAAGTTCCCATAGAAACGGAAATCACGCAATGAATCCGTGGCAAAGGTAATATGCACATCATAACTACGTTCCAGAATCTTAGCCACTTCGGGCAAAGGCATCTCGTCAAAGAACAACTTGCCGGAAGTCCACTGAATCATGTTCTTTACCTTTGTCGTTTCCTTCCGCATTCTTCCCTCTTCCTTATCCAGGGTCACCTGTTCATCCGGAAGCAGAATCATCTCCGCTTCCGCATGCAGGCGGTTGTCCAAGGCAACCTTGCCCTCCAGCAAAGAAACCACCGCCTCCTCATCATTCGGATAGTCCCGAAAGTTGAACTTGGTACCCAACACCCGGACAGAAAGAGAAGCCGTCTGTACATGAAAAGGAAGCTTTTCGTTGCGGGCTACCTCAAAATAGCCTTCTCCGCTCAGCTCCACTTCCCGATTGTCCACTCCGAAATCCTGCGGATAGACCAGCCGGGAACCGGCATTCAGCACCACCAGCGTGCCATCAGGCAAACGAAGACGAGTCTGTGCCCCCAAAGGTGCTTCCACCTCTACCTGAGTCAAGGCCTCTTTCAGATTGCTTTCTCCCTTCTGATAAGAGAAGAAAGAGACAAGCCCTACCACCAGCACGGCTGCCGCATATTTGAATACGGACTTCCAACCAATAGTCCTCTTCGGCTGTTTTGAGGTTCGATGTTCGGCCACCCGTT
>ERZ1027125.518-NODE-518-length-15973-cov-4.842254_pt1 | contig 15973 bp, 10 predicted proteins | sample MGYA00519249_ERZ1027125 | MGnify/ENA primary metagenome ERZ1027125 (study PRJEB26926, sample SAMN06164580) | human gut metagenome | biome: ENVO:00009003; feature: ENVO:2100002; material: ENVO:00002003 | host: Homo sapiens | place: USA | collected 2012 ... | reverse complement strand
GATTAATTATGTACAAATCAGAATTTTGCGACGTGGATTATCTCGATAATTTAAACGTTGTATTTGTTAAGTGGAAAAAGTTCTGCTACAGTGAGGACTACAGAAAGCCATTGAGAGAAGCTGTGAAAATTATGGCAGAACATGATGATTGTCATTATGTAGCAGATACAAGATCAGGCTTTGAGGACACAAAGGAAGATACCGAATGGGTTCTTAGCGAGTTTAATGAAACTGCATATAAAGCAGGATGTAAATATATCCTATTTATTATCGATGAGAATAATTCCTTAAAAAAAGAACTTGAAGGTCAAGCGACAGGCTTTAAAAAGTATTTTGAAGTTAAAGCGTTTTATTGTCTTGATGAGATCGAAGAGTTTCTTAAAAGCGTAAGAGAATATAATGGTTAAGATATATGCTGTTAATATCGTCAAAGTAACCGAAGAAGAACTTAAAAATAACTAGAAATCAATTTATCACTCAAAGAGATAATTCAAAAATCCCATACCCAAATACAATAACCCTTGGAATTTCTGTGCTTCCAAGGGTTCGCTTTTTAATAAATGCTCAAAGTATTATTTAATTACTTTGATAAATCAATATTTCTGACAGTATCTCTGAGTTTAAGAACGCTTGACGGAGAAACCGAAAGCTCGTCGATACCCATTCTAATAAATTCCTCGGTAAGAGCGGTGTCGGAAGCAAGCTCCCCGCATATACCTATCCACGCTCCGTTTTTGTGAGCGTTATCAGCCGAATACTTTATAAGGCGTAATATAGCTTCATGATGAGTATCGCAGAAACGCTCCACACTACTGTTTTGCCTGTCGCAGGCAAGAGTATACTGAGTCAGATCGTTCGTACCCACGCTGAAAAAATCTACCATAGGCGCAAGCATATCGCTTATTATCGCCGCCGCAGGAGTTTCTATCATAATTCCAAGCTCCGTTCCGTCGCTGTAGGCTATACCGTTTTCTTTAAGCTCGCGCTTTATATCGTCGCATATCTTCATTATCTCCGTAAGCTCCGATACGCTTGTTATCATCGGAAACATTATTCCCAGTCTGCCATATGCCGAAGCTCTGTATAACGCTCTCAATTGCGTACGAAAAATTTGCGGTCTGGTCAGACATATCCTTATAGCACGAAGTCCCAAAGCGGGATTTTCTTCTTTTTCCAGCCCAAAATAATCCGCCCGCTTATCCGCTCCTACGTCGAGAGTCCTTATTATCACTTTCTTACCCGCCATACTTTCGAGAACGCTCCTGTATACCGCAAACTGCTGCTCCTCCGTAGGGTAATCGTTGTTTTCAAGATACAGAAATTCGCTTCTGAAAAGTCCTATTCCCCCTGCATCGTTGGCAATGACCAAACCCGTTTTGTCAGCTGAGCCTATGTTTGCAAATATATCGATCCTGCGTCCGTCCAGTGTTACGTTATCCTTGCCTTTCAGCCTTTTAAGAAGCTCTTTTTGCACGTTGTCCGCTTCGAGCTTATGCGTAAGCGACGCAAGAATTTCCTCGTCGGGATCTATAAAAACCTCTCCGCTGTAACCATCTACAGCTGCGGTCGCTCCGTCGCGGATTTCCGATAACAATTTATCTCCTACTCCTATGACCGCGGGAATATTCATATTCCTAGCAAGTATCGCAGTATGAGAATTAGACGAACCGTGCGCCGTAACAAATGCCAGCACTCTTTCTTTGTTCATAGACACAGTTTCACTCGGAGCCAGATCGTCGGCAAAAATAATAAGCTTTTCGCCGCTTTTTGGGGTATCCGTACTCCTGTTCGTCAGACAGTCTATCAACCGATCAGATATATCCTTTACGTCCGCCGCTCTCGCCTGCATATATGAATCGTCCATAGATAGAAACATCCCGGAAAAATTATCCGAGGCGGCCGCTACCGCATACTCCGCATTTATAAGCTGCGTTCTGATCATACTTTCTATCGATTCGTTATAATCGTCGTCCTCCAACATCATTATGTGTATCTCGAATATACGGGCGTTAGTTTCGCCCGCTTCCTTCAATGCCTTGTCATATATTTCTTTAAGCTGAGAGAGAGCCTTTTCCTTTGCAATGCAAACTCTCTCAAGCTCTGCCGCAGGATCTTCGATATGATACCTGCGCACCTGAGCGTCCTGCCGCCTGTAAACCGACGCTTTCCCTACGGCAATCGCTCCGCAGACGCCCTTGCCGATGAATTTTTTCATTCTGCGTTCCCCCTTTTTCAGAGATCAGCACTAAGGCAACACCGCACAGCAGTTGTACGCAGTGCTGCTTTATATATTATATCATATTTCTGTAAAAAAAGTCAAGGTAAAAGCGTCATTTATCACCTTTTTGTATCCTGAAAATAAGATAATCCAGATTAGCTATCTGCTTTTCTTTTTTATGAATCTCGTCAAGCAGCCTGCTTCTATGCTTTAATAAAAGCTTTATTTCACTCCCGCACAAATCGTTTCTGCTGCAATCAAGTATCTTATTTATCGTTCGCTTATCGCATCCTGCCGCCTGTAAATTATCCTCCATTTCCTTTTCTGTGTAATCCTTAGGTAACATAAATATCACTCTCCAAAATTATAATATAACATCAGACGATTTCGGCATTAACTGTGTTCATGCACGCCTCTTAGGAGGCGAACATATTATTATTCGGCAGGAGATCAATCTCCTACCGAATCCGGCTGACAAGGTCAGCCTCTGCTTGCTGCAAGCAAAGCTTTAAATTAAATTTTATCACAATTGATTTGAAATAGCAAATACTTATGGCGAATATACATTCATGCTTGACAGGTATGATCATATCTGATATAATATCTTTAAGGCAATACCGCACAACTATTGTGTACAATGATGACAAAAAACGGAGACGAAATTATGGAACTAAGAGTTTTACAATACTTTCTCGCAGTTGCAAGAGAACAAAGCATTTCTGCAGCTGCCGCGTCGCTTTATCTGTCGCAGCCTACGCTTTCAAGACAGCTCAGAGATTTGGAAGAAGAGCTGGGCAAGCCGCTTTTTATACGCGGTAAAAGGAAAATAACTCTTACCGAGGAAGGAATGATCTTAAGAAAACGCGCCGAGGAAATAATTTCTCTTGTCAGAAAAGCCGAAGATGAAATATCTGTTTCAGACGAAACGGTTTCGGGAGGAGTTTATATAGGCGCAGGAGAAACCGACGCTATACGATATATAGCCAAAGCGGCAAAGGCGGTACAGAATAAATACCCTGAAGTACATTTTCATATTGCCAGCGGCGACGCTGCCGACGTTACAGAGCGTTTGGATAAAGGACTGATAGACTTCGGTATTCTGATCGGAAATATAGACACTGCAAGATATAATTCCATGGAGATACCTGCAAAAGACATATGGGGAGTTCTTATGAGGAAGGACAGTGAGCTTGCAGAAAAGGAAAGCATTACCGCCGAGGATCTGTGGGATAAACCTCTTATAGTACCACGTCAGGCTGTGCAAAGAAATGAATTTAAGCAGATGATGAAATGCGAGCTTTCAAGCCTGAACATAACCGCGACCTGCAATCTTATATACAACGGCTCAAAAATGGTCGAGGAAGGCATGGGCTACGCCATAACGCTCGATAAGCTTATAAACTGTACGGGCAGCGAAATATGCTTTAAACCTATTACTCCTCAGTTTACGGCCGGAATGAGTATTGTATGGAAAAAATATCAGGTATTTTCAAAGGCATCTGAAAAATTTATTGAGGCATTAAAGGATATTCAGGCTGTAAAGCATAGCCTGTAAATAATAAAAAAGCATACTAACTTTAAAGCTCTGCTTGCAGCAAGAAGCTGTCTGACTGTTTCAGACAGTTTCGGCAGGTAATTAAACTCCTACTGAAGCACAAGATATTTGCCTATATTGTCTGATATTATAAGTTTTTCCCGATTCAAAATCATAGATCAAGCCTGAAAGTAAGAAATATCAAAAAAATTATAAAATCTTTGTAAACCCCTTGCATTTTAAATTGATATGTGGTATAATAACTAATAAGATTGATTTTAACGGAGGATAAAAGAATGTCTGTACTTGAAATAGCAGCAGGCGCTGTACTTATCGTCGCAAGTATTATCATCATCGCAGTCGTGCTCGCTCAGGAGAGCAAGGAGCAGGGTCTTACTTCCGCTATCGGAGGCGGCTACAACGAGTCGTTCTACGAGGGCAACAAGAGCAGGACCAAGGACGCTAAGCTGTCGAGATTTACAAAAGTTTCCGCAGCAGCGATTTTTATAATAACTCTTGCGCTAAATGTTATAGTAGCATTTAAGAAGTAAAGCAATATGCCCTGCCGAAAAGCAGGGTTTATTTTTTGCTGTTAATTTAGGTTAGCACATCAATGAATACGGCACGGGGCTGTATTCGGAACAGGAAAGGAAAAAATTAATGTCTAAGGATTCAAAGAATGTAAGGAAAGAAACTGAAAAAACAATACTCTCGGCTCTTAAAACAAAAGGCGGAAACGCACGCACATTTACCGAGCTGTATAAACCGCTAAAAAAGCTTATGACCAAAAAAGAGCTTGACCGTGCGCTTGAAGAGCTTATCAAGAAAAACAAGGTTATAAACACGGGTTACGGATACATTCTTGTATCGGATAAATCGCTTGTACCCTGCACCGTTTCACGTCTGAAAAAGACCTTCGGCTTCGTCCGCTCGGATATTGACGATAAAGAGTATTTCGTTGCGGGCAGATATCTCGGCGGCGCTATGCCCGGAGATAAGGTGCTGGTGCAGACCTATGTCGGCAGAAACGACCTGATAGAAGGAAAGGTCGTCGAGATAACCGAGGAAAGCTTTTCACGCTTTACCGGAAATATCGTCAATGAATTCGGAGAGCTGAAGCTCGTTCCCGATACGCTGTCAAAATACGCGATGACAATAGAAGACGGCGACCTTTTCGAGCTTAAAGAGGGAGATAAGGTTCTCGCCGAAATATGCTACAGGGGCGACAGCCATTCAAAACACAGATGCAGGATAATCACAAGCTTCGGCAGCTCGCTTAAAGCTTCCGTCTGCGCTATGAGCGTTCTGGAGCTTAACGGTCTTACCCCCATCTTCCCTCCCGAGGTCATCGCAGAGGCTAAAGCCGTTTCCGATGTCCGCTCCGTAAGGGCAGAGATACCTGACCGACTCGATCTGCGCGATCTGCCTATATTTACGATAGACGGCGCAGCCACTAAGGATATCGACGACGCAATCTCTGTGGAAAAGACTGAAAACGGCTATCGTCTGGGAGTGCACATTGCCGATGTGTCGCACTATGTAAAGTCCAAATCCGCACTCGATAACGAGGCTTTTGAAAGAGGTACCAGCGTTTATTATGCGAACAGGGTCATACCTATGCTTCCAAAGGAGCTTTCAAACGGCATATGCTCGCTGAACCCTCAGGAGGACAGGCTTGCTTTTTCCGCTCTTATGGAGCTTGACAGCGAAGCCAATATAGTAAATTACAAATTTGCAAAAACCGTCATTCGTTCCCGTGTAAAGGGCGTTTACAGCGAAATAAACGAACTGCTGGAAGGCTATAATTCAAAGGCTCTCTGCGAAAAATACGCCGAGGTCATAGACGTGCTTCCGATAATGAACGAGCTTGCTTCGCTTCTCAAAAGAAATAAACGTCAGAGGGGCGCCCCGCAGCTTGAAACGGTGGAGAGCGTGCTGATACTTGACGAGAACGACTACTGCGTAGACGTGATACCTCACGAAAGCGGCATAAGTCAGGAAATAATAGAAGACTTTATGCTGTGCGCCAACGAATGCGCCGCTAAGTTCGGAACGGAACACGGACTGCCGTTCGTATACCGCATTCACGAAAATCCTCCTCCCGAAAAGCTGGAAAATTTAAAGCTTACGCTTACCGAGCTTAATATTCCTTTTAATTTCGGCGAGTCCGTAAGTCCTAAGCAGATATCGGAGATACTGGACGGTGCCAAAGGCTCGGAACAGTTCGCTGTAATAAACGGAATGATACTGCGCTCTATGGCAAAGGCAAAATACTCCGCCGAGCCTATAGGCCACTTCGGACTGGTGCTGGACGACTACGCTCATTTTACTTCTCCGATAAGGCGTTATCCCGATCTTGCAATACACAGAATAATGAGCGATTATCTTGCAAGCGGCGACGACTCGGCCTGCCGCAGCAGATTTAACAAATTCGCATACGCCGCCGCAGACAAGGCTACTCAGACTGAGCTGGTGGCGATGCAGACCGAAAGAAGCTGCGAGGACTGCTACAAAGCCGAGTACATGAAATCAAAGCTGGGAGAGATATACGAGGGCGTTATCGTATCATGCGTACCTCACGGTATGTACGTCATGCTTGACAATAGCTGCGAGGGTCTTATAAAAATAGAGTCTCTGCCGTGGCCCGACTACTACTACGATGATAAATTCTCAATAAAGCGACCCGGCGGAGGAACGCAGTTCACTATAGGCAAGCGTATAAAAATAAGAGTCGCCTCCGCAGACGTGAGCAGCGGAAACGTAGATTTTGATTTTTATTCAGAAGTATAAAATAATACAGTCCTGCATACAAAATGTGCAGGACTGTACTGCTTTAATTCCGATTTCTGTTTATCAGCTTAGATAAAGAAAGCTTTCCCTCATCCTCATGCTCTTTATATCGTGCAAGATGGTTCTGCAATGTATCGGACGAACGCAGACTACGTAAAAATGAGTGCTTTTCGTGCCTTTGTTCTTTATATACCCTTATCTGTTCTTTCAGCTCTTCAATAAAGATTATCATTTCATTTTCATTAGCAAATATGTGGATCTTTATCATCTCCTTAATCGAAATAGCAAGGTCGATAAAGAATACGCCGTAGAAAAATCCCACCACAAAGGAAAATGCAAGATTTCTCGCCAGCCAGTCCAATCCGCTTTGTATAAACGGATCAATGAAAAAGTAGTAGAATCCGCTGAGCAGCATCCAGAAAAACGAATACAGCGGACATATTATACCCTTTATATTAAAACGGTTTTCCGTGTAATCCCACAGCTTTATTTTCAGCTTAACTATAAATATCAGACCCGTAAAATATTCAAGGGCCGTAATGCATATCGCCATGATCGCAAACAGCACAAGCTTTCGCAGCCAGTCGGTCTGTATATCCACATAATCCTCAAGCTGCGCCAGCAGATAAAGTATCATAAGCGAAAAACCGTACAACGGAAGATAAGGACCTATAAGAAATCCGGGATTGACCCATTTCCTCTCAGGATTTGTCGGATCGAAATACCTACGGAAAAACAGCTCGATAGTCCATCCTATCAGACTTCCCGTCGCAAACAGAAACGCCAGCTTCAAAAACAAATTCATTATTATATTACCTACTTTCAGCATATCGCATTCTAAGAGATAATAATAATTATAGTTGTTTTTTCACGATTTGTCAAGCATTTTGTATTTTAAGGCATAAAAAATCCGAAGTCTGCACGCTTCGGATTTTTATATTGCTCCACCGATTTCAATTTTTGTCAAGTATAAAATTCAAGAGTTAGCCGGCGAAGCAATAATTATCTGTATCATTTATTTTTTGACTTTACTGCCGCTACGCCCATAGCTACTACCGCTATAGCCGCACAGCCCGCCGCCGTACCGGTATTCGGGTTGCTGTCTGAAGCCTTTGATGAACCGCCTGACGATCCTCCGCTGCTTCCGTTAGATTGCGGCTGCGAATTTACGGAGGAGGAAGAGGATATATCGGAGCCAGAGTCTGAGCTGCTGCTGTCTGAAACGCTGCTCGAATCAGTTTTACTGTCGGTATCCGACGAGCTTTCCGAGCTGCTGTCAGCCTCCGACTCAGCTGCAGAGCTGCTTTCTGTTTCGGAAGAAGAGTCTTCCTCAGGCTTTTCCTTTACCGTCGGAGCTATACTCTGCAGGTCTTTAGTTCCCGTTATGGTTATAGTATTATTTTCAAGTATATATTCATCGCTGTCCAGAACTACTTCATAGTCGCCCTCGGGAATATCATAAAGCGTAAGTCCGTCCTCAGGAACCGAAAACTCGGTATTGAATTCTATCTTTTGGGCGGGATTTAATCTGCCGCAGTATGAACCGTTTCTGCCTCCCGCCGAACGATCCAAAAAAACAGACGTAGCTACTCCGTAGCTTCCCGCCTCTGCGCTGACATAGAAAGTAACGTTTCCGTTTGAGTCGGGAATAACAGCATTTATCATAGCTCCGCTGCGTATATAGAATCCCACAAAATACGTTCCGTCGCCTGCGCCTTTAAGGTCTATGATACGCTCCGAATCTCCGTCCTCGCAGGTTATTGTGCCGTCCCTATTGAAATCACTGCACACATCGGCAAGATTCATAGTGACCTTTACATAATTGGCATTATGGTCGCTTACATTTATGTAACCTCCCGTTCCTAAATTGCCCTTTCCGTCAAAAGTAGAAGCCTTTGACCACAATTCATGTTCGCCGGCAGTAGTGACCCATGACTGCACTGTTCCCGTTGCGTAGTCGTTGAACCACTGCCCATTATCTCCGTTGGCGTCGCAGTCGAATATAAATACGCCGGACTTATAGGCTTTATTTTTAAAACCAGCGTCTACGTACAGTCCATAAGAATTTGCCGGCATGACATAATCGCATCCGTCGATCTTCGGATAATATGTAAAATAGTATCTGCTATCCAACTTCATAGGATAGCTGCCGTCGGCGTTTTTATCCACCCGCTCTTCGCGGAAACCAATCCCGAGATATCCGTCGGACATTTCCTCCGACGGCGTCCAGTTATCAGCCGCAAGTCCTGAAAAATCCTCCATACCGGTAATATTTACTCCTACCGACGCTTCGGCTTCGAGTTCGGCTCCGTCAGCCCAGCTTATCACAGGATTTCCCTCCTTGTCCACAAGGCTGTAAACAAAGCTTTCGCCAATGTCGTTCTGAACGTTTATGTTCAGATAAGGCTTATTCACCTGCGGCGGTGTAAAATCCACTTCATTACCCTCCGCATACGCTCCGTAGGTCATTATTGCCGACAGCACAGCCGCCGCCGAAAAGCATACCGTTTTCTTTGCAAAACTTTTCACTTTTATCTCCTCCAAAATTTTCTTATAGAACGTACAAAATAATACTCCTATACAATAAACACTAAACAACTAAAAAAAAAGTTGCAAAGAATATAAAAAATAATGCGGCAGAAATTATCCTGCCGCATTATAAACTCAATGCTATACCGAATATATCGACTTATTCGCTGTCATTTTTTGATTTTTTCTTATCCGATTTAGAATCGGTATCATCAGACTTTGATTCGGTCTTATCAGACTCGGACTTTTTCTTGTCGGATTTTGACTCGGTATCGTCAGATGCAGTATCTGCTTTACTGTCAGACTTTTTATCCGAATCCTTTTCCGTCTTATCCTTTTCGTCCTTGCCGCCTTTCTCAGCCTGTTTTATGCTCTTTGCAACGTCGCCGAGCGAGGGAAGCTCCTCCAGAGTTATCGTATAGTTATTATTGTAATATTCCTTGAATCTAGCTTCCAGAGCCGCAGCCGTTTCACTGTCATCTATTGCTATTCCCGTTTCAGCCGAGAAATAAGGCTCTCCCCACAGAGCGGTAAACGACCAGAAGGCTTTTTCCTGCAATATACTCTCCATAGCAGGAAGATTTCCGCACTCGCTCATAGCCAGCGGCTTTGTTTTGCATATGTTATTAAGGAAGAGCAGCGTGTTTATCTGAGCGTCCCTGTTGCCGTCAGTGTAAATATCTGCCGCAAGCACATCACAGTATTCGTCGCCTACATACCAGTCGGCATTCTGCGCACTCCATACCCATACAAGGTTGTTCAGCTTGTGGTACTGAGTCATTCTCGTATACATCAGCTGCCACAGCCATATGTAGCTTTCCTTATCCAGTCCCCACCAGTACAGACCGTTGCTTGCAACAGGCAGAGGACGCCACAGCACGGGCACTTTCTCTTTTTTCAGAACCGCAAGCTTTGCGGAAACGGTATCGATATCCTTGATAAGCGCATAGCACTCCTTGGTTATATCTCCGTTATCGAACGCCGCTTTTGCCTCGTCCTCGCTCCAGTTCGCCATTTCCTCTACAGATATCTTCAGCACCTTTTCGGCTGTTATGGACTGCGAAGCAAGCTCGGCTGCCTGCGAACCCGCGGACTGCTGATCTTCATTAAGCGAAGAGGTATCGTCCGTTTCGGCGTTCTGCTCAGGTTCGGGAGCTACCATTTCAGGCTTGGCCTTGGTTATATCAAAATTGCAGTCTGCGATCTCAAAGGTATCGCTGCCCATAGGATCGAGCCAGTACCAGTCGTATCCTATCAGACCGCCGCTCGCCGCATATTTTTTAGCCTGAGATATCTCCTTTGTATTTTTTCTGGTATAGCCTCCGATTTCGGAAAAACGAATGGCAGGGTACTTGTCGGTTATCTTCTTGACCAGCTCGGTGGTAGCAGAATCGCCCTCGGAATCGTGCTGAGCAGTAATGACCTGTCTGCCATAATTCGAGCAGAGTATGGAATAAAGAGCCTTCGCCTGATAGCTTGCCTTCGGGTTGGAAAGGGCAGCCGTACTCAGGTCGGGATTAAGAGAGCTGATATCCTCATTCGACTGTATAGTTATAAAGTCTATATCAACGGCATTATCCGTCGACTGTATGGTGATCTCGTTTATACCCTCCTCAAGCCATATATTTTCAAGCTTCTTTTCCTCAAACTGACCTGAGCCCGACGCTCTGAATATCCATACCTCAGAACCATTAATAAACAGACGGCAGTTCACAGCCTTGTCGGAAGCTACCTGAGCGGTGATATTATAAAACTGCGACTCGGGCAGATCGAAGCTCAGGCTCCAGCTTCCCTTATCTGCGCCGCTTACATAGCCGTCGCCGCGGAAGTCTGCCCGTTCTTTAAGTACCGAAGCCTTATCTCCGGAAAGAGTTCCCGTTTCAGCCTGATAGGTTTTCTTATACTCGACATAAGGCACTTCGATAGCTTCAAAATTAGTTTCGGTATACTGAGCGGTATCGTTCGGAACGGTATCCGGCTGCGAATCGAGCTTGGTATCCGCTTCTATGGAGGCTATACTGCTGCTGTCGTTATTTTTTTTGACCTTTTCATTTTTGATTATCGATGTTCCGCAGGAGGCAAAAACCGAAAGCGTCATAACCGCCGCCGCTGCCCACGCCGCAATTTTCTTTAGTTTCATACTTTTTCCTCTTACCTTTCCTTTACTCTTTCTCTATTCTCCCGATCACATAGCGTTTTCCTGCCTGCATCTCGACCTTAAGCACATCCTTACCGCAGGAAACAGCCGTATTTTCGCAGACGAGTCCGCAGCCCTCGGGCATTACAAGCTTAACTGTCACATCCTTGTCGGGAACTATCTCGGCAATTTTAAGTCTGCCGTTATCCCACTCGCATTCTACTGTCAGCGCTCCTCTGGCACGAAGTCCCTTGAAAGAGCCTTTTACCCACGACTTAGGCAATGCGGGCAGAAAAATTATCTCTCCGTTCTCACTTTGCAGCAGCGCCTCGGTGATTCCTGCCGCACCTCCGAAGTTTCCGTCTATTTGGAAAGGAGGATGCATATCGAACATATTTGTGCTGGTAGAGTGCGAGAGCAGCGCGCGGATATTTTCCTCTACCTTTTCAGAATCGAAAAGTCTTGCCCAGAAATTTATTATCCACGCCCTAGACCAGCCTGTGTGACCTCCGCCGTGCGAAAGGCGTCTGTCCAAGGTCGCCGCCGCCGCTTTTGCCAGCTCCGGCGTTCCTCTCATAGTTATCATGTCGGCAGGATAAAGTCCGAAAAGCTGTGAAACGTGCCTGTGTCCCGGCTCTGCCTCGTCGTAGTCTATAGCCCATTCCTTTATCTGACCGTACTTTCCGATCTCGGGTTTAGGAAGTCTGTCACGCATCTTACTGAGCTTTTCGCTGTGTTCGGCGTCTAAGCCCAGTATCTGCGAAGCTTCGACGACCGCTGTGAAAAGCTGATATATTATCTGGCTGTCCATAGTAGGTCCTATGCAGAGAGAGCCTTTGGCTCCGCTACCTGTAATGTAGGTGTTTTCGGGAGATACCGACGGGCAGGTAACGAGCTTCCCTTCCTTATTCTCAATAAGAAAATCCTCAAAGAATTTCGCCGCCTCTTTCAGCGTAGGATATTTCTCCGAAAGAAAATCCCTGTCAAGAGTAAATTTGTAATGCTCCCATATATGCAGGCAAAGCCAAGCGGCTCCCATAGGCCACTGCGTCGCAGGCATCCAAAGGTCCTGCGGTGCGGTATCTCCCCATATGTCCGTATTGTGGTGGCAGACAAAGCCGCCGCAGCCGTACATTTCCTTTGCGGTGACACGTCCGTTCGGACGCATACGCTCTATGTGGTCGAAAAGCGGACTGTGAAGCTCAGAAAGGTTAGCCGTTTCAGCTCCCCAGTAGTTCATCTCGGTATTGATATTTATCGTAAACTTACAGCCCCACGCAGGCCACATATCCTGATTCCAGATACCCTGCAAATTCATAGGCAGAGTATCCTCTCGGCTGCCGGCTATCATCAGGTATCTTGCGAAGTTCCAGTACATTTCAATAAGCTTGTTATCCTCGCCGCCCTCTGCAAAAGCCGCTAATCTCTTATCGGTAGGCAGCTCGCTCTCATCTCCGCCGATATCGAGCGAGGCTCGCTTATAAAGCCTTTGATAATCTTCAATATGATCCTGCCTCAGCATTTCATATCCGCAGCGTGCGGCAAGCTCGACGTCTCTTACGCAGCGCACCTTATAATCGTCGCAGCGGAAGCTTGTCTGAACGCCTAAAAGAATAACTACCTCGTCGCAGTCCTCGCAGCTGATAAAGCTGCCGTAGGGCGACACGCTGCCGCCGACATTCAGCACCTTTATATATGCCGCAAACCTGATGCCGTCCTCCGATCCGCAGCCGCCGTAAAAGAGGATATCGTCGCTGTGTACGGGAGAATTGTCGTCAAAGTAGTCGTCTCTGCCGTCAATTTTTATGCGAACGCTCACTGCGCCCTTTTCCGATGCTTTTATCCTTACAGCCATGACCTGTGCAGGCTCGGAAACAAATACCTCACGCTCAAACTTCACACCGCCTATGCTGTATGTACAGCCCGAAACGGCAGTTTTGAGGTCAAGCCAACGTGTGCCGTACTCGCAATCGCTTTCTTTCCAATGAATAATATTCAGATCGCCGAGAGGCATATAGTGACGCTGATTAACGGGAGTTCCGCAGAATGCGTCAAAGACCAGCTTTTCAGCCTCCTCTATCCTTTCCTCAAAAAGCAGCTTTCTGACCTTTTCAAGATTCGGGAGCGCGGAAGGATTGTTTCTCTCCCTCGGACCGCCCGACCATATAGAGTCTTCGTTAAGCTGAATACGCTCGCATAAAGGCTGAGCAAAGACCATACCGCCTATCCTGCCGTTTCCGACAGGAAGAGCCTTATTCCAGTCGTCGGCGGGCGTATCGTACCATAAACAGGAGCTGCATGATCTGTCAATCATAAAAAAATCATTCCTTTCAGGATCTACGTCGCAAATTTTACGTCAATAATCTTTAGTCTTTTACATTATAACACATAAGATTTAAAATTGCAATAGTTTTGAGTTGCATTTTTCTGTAAATCCAATGCGGGTTTTTAACAAAAAATCCATAAGCACACGTTGTTGAGATACATATATAATTACATATTATAAAAAAGCTGCTTCGTCGAAGCGGGCGGCGGAATGATTATGATACTTACCTCAGTTATCGGCTGCGAGCTAAAACCGCCGTAGGAACCAAGCGTATTTATAATGACCTTTACCGCTCTTACCGGCTCGGTGTCGGATTTTGCAATCAGCGGAATGCCAAATATCAGAAAATACTGTTCTGCATGATATCCACGCTGATATGGGCGAGAACAGCTGCGGTATTTGCCAACAAAGCCAAGCCTGAAACGCTGAACCGTGCAGCAGGAATCGTACTTACCGTGCCGGAAATCGCAATTATTTCCGTTAATTTTGTAAAGTAATGCTTTCATAATTAATTCTTTGTTCAAACTGTTCATTTAAACGTTTGAAATCATTCAAAAAATCGACAAATATACAAAATCGCTTTACAGTTATTGACTTGCTTTGAATTTTGTCGTATAATAAATATTAGAATATAATAAAAATATCAATATTTTTTTATTTATTCAAATAATATTAGAAGGGGAAGAGGATAAACAAATGATCAAAAAGATTCTTTCCGCTGCGACAGCCGCCGCACTCGGCGCAACAACGATCGCAGTGGTTTCTTATGCCGCGCCTCCTGTAGAAGGAGCGGTATTGGTAAAATCGGAATCCGATCTTGCAAAGGAGCTGCTCGGTTCTACTGTAGAAGAAGCGGACTCTGCATATCTGCTTGGTATTTCTAATCTGTTCAACGTATTTCTTGAAAACGACTTTACGCCTAAAGGCTCTGACTGTGAAGGCAGACTTGCTATAGGCGGAAGTATGGTGAATAAGGGCGAATACAACAATTATATGGTAGGCTGTGCCCTTACCGGCTATGCTCCGGGCGTTAAAGACGGCAATTATGCCGAATATATAGTTCTCGGTGAAAATCTAAGCAGAGTTTCATTCGGCAACGGTTCCCAGCCGCAGGAATCCACCACTGTAGGAGGTACTCCCAACTGGTGGTATGACAGACCCAGAAATATCGTAATTTCCGAAAACACCGGAGTTAAAAACGGCGAAGGAAATGATTTCAGCACCGGCGATCTCAACGGTTCAACGATATACTACTCGGCTGAGAATGATCCTATCATAAACTTTGAGGACGAGTTTACCAAGCTTTCAAAAACGAGCTTTCAGCTTGCTTCTTACGACGGTGTAGACGCTGTATATGAGGGCGACACGCTCTACATGACTGCTACTGAGAATGACATAAAAGTAAACGGTGCAGACGATTGGGGATATATTTTCTTCGATGTTGAGTCTAACTGGATAGAAAATGCCAAGAACGTATATGTAAATGTACCCGAGAACTGCTATGTTGTTATGAATATCAGCGGCTCCGCAGTAAATACATACGATCTCAACTTTTCAAATTCCGCATCATACGGCGACGGCAATGCCGCAAAGCCTAATTTCTACTTTAATAATAAGCAGCTTGGAGAATACGAGCAGCTGGAAAACAATGTGGATGAAGCAACGCTGATACTTGCCAATTTCTATGAGGCGTCTTCGCTTTATATCTCAAACAGCTTTATCGGTACTATCCTTGCTCCTAATGCCGATGTCGAGGGTACATGGGGACACCTTTCGGGATCTCTTATCGCTAAATCATTTGAGGGCGAAACCGAGTTCGGATACAAAACTTTTAAGGGTTCGGCTCTGAAAAAAGCAATAATAGACGACTCTAGTTCAGAGGACGATGCAAGCTCTGTTGAGGATTCAAGCTCCGAGGACGATACAAGCTCTGTTGAGGATTCGAGTTCCGAGGACGATACAAGCTCCGTTGAGGATTCAAGCTCCGAAGACGATACAAGTTCCGTTGAGGATTCGAGTTCCGAAGACGATACAAGCTCTGTTGAGGATTCAAGCTCCGAAGACGATACAAGTTCCGTTGAGGATTCGAGCTCCGAAGACGATACAAGCTCCGTTGAGGATTCGAGCTCCGAAGACGATACAAGTTCTGTCGAGGATTCGAGCTCCGAGGACGATACAAGCTCCGTTGAGGATTCGAGTTCTGAGGACGATACAAGCTCCGTTGAGGATTCAAGCTCCGAGGACGAAACGGGTTCTATTGATGATACAAATACAAGTTCATCTGATGACAGCAATACAGACTCTACCGCAAGCAGTGAATCTTCTTCCGACGCAAGCTCAGGCAACGGCGGTGTAAGCGGTGACAGCACTGCGTCCAATACGTCAAGTACCTGTCTCTTATACACATCTGACGCTGCCGACGATCTTACGCGTGTAGAT
>ERZ1027125.510-NODE-510-length-16169-cov-5.093459_pt1 | contig 16169 bp, 10 predicted proteins | sample MGYA00519249_ERZ1027125 | MGnify/ENA primary metagenome ERZ1027125 (study PRJEB26926, sample SAMN06164580) | human gut metagenome | biome: ENVO:00009003; feature: ENVO:2100002; material: ENVO:00002003 | host: Homo sapiens | place: USA | collected 2012 ... | reverse complement strand
CGTAAGATCGTCGGCAGCGTCAGATGTGTATAAGAGACAGTTATATACTTGTATTATTTTCAATTCTTTTGTATAATTGAAACATGAAAAACGAGTATAGACATACCAATACAACGGTTTCCATGCTCCATTACCACTTTGTGTTTTGCCCACGCTATCGGAGAAAAATTTTCCTGATCGATGGCCTGGAAAAGCGATTTAAAGAAGTTGTTATCCAAATCTGTGAACAAAACAACATTGGGTTACTGGCAATGGAATGTCATATCGACCATGTACATCTGTTCCTCAGCGCCCTTCCAACAGAAAGTCCTGCGGATCTGATGCGCATTATCAAGGGGAATACCTCCCGGGTTTTGTTAAGCGAGTTTTCATCTTCCCTGCGAAGTCCGACGCTCTGGACCCGCAGTTACTTTGTAAGTACGGCCAGCAATGTGTCAAGTGCAACGATCCAGCGATATGTGGAAACACAAAAGACCCGGTAAATAAGAAAGGAGGCGGTGTCTGTGGCCAGAAGATCGCCCAGTGAACATGTATTTGTCCTGACGCTGCCTCTGCAGTGCGAGGCGTGGCAGCGTGACCGTCTGGATAAGCTGTTCCAGGTGTGTAATGATATCAAAAACAACCTGATCGCCTATGAGAAAAAGCGTTACCGCTGCCTTATGGAACAGCGGGTATGGAAGCAGAACCAGGAGGCGTTGGCGGCAGCTTATAAGGCAAAAGATGAAACAGCAAAGGCCAAGTGCATCGAAGTACGTAATGCCATGATCGCCAACGCCGGTTTTTCTCTATATCAATTTGAGAAACAGGCAAATAAGTACCGGAAGCACTATCATGGGTCTGGCGGCAAAGGGCTTTTGGTCCACACCCATATTTGTCAGAAGATCGCCGCCTCCGTATGGAAAGCATTTGAGTCACTGCTCTATAAAAATGGTGAGGATGTCTCTTTCTCTAAATGGTCGGAATTTACGGCTATCACCGGAAAGTCCAATGAGACAGGTATTATCTACAGTGATGAGAAGGTGTCCATCAATAAGATGAACCTTGCGGTTATGGTGGATAAGAAAGATCCCTATGGCTATCAGAGGGAAGCCCTTACGAGGAAAGTCCATTACTGCGGTATCTCCCGCCGTTGGTACGCCAGCGGATGGAAGTATTTCGTTCAGCTGACGCTGGATGGAGAACCACCAATAAAGACTTATCCGGATACCGGAGAATTGCTCCATCCGCTGGGTGAAGGCCGTGTGGGCCACGACATTGGTACACAAACCATCGCCTCGGTTGGAGCAGATCATGTTCTTCTTACAGAGCTGGCGGATCAGGTAAAAGGGATAGATGCGGAGGTTCGCCGCATCAACCGGGCGATGGACCGTTCCAGAAGGGCGTCAAACCCGCAGATGTTCCGGGAGAATGGAACCGTTGTCCCCATTTCAGATCTTCCGGAAGAGTGTCTTACAAAAAGAGGCCGACGCAAGTGGAACAAGTCGAAACGATACATGCGCCTGGAAGGCACCCGCAGGGAACTCTACCGCCGGCAGCGGGAGATGCGGATCCAACAGCATAATGACTTGGCAAACAGGCTGCTCTCCTTCGGCAGTAACCACTATATTGAGGAAATGCGTTTTCGTGGCCTTGCAAAGCGATCAAAAGAAACAAAGAAGAACGAAAAGGGGAAATTTCTCCGTAAGAAGCGTTTTGGAAAATCCATTTCCAACAAGGCGCCAGCTTTGTTTGTGAAGATCCTGAAGCGCAAGGTAGAAACAGCTGGCGGCGTTTTCTTAACAATTAACACCTTTACTGTGAAAGCAAGCCAGTTGAACCATATCACAGAAACCTATACGAAGAAGAACCTCGGCAAACGGTGGAATACGATGCCGGATGGTACAAAAATCCAAAGAGACCTGTATTCTGCCTTTCTGATCATGAATGTAGACAACACACTTGAGAAAGTAGATCTTTCTCTATGCAATAAAACCTACGGCCAATTTCTAAAGCTCCATAACGAGGAGATCCATCGTATCACTACTTTAATGAAAGCTACTCCCAACAGTATGGGCATTCAGCATACTGCTTAACAAAAATATGAAAAGGCAGAGGCTCCCGCCTACCGCAGCGCTAATTCGCTGGTTGCAGCGATTGCTGCACTAAGATTTCAGAGGATCGATAGCTCCCAGGATAGTGTTTCTTGGAAACCTGTTTATGGCGCTTCTTGTACTTTGGAATCCCACTCCGTGAGGGGTGGGAGGAGTCAATTCTCTACATTATACTGAAGCTATGGAGTATGCTAAATCATATATTTTACATTGCCTAAATGCTTGTTCAGAAGAAGAAGCCCCCGCCATATGGCGGGGGCTTCCTTATTTATCCCTTAGTACCCAGTCTTGGGCAGAACCGTGGGATAGTTCACACCGGCCGTGGACATCATCAGAGAGGGATCCACATAGCCCAGCGTTCCGTATGCGCCGTACTTGTAGCCGGACTGGACAACCGTTGTCCACAGGGACGTTCCGGTGTACCAATAGCCATTGTACTGGCCGCCTGCCTCAACCCGTCCAATCAGCTTGTAGCCGTTGTAGACCTGGGGCAGAACATACATCATGATGGCGGGCTTATTCTCCAGAGAGAAGCCTGCGGGAACCGTACCGAACACAAACCGCACATCCGTCACATACTCGCCAGCCATCAGGCCCAGGGCCGTGGAGGAGAGATCGTACTGATAACGGTTGGAACTCAGCAGGTTGGAGGCCAGAACGGTGTAATCCGTCATGTTGGTCTTATACTCAACCCGGTAGTTCACGGTGTTGTTCCAGTTGCCGGTATAGACCGTGCCGATGCGGGCAACATCGCTAGGAACTTTGATATGCCAATAAAAATTATCCAGAGACATATCGGAGTTGTTGTTGATGCCAGTGACATCATACCGGATCGTAGTTCCGGCCACCGCCTGGCTGTTGGACTTCAGCCCGCTGCCAATGGCGATGTTGATGCTGGCATTCTTGACCTCGAACCGAACCACATCATTGGCAATCTTCAGCTTCTGCTCGAACTGCTCCGTGCAAACGGCGTAGTAGGCAGCAGCACCGGACTGCTTGATGAAGTAACGGCCAATCGGCAGGCCATGGGAAGCAGCCACACCATTCACATCAGTGGTCATCGTGTCCATGATCGCATAGGTATCAGCATCCATGATCACGAACTCGGCGCCCTGGATGGGAGAGCCTGCGGGCTTGCCAGTCAGCTTGTTGTAATCGGAAGAGGTCAGCACCACCTGGATCTGTCCGACGTTCTGATAGAACTTCCAGACGATCTCAGTGGTTTCACCATTCAAGACCTTCACCGTCTTGGGCACGGTATCTACCGTATAGCCGCCCGGGGCGGAGATCATTTCAATGGTATAGGTGCCGTTCTCAATCTCCGTCGTCAGCTCAATGTATCCATCATTGTTGGAGGTGTACTCGCCAACGATAGAGCCAGAGGAATCCTTTACCAGAACACGCACGCCGTAAATCGCCTTGTTGGTGTTGCCATCAACAAACTTGACACGGATGCTGGAAAGCTGGGTCAGAACGAATTCCTCAACCGTGATCTCATTTGCGACCACGATCACATTGCGGGAAGTGGAATCCAGGGTATATCCATCGGGAACGCTGATCTGCGTCACCACATAGGTGCCGGGTTCCAGTGTTACGAAGATGAGGCCCTGTGCATCGCTGGTATAGGTGCCGATCTTCTCACCATTGACCTTAGTGATCTCGTACTTCACACCGGACAGCATCACGCCGGTCTGGTCAACACTGGTGCGAATCTGCAGTCCGTAGATTGAATTGTGCTCGAAGTTCACAACCGTGGGCTTCGTGGTCAGAACCTGAACGGTCTGCTTTTCGGTGCTGATGACATATCCATCCGGTGCCTCGATCTCAGTGATTACATAGTACCCGCTGGAAAGGTCATTGACCGTCACGCTGCCATCGATACCAGTGATGTACTCACCAACATACTCGCCATTTTGCTTGGTAATGGTCACCTTCATGCCGCTGAGCCACTTATCGTTCTGGTCAAGAGCGACGATCTTCAGCGTGCAGGTGGAAACACTTTCAAACGTCTGAACAACAGGTACGCCAGCCTTTACTTCCACTGTCATCTCAGAGATAACTGCGGTGTAGTTGTTCTCAGCATAAATCTGCTTGATCACATAGTAGCCGGGGGCCAGCTTGTTGGTCTGAACCGTTCCGGTGGTATCGGTGGTGTAGGTATCGACCAGAACACCATTCTGATGCCAAACCTCGAACTTCGTTCCGGCCAGAGGCTCCTTGGTGTCCTTATCCACGCTGTGGATGGTGATGCCGGCAATGGGCGTCACATAGAACGTCACATGAGCAGTCTCATTGGCCTTCACATGGGTCAGCTGGGAATCCTCACCCTTCAGGACATAGCCATCGGGGACAACGATGCATTCCACGGTGTACATGCCGGGGATCAAACGGCTTACCAGAGCCAAACCGTCCACATCCGTCTCATACTCACCAATCACAATGTTGTCGGTATTGCGGGTGACCTGGAAGCGGCCGCTCTTCACGGTCTCACCAGTCAAGGAGTCAATCAGCTCCACCACAAGTCCTGCGGTGGTATCCTTGAAGTAGACATCCTTGTTAGTTCCGGCAACCACGAATTCACTCTTTTCAGTGTCAACGATGGTATAGCCAGGAGCCGCATAGGTGTGGGTGATGATGTACTTGCCGGGAGTCAGATTGCCGACCATCCAGATACCGGCCTGATCCGTCACACCAGTTGCCACGATGGTATTATCCACGCAGCGCATGATGGTGAACTGGCCATCGGGGAGATCACTGCCATCCTTCTCGTCCTGCAGGTGAATGATCAATCCGCCCTTCTTTGCGTCAAAGAACGTAACCTGAGAGGTCTGGCCGTCCTTGACAACAACCGTCTGCGGAGTCGGATCGATCTCGTAGCCTTCCAGGGCCCGAATCTCGGTCACGATATACGTGCCTGCATCCAGATGCGGGACAAAGGCCTCGCCAGAGCCGTCCGTGGTAAACTGGCCGATATAGCCGCCGTCAGCAGTCTCAACCTTGAACACACAGCCGGCAATGGGCTTGTTGTTGGTGTCGGACTTGATGATGGAGATGGAGCCCAACTCTACGTTCTTCACGATGGCGTTGTTCTTCTCCCCTGCCACGACCCAAACACAGGTGGGATCGGGATTCAGTGCATATCCATCGGGTGCGGACAACTCATACACATAGTACTTGCCGACGGGAACGGGGCTCGTGGTCACGCTGCCGTCCGGACCAGTGGTATAGGTGCCCTCGGTGGTTGCACAGAGGCCATTCACATCTTTCACAACGAAGGTGGCCCCGGGAAGAGGCTTGCCAGTGGTGGCGTCCAACTTCGTGATGGTAATGGTCGTCTTGGGAACATTGGTGAAATGGAGCAATTCAGCGTCATTGGTCGTTACGATGGCATTCTGCGGAGTGGAATCCAGCTCGTAGCCATTCGGCGCCATGACCTCCTTCACGACATACACACCCGGCTCCAAACGGGTCGTATAGGCCGTACCTGCGGCATCCGTGGTGTAGTAGCCGATGATCCGGCCGGCCACCGTAGAGACCTCGAACTTGGCGCCCTCAAGAGGCAGTCCAGTCACGGAATCGGTCTTATAGATGGCGATGCAGGTCTTGGGAGCGTCTTTGAAAGTGACGGTGACGGTATTCTCACTGCCGGGGTTCAGAACGACTGTCTGCTTTGCAGCAGTGCCCTCGGGAAGGATGTATCCATCCGGGGCCTGGACCTCTTCGATGAGGTACGTGCCGTCCTTAACATGCTCCAGAACAATGCGTCCTGTTGCATCGGTGGTGTAATACTCGTCATAGTTCAGGTCGGTAGATGTGACATGGAATTTAGCCCCTTCGAGCATCTTTCCGGTCACAGCATCTTCCTTCTCGATGATGAGGGTACGCTTCTCCCAGTTGACGATATCGAGGACGAACACATCCTTGGACAGGTCGGTCACATCGACATAAATCTCATAGTCTTCCGGGTTGATGGTGTAGTCAGGCGGACCGGAAACCTCCTTGAACACATACAGGCCTGTATCCAAATCGGGAACCAGAATCTCGCCATTCTTGTCAGTCGGCTCAGTAACGCCAATGTACTGACCATCCTTCCAGTATTCAAACACAACACCGGCTACGGGGGTGTTAGCCTCCGGATCCAGCTTGACGACCTTAACTTTCTTCAGATGGTAGTTGACGACTTCGATGACATGCGTCCGATTCTGAGACTCATCCTCGCAGTTGACATAGACGTTGTATTCCTGCGCATTGGCGGAATAACCGGGGGCCGGCTGATTCTCAATGAAGCGGTAGGTGCCGGTCTGCAGGTTGCTGACCGTGATCTCACCTGCGGCATTCGTCGGAGCAGTCACGCCCTGGTAGTTGTTGTTCCACCAGTACTTGAAGGTGACACCCGCAACCGGCTTCTTCGTCATTGCATCGGTCTTAATGAGCTTGATGGTGTGGCGTGCATAGTTGACGGCTTCCACGGTAATGGTTCCGCCGCCAGCGATATCCGCCGCCGACACATAGGCGCCCACGGGCCACGTCATCTTCTCATATCCGGTAGGCGGTTCTACCTCAACGAAGGAGTAGAATCCCTCTGAGATATTCGTCACTGTGATCGTACCGTTGGCATCCGTAGCCTTAGTGCCGATGATCTGGCCATCCTTCAGGATGTTGAAAACAGCGTTGGGAAGAACATCTCCGTCGGAGCTCTTCTTTACCAGCTGAACCTTGACACGGGCATCATTCTCGAATACAAGGTTGACATCACTCTGTGTATCCCAGTAGAATTCTTTCTTCACATGGGGGGTCGGCAGAATGTAGCCAGACGGTGCGCCGATCTCTTCTGCCACATAGGAACCTACGGGCATAGAATCCCAAGGAACACCCTGCAAAGCACCACCATCACCAGTCTGGAACTCGCCGGAGAAGTTGTTATCTACGCCAGTGATCTTAATGGTTGCGCCAGCTAATCCCGTTGTGGGATTATCCTTATCTACCTTACGGATCGTACCAGTTGCGGTTCCCGTCGGTGTATCAGTGAAGACTACCTCTACCTCATGAGTCTGCGGAACAGACACATACTGAGGTTCGGGAGTATCGATCTGATACCCATCCGGAGCGCCGGTTTCCGTGATGGCATAGGTGCCGGCAGAAAGAGCTTCAAATGTATAAGTGCCATCTGCCTCAGTCACACCTGTAGCGGTATAGGAACCATCCGTCTTACTGAGGACAAATGTTGCTCCAGGTAGACCTTTGGTGGGATTAGTAACATCAACTTTTTTGACTGTAATTTTGTAGCTACCTAATTCAGGAATGTCTTTTTTCGGAATTCCCACCAACATTGCCTGAACGCCGCCAGGGGTATGGTTGCCAACTGTTCCGCCAGCATAGGTATACTGGTACACATCCACATCACACCATGCATCCGGGTTATCCACGATCAGAGACGCTACGTCGTAGTACTTATTGACTGTACCGGGAACCACGTCATTGTAGATATCGGTGTGATTGATGTGGTTGATGGCATTGATGACGTACATCAGCTCAGTGGCGATAGCTACCTTGGTATCACCAATCGCAGCACCCTGGCCCAGAGCTCGCCAGCAGACGGCCTGCACCCAGGCATTCATATACGTGGAATACTGTGCATCGCCAACCCAGGTATAATTGAAACCATTGGCAATACAGACATCGTTGTAGATGCCTTCCTCATGGGTGTAGTAATAACCAAGCATCAACTTGATGATCTCGTTATTCACCGGCTGAGGGTTGTTCCAGGGCTGACCAATCAGGCCTGTACCCATGCTCTTACCATGTTCGGCACAGAACCCAACATGAGATCCCAGAGACCCCATATTCATGGTCATCTTGTGCAACCCTACGCTGCCGGAAAAACTCGCAGATGAGTAATTTCCGATGAATGTGGCATTGCCAAGTGTAGTCTGATTGGGAACATCCGCAGCAAAGGCTGTGACTGGGAAGACACAGGTCATGCACAGGGCGGCCAGAAGCAGGGATACGATTCTCTTACCGATTTTCGTTCTTACTTTCAAAGTGTTTTTATCCTCCTTTTTAACAAATTGATCCGTAGCAGCTCCCAAAGCCTGTTTTAGGTATTCCGCTGTTGGATGTTATGTTATATGCAAAAGGGGATAAATTTTATCAGCGAGGATTGGGAAGAAAGGGGGATAAAAGGGGATGAAAAAAAAGAAAAGCCCTGGCAGAAGCCAGGGCTTTACAGGAGTAGAAAGAATTGTTGTTTTTTCAATACTTTGTCAGGGTTCCTTTACTTGATCCTCCTGGATATTCTCTAATCTTGTTTATTCACTAAATGTACTTTGTCCATACACAATACTGCGCATATAGCAGTTGCTTCCACCGAAATACTTTGTCCATGTGGTCACCGGTTCCTGGAGATATTCACTATTATGAGCGTTACAAAGAATTTTGTTATACCCACTCGCAGAACTATTAATTTTTACGACAAACACCGAATGTTCATAATCACTATTATCAGAATTTGGGGCTCCATTTTTAAATTGTAACGTTTCTCCAACGCTTATAGATGAACTACCTAAATTTGTATACACATATCCATTGTTGTAAACTTCGCCACTTGGGCCAAGACCTGTATTCTGATCAACAAACGAACAATGCATATTTACCTTTTCCCATGCACCGCTTCCCCCTGATCCGTGGCCAAACCAGTCATTTTCGTACCAGTTCGATCTCCCAGTATAGTACATTCTGTAATGATTTTTTATATTGTTTTCGTTTGTGGTGTTATTATTTTTTACCCATCCACCATATCCGGCCCAAACACATTGCGAAACAAAATTAGTACAGTCTTCATCAGCGTAATAAAACAGTAGATTCGCTTCATTAGTTTCCAATGCATAGGTGTTGGAATACGATACAGCAGAGGATACAACAAAAGGACGGCTTACACTGGCAACGGATGCGCTTTGTGCATCTGCCAGTTTTCTTTGTGACTCCTCGCTGTTCTCGTTTCCATATAACAGCAAGTCCAAATCAGAATTTTGCAATTCGACGATTTTTTCATCCAGAATTTCTTGCGGTGTTTGTCCTTCATATGCTGCATGTGTCGCAGGCAAGTTCAACTCTTCCTCTAAGAGTTTAAAACGGTGATCATTTCCATCAATATTCTGAATTTTCCAGTCGTCTCCCACTTTCACGAGTTGAAAGTTGAAAAGGAGTTTCCAAGAACTGATTTGATCATCACTGAATGCTTGGTAATGATGTGAACTGCAAAAATATATATCAGCAGATGCGGTTTCTCCCTGGATACTGATCTCTTTTGGTTTAATTTCTAACGAATAAGAATCAATAATCGTTCCGTAGATACCATTAGAGTCGATATCATAATTGATCATAGCTGAATATAGCTGAGTGTTTGAATTATCAATAACGATGTCTGAAAAATCTGGATGTGTCTGCGCCTTTTGTCCATCCATATATCTTTCAAAAAAATCTTCCAATACAGCTAAAATTTCTGATTCATCATCAGTTAAAAGAACTACTTCTGATGTATTAATTGTCTCCTCAGGCAACATATCTGAATTCGTATCAGGATTGGGCATGATTAAAGCGTTGGACGAAATTGTTAATGACACGATTAGAATCACGCCGAAAATTAAACTTAAAGCTCTTCTCATATTGCTCTCCCTTCATTTTTTAGAAACCATTGTGTGAGTACTTAAAATAGCTCCGCTCTCTCCTCCCCTCAATAGTATTAGCCCTGCTTCCCGTTTGTATATAACTACTGAAAAAAAGAGAAAAAGGCGACATACGAATACACTAAAAATCACCACGTGTTACAGTTTCTGGTGTGCAGATAGATGATAATATGCAAATGATAAAAAGGTTTATCAGAAAGAAATTCGGCACCGATGACTTAAAGATACTCATTATAGAGCAAATTTTTCGTTTGTGTCACAGTTCATGCCAGCCTTGTATCGGATCCTTTACAGTAATCTTAGCAGAATACCCCATTCGGGGCACAAGCACCCACTCCGTGAGGGGTGGGATGAATGCGCAATAAGAAGAGTAGCCTTTCGCATATAATAATGATAGAATAAAAGTCTAAAACATGCTGAAAGGAGGCTCTTCATGGGACGGAAACACCGTAAAAACCCGCATAATGACTGCTTCGTGCTGACCCTTCCCATGAAGTGCCAGCCATGGCAGAGGAATAAGCTCAATAAGATCTTTTTCTATACCAACAGGATCAAGAACCTGCTGATCAGCAACCGCTTGAAAGCCTTGCATCAAATGGAGCGTACCAGGGAGTGGAAATATATCCAAAGGCACATCCAGGAGCTGTACGCTCAATTTGATAAGCTGAAGGGGTCTTTAAGCGAGGATCAACAGGCAGCATGGAAGAAAACCTTCCTGCAGCCCTGGTTTGACCGCAAACAGGCGATGCTCCATACATATGGGTTTTCAGAATACCAGTTCCACACCCTTGTGAAGCCGTGGCAGCATTATTATAAAAGGCTGATCGGTGCTCATCTACAGTGCGGAAGCTTCTGTGGGGCTCCTGGAGCTGGCAGATAAGATCCAGCGGGTACACCTGGATCGCAGGAAGCTGCAAAGGCAAGAAATCTCTGTCGCAGAGATGGAACTACATGCCTGACGGGCAAAAACTTCAGAGGGATCTCTACTCTGCATTTTTGCTGCAATATACAAATGAGAGCCTGGACGGGTTCGACCAGGCTCTCTTAGAAAAGAACTATATGAACTTTGTCTCCCTGCATGACAGGGAGATTCAACGGATTCGGGGTCATAGAGTCCCCAGCAGTTTTGGGATTGCCAAAACCTAAGCAGAATACCTCGTTTGGGCCACAGGTGACCTTCTATAAGAGGTATAAAGAATAAATCTTATTTCCCCCGGCATAGGCTGCGGCCGACAGCTGCGTTAAGGGAAGGTTGCTTCCTTTGCAGCGATAATATTTCAGGAAAGTGGAACAACCAAATGGACAGCTAGGATAATAGACGCCCAGTCCTCCTGTTGGCATACCTACTATACTGGAATCCCACTCCGTAAGGGGTGGGAGCAGTCAAATATAATAGGTCCAACACAGGTATAGTTGGCTTGGCAGCCAACAGGTATTCTTTTATTCCGTTTGTGGTATATCTGGCAATGTGCCGGTAGAGTGGGTACTGTATTTCCGGTATCCACTCATTCTTTTTCAAAAAGATCTTAATATATTTTCCCCTCTTCTGCATATAACAAGGCAAACACATTAAGGATCATCAATTTCAGGAGATCAAAAACAAGGTTGGCGTTGGGCTGTTTCAGCAGGTTTTCCCTATATTTTTCAGAAATATAGGAGGAAAGCCCTATGAAATATGTTGTTATTGCTGCTTTAATTTTTCTCTTTTTGATTTTGGTCGTTCGGATCATTTTTTCAGGATTCGCCTTTGTGGCGTATGTCCTGTCTTTGGCTTCAGACCCCAAAAAGGCTGATGCCCTTTGCCATACAATGGAGACCTACACAGATTGCTCTATTCGCTCCATGGAGGCAAAGAAAAAGTACGGACCCACAACACAGAAAAAGAGCAGCCGCCCATCGCCCACAAAGCCCTGGCAGCTGCTCTTCGAGTTGTTGAAGTCAATTGTTGGCGCAATTGGCTCCACACTCACAAAACACCTCATTGAGAGGTTCTTGGGATAACCTGCTCTTTGAAGCAGATCCCTCGCCTATATAATATGCAGGAAATGAGATTTTTCATCACACTGCTTTCTTCATAATACACCACCCATCCCTTCATTACAATATTCTTCAACATTATATGCAAAACTCCAGGAAATTTATTGTGAGCGCCATGACTAAGACTGCACGCCGCAAGCTCATTCCATAAGAGATGAGAGGAATCAAAAACGCCCAAAAACCAACCATTAAGGGGCCACCGTCTCTGCGGAGATGGGTTCCCTTAAAAAAAATAAAGAAATCTCTTAAACAAGTATTTTGAAGCATAAAAAGAGGCCCGTTTCGGTTTTGAAGCCAAAACGGGTCTTAACTTTTTGTAGGAGTAATCCTTATACTCCCTGAAGAACGCTTGCTCCACAAGCATTCCCCGTCCACAGCATGAGCGGCCCCACCGCCCCATCTTATCTTCTATTGTTTTCTATGTCTTATTTCCCTTTCCTGAAAAAATACCCGGCTCATATTGAACCGGGTATCTTTTTACCTATTGTCTTCTTTTAGGAATAGGTGCCAAGGGCAGAACTCTTGTTTCCGAAAAACTGGAAACAAACCAACGCTCCATCACTCATCTCCGCTACGCCAACTCCAATGTTGTCTAGCTTTGCTTTTGTCATGGTTTTAAAATGATCCGGAGAATTAACCCATTTGTCTACAGCTTTTTCAGCTGCTTGAGTCCCAGTTTCATACACTCCCGTAAGGTTTGATCCTCCACTATATGTAATTCCCTCAGCCCTACGCTTCTCAGACTCCATCTTCATATCATGCTCAGTCCAATACGGCCCAGTTTTCGCATACTCCTCTGCAGCAGCCTGTGCCGCCCTCATCAGTGCATCATCAGTAGGCAGTTCAGAGACACCATTCTCTTTCCGCACCTCATTGGTCAAACGAACGATCTCCTCACGGATGTCCATGTAATCATCCGAAGTGCCGGAAGAAGTGTTTCCATTCCCGCCAGAGCTGGAAGAGCCGCTGGTCACCGTCACATTGATCGTTGCCAGCACGGTGGTATAGTCGTTCATAGACAGGCACTGGATGGTCACAGTAGAAGCTGTAAGACCCTCAAGGGCCATCTGGTTCTTGCTGGAGTCCCAGGAAATTTCTGCAACACGCTTACCATCAACAAACTTGTTGCCATCATAGGCAGTCCATCCTTCCACAGAAGACAGTTGGTCATCGATATATACCTTATCACCAATGCCAATATTTACAGTGTAGGATCCACCCTTCTTCAGCACCAGAGTATCGCCGGCACCATAAGAGGTCTTCGTGCTATCAGAGGGAGTCGTCGGCTTCGTCTCGGTGGGCTTCTCCTCTTCCCCACTGCCAGGATTGGCGATCTTCGTCTCATAGCGGTACAGCATGGCAGCCACATGAGAACGCTTAATGGCGCCAAAGGGATTCATCGTGGTATCGGTGGTTCCACCGAGGATGCCGGCAGGGACAGCCCAGTTGATAATAGCCGTCTTGATCTCGCTGCTTACATCCTTCATATCCGTGTAGGGGTTGCTGGCGTTGCTCTTCACATCGGCCTTGTTATTCAGCTTCGCAAAGTTGTAGAGCATAACTGCAAACTCACTGCGGGTGATACCCTCGTCGGGGTTAAGCGCAGTAGCATTTAGCTTGCTCTGCATAAAGATCTTATTTTCTTTGGCCCAAGTGCAGGCATCCGCATAGTAAGCGGTAGAGGTAACGTCGCTATAACCGCTGGTGCCGCTCACCTTAGGAGAGCCGGCATATCTATACAGCACGGCGGCCAGCTGGCCACGCTTCATCTGGGCATCAGGGCTGAAGGTGGTAGCCGTGGTGCCATTGAAAAGGCCCTTATTGACAATGAATTCGATCTCATCATGGGCCCAGTAGCTATTAGGGACATCTGTAAACTTCGTTGCAGCGAAGCTCACGATACCCACGCACAGGCTGGCCATCAGGGACACAACCAGCAACAGGGACAGGGTTCTCTTGTTCTTCATGTTCAATTATCCTCCTAAATTGAATTATATTTTGATCGCTGCATGAAACAGCGTGGTTTCCAGCTTTTCTGGAATCTGGTATATTATATGCAAAAGGGGAAAATTTTATTTACTGATGAAATGTGTTCAAGATATCTTGATACGTTACAAGGGATACGTTACCAAGTTCATTTGCTCTATCAACACATCCCTTTGTAAAGCCGGACTTAGAGAACAGGTAAAGATGGGTCTTCTTATATGCGAACAGCTCACTCCGATGAACCAGGGTTTCCAAAACGCCAAGATCCACTTTTTCATTTGTCCACTTACACTCACCGAAAACCGCAGAATTCTTATCCTGTTCTCCCATAATGTCGATTTCGGTCTGACTTCTGGTTGTAGGATCATTCCCCCACCAGCGTCCCAGTGATGTGAACTCGATGGGTGTCTTTCCGGAAAGGAGCATTTTCCAGAGATACTGTGTCGAAATATCCTCAAACACCTTTCCCATATAGTCGGTAAAGTGCGGCTGAATCCGTTTATAAACCAAATCCTCTGCTCCCCGAGCAATCATTGAATTATTTTCAGCCACAAATCGATACCAAAATCGGAACATATTATCTGCAATTGAATAGATCGTCTTTCTAGAAGCCTTTTCACCATAGGGAATTTCTTTCTGAATGATTCCCAAAGAGATCAGGTTTTTGATATAATTCACACAGACATTGGTATCTTCACCGACTTTGTTTGAGATTTCGGAGATTCGGGATGACCCTGTGGCGATTGCCGTAATGATTGCCGTATAAATTGCCGGTTCCCGCACTTCCTGTTTCAGGAGATTGGTCGGTTCCTCATAAAGGAATGATATCGGGTTCAAAAAGGTGTTTTTGACATTCTCCTCTACACTGAGCTTATCACTGACCTGCAGCAAATATTGCGGAGTTCCGCCAACCATACCATAAATCAACGCCTTATCTTCCCCAGACATCCCAGAGAGATAACGGCAAGTCTCTTCAAAATCGAAAGGAAGCAGTTTGATCTGTGCTGTCCGGCGGCCGTAAAGCGGAGCCTTATATGCCAGAACATGATCTTCCATATATGACATGGAGGATCCACAAAGGATCAGCATTAATTTGGAATGAGCCTTGTACTTGTCAATCAGAAGCTGTAATGTGGATGACAGACTTTTTGAGGCTCGTGCGACATAGGGATATTCATCTAATACAAGAATGACCCTTTCTTTTTCTGCAAGCTGAAATACATACTCCAATGCAGCCTGGAATGTTGCGAAAGAAGTATCAGCACTAATTCCTGTATTAAATTCGAGAATACTTCTGCTAAGGTTCTCAAGATTCTGCTTTGCATTGCTCTCGACGCCCATGAAGTAGATTGCCCGCTTATCCTCAATGAACTTGTTGATCAGGGCTGTTTTACCAACACGACGCCGGCCATAAATAACAGCAAACTCAAACTTCTCTGACAAATATAAATTGTCCAAAGCATGGAGTTCACGTTTTCTTCCAATAAACATAAGTCACCTCCTTGATGGAATTATGTAAGTAGATTATATCACGTTCAATGAATTAGTCAAGTATAATTCACTAAATTATGATTGAGTAAATCAGAAGAGTAGTGTATGATGAAAGTAAAGAGCTGATCCCATCCAGAAAAAGAGAAGGTGGAGTGAAGGGGCGAGTTAAAGATAATCATTATAGAGCAAATTTTTCGTTCGTGTCACAATAATTGACTTTTTCTTTCCCAACTCAGAAATATTTTCCTCCTCCTACATACACACTGGTAATCCTACCTCTATTGACATCCTTGTTCGCCATCTTTATAATGGGTAATATTAAGGAGGGTATGTTTATGATGACTGATGAAGATTTGAAGGCGATCCAGCAAATGATGACTAACACAATGAATCTTATTATTGAAAATCAAATCGATCCCAAATTCAAGGCTTTAGCAGAAGGACAGCAGACAATTCTGGAGAAGCTTGCTCCAAAAAGTCGTGTTGAAGAGTTGGAAGATGAAGTATCCTTTCTCAAATCAGTCATCAAGATTCATACCAAAGAAATCGAAGAACTTAAAAAGGCACAGTGATACTTTTGGTGTGAGGGCACCATAAAAAGTTGGGCTGCACATGGAGCAGAGTAATCGTCCATGGCTTCAGATACTGAAAAGTATCAAGGTTGACAACCAGCAGAAACCCCTCAACGGGATGGCAGCAATGTCATCCCGTTTTCTTTGGTCTAAAAGCCGATGGAGGACATACATAGAACCACAAAAGAGGATAACGGCAAGCTCTTCTACCAGGAAAAGAGAAGGCAGAGTGAAGGGGCAGGTTAAAGATATTCATTATAGCTGTCTCTTATACACATCTCCGAGCCCACGAGACCGGAGCCTATCTC
>ERZ1027125.508-NODE-508-length-16208-cov-5.185662_pt1 | contig 16208 bp, 16 predicted proteins | sample MGYA00519249_ERZ1027125 | MGnify/ENA primary metagenome ERZ1027125 (study PRJEB26926, sample SAMN06164580) | human gut metagenome | biome: ENVO:00009003; feature: ENVO:2100002; material: ENVO:00002003 | host: Homo sapiens | place: USA | collected 2012 ... | reverse complement strand
CGTAAGATCGTCGGCAGCGTCAGATGTGTATAAGAGACAGATGAGATAGCTGTTTTTATATAATTCTTAAAATTCAATTAAAAATATCCGTCGTTTTAAGTCAAGCCTATTGCAAAATCGGAAAAATTATATTATAATTAATAGGTATAATAAATTATAGATAATCAACAGACGACAACAAATACGGCTGATATGGAAAGGAATAATTAAAAATGAAAAACTACAGATATAGATTATTTAAGATACTCTCGGTTTCGGCAGCGATGATAATTACTGCGGTTTCCGCGTCGTCCTGTCGGAATAATACGGATAAAAACAGCGGCTTAGACGCAGGCTCTGTCGCTGCCAGCGAATCGCAGCAGAACGCTGCGGGTACAGACGGAAATGTGAAGATCAAATCCTACCGATTTCCTGAGTTTATGGAGGATATGACGAACGCAGACGTGCTTTCAAACGTTATTTACACCAGCTTTGATTCGGCGTCGTTAATGGTCGAGCCTGAAAAGCAGCCTTTCGACGGATATAAATGCACCGCCTGTTTTAACGGGGAGTATTATATTTTCAAGGAGGACGAAAATTACGGACTGCTGAATTCTGTTGGGGAGATCATAATCCCCGCCGACGGAGTAAGCCGGATATCCGCCGCTTCGGATCATTTGCTTCAGGTAAAATACGAAGACGGTACAACGGGATATTATCGGACAGCTGACGATTTTGCTTATCCTGAAACTATAGCGGAGTTTGACGTTACGAGAATATCTTTTGCGCCTCACGAGCCTGCCGAAAGCGGAGGCGGAGAAACGTATACGCTCCGGCTTGACGGATATGATATTTATGAAACGCAGTTCAGTTCGGTATCTCCCGTGGAGATATCTAATCTGGATACGTCCAAAAAAGGCGAGGCTGCGTACCGCGCTTCAGCAGGCTCGTCCAATTATTACATAGTGTTTGATAAATTCTATAATTTTACGGTCTATGAAGCGGAGTACGGATTTATAAGCCTGAAAATAGGCGGCAGATACGGCGAGTGCTATATACTGGGCAGCGACGATTTTGCCGAGTTGGAAACTCTAATATCGTCATTCGGCAGAGAAAGCTCTGTAAAGGCTCCGGGCAAGGATGAGAACGGAGATTATATACAGATCACTATGGGCGCTGAGGGAGATCCGCAAAAGGTCATTACAGTGTCGGCTGACGGCTACTGCCTTACGGATAACAGAACTATTGAACCGGGAGAAGGCGGTAAATATTTTTCGGTGATGAACAGCGAAACCTTTATAGATCTTGTCAACTGGGTAGATACGGCTTTGTCTGTTGAGTATTTGAAATAAACGAAGTAAAAGAGTATTCCTTTCAATGTTTGGAGTTTGTCATGCAAGGAATTGTACAGTTGTCTGTTCAGTGGGCAAGCCGCTGAATGAGAGTTTGATATCTCTTTTACAAGGAAAATCCCTCTATCGCAGGGATTTTCAATTCACCTTTTTCGGAGCTCACTTCGTAGGGGGATTTCGTCGCCTGCGGGCGACGACGAGGGACTCTGTCTCCTCGACCCCTGCAAGCCCTTTAAAAAGGGCTTGACCCTAAACTTTATCTATTGACAAGAGCTTTTACTTTTGTTTAAAATTTATCACGAAAGACCTACAAAATAAATTATCACAATGTAAAAGTATCTCTACACTACCGTTTGGGAGTTTGTACCCAAAGGGTACAAACTCTGGTGCAGCCCAAACGGTCTGAACGAAGTTCAGACAATGAAAAGTCACAACAAAGTGAGGGGCTGCACAGTTGACATATGTTCGGTTATGTGTTATCATGGTTTTAGAAGATTTCCTGCATTTTGTATAATTCTTCGCAGTTTCGGTTAAATTATTTGTAATAACGAAGCTTGCGGAGGTTTTAGTATGTCAAAATCAAAGAAATCGGCAAAATCAAATAAATCTAAAAACGTAAACAAAAAAATAAAAGATAGTCGGAGCTTTGCTCCCGAGATAAATCTCTCTTCCGTACCGCTGGGAGCATACGGCTATCCGCAGATGTGCGCACAGCCGCAGTCTGCCGAGGCTGTGGACTCGGACGGTGCTATGATAAAGGAATTCGGCATTGCAAGTCCGGGCGGCAGACATAATATTTACTGTCTGAATATAATCGGTCAGGTTGAGGGGCATTATATACTGCCGCCTGACAATAAGACAACGAAGTACGAACACATTATACCCGCTCTTTTTTCCATAGAGCAGGATGAGAGCGTAGAGGGACTTCTGTTAGTTCTGAATACTGTGGGAGGCGACGTAGAGGCAGGTCTTGCCATAGCCGAGATGGTGGCAGGGATGAAAACTCCCACAGCATCGGTAGTGCTTGGCGGAGGTCACTCCATAGGCGTACCTCTGGCAGTGTGCGCAGACAAATCGTTTATCGTTCCCAGCGCGACCATGACCATTCATCCTGTCAGAATGAACGGTCCTATCGTCGGCGTACCGCAGACACTTTCGTATTTTCAGAAAATGCAGGACAGGATAATCAGATTTATCACAGATAATTCTAATATAACGGAAAAGAAGCTGCGTGAGCTGCTTATGGCTACGGGAGAGATAGTCATGGACGTAGGTACGGTCATAGACGGCGAGGAGGCAGTGAACTGCGGTCTGATAGACTCGCTTGGAGGACTGTCCGACGCGATAGAATGGCTGTACAGCGAGATCGACGGAAAAAAGACTGAGGAAAACAGCTCCGCCGAGCAGTAGATGAATCGTAGAGGATAAGGACTGAGCCGCAGATAAAGCGTTTCAGTCCATACATATCTTTAAAGAATAAGAAAAAGAGGTACATATTTTGGCAGAGAAAAAGAAAACCACGGCTGCAAAAACTGCGGCTAAAGGCGCTTCTTCACGGGCTGCCTCCGCTAAGAGCGGCAGAGCGGCGTCGGGAGGTAAAAAGACCGATGTGAAAAATGAGGAGAGCGAGGCTCTTTTCCGTGAAAGACGAAGATTCTGGTCGCTTATACTGTTTTTCTTCGGGATATTCGAGATAATAGTGACGTTTGTAAAGGGCGACGGAGTGTGGAATGCGCTCTATGATTTTAACAGGGGAATGCTGGGGGCTTCGGTATTCCTTTTCGGTATTTTTATTATCTATATGGCGCTTACGATAGCGTCGGAGAAGTCTAAGAGCGCAGTTATTGCGAGAGCCTTGCAGGGCTTGGTAATGATACTGCTGCTGTCGGCGGCGGCTCAGATATTCTTCGGCAGAGAGATAGAAGGCAAAAATCTGTGGCTAAAGCTGGGCGGATTGTACAACGACGGTAAGACTCTGCACGGCGGCGGACTTTCCGCGGCTCTGATCGGCTGGCCTCTGCTGCATTTTTTTAAAAAGACGGGAGCGGCTATAATAATCATAATGCTTATAGTGCTTTTTGCTCTGCTGCTTTCAGAGATAACTTTGCCGCAGCTTCTTCACTGGCTGTCAAAGCCGTTTGTAAGCAGTGCGCAGGCTTTGCGTGAGGACAGGGCGGAGCGTGCCGCAGAGCGTGAGTATTCCGAGGAGCAGAAGCCCGCACAAGCTAAGACAAGCAGGCGTGCAAAAGAACGCAGCGATGATGGTTTTGATGATTTTGATTTCGGAATACTGAAAAAGGACAGAGATAAAAATATAGATTTTGCAAAGGTGCATAAAGCTCAGTCGGAGCGTATAAAGCGTGAGGAGCAGGAGGCTGAAAAGAGAGCGTCAGACTTCGGCTTTGACAGCGGAGCGGACGAGAGTACGCCGCAGGAGGAAGTTCCGTTTGACGGCGCAGTAACAGAAGAAAAAGCTAAGGAAAATACCGATAAAAAATCGTCTAAAAAGAAAAAACAGGACGATAAGCCGCTGACAAAGGCGGAGCAGGTCGCAGAGGAAAAACAGAAGCTAGCGGAGCAGATAAAGCTGGACGAGCTTATAAGGAAGGCGGCGAACGGCGGCACAAGCAGCAGACCGAAGGAGGTCATCGTAGAACCTAGCGGTCAGACGGCGATGTTTGAAAAAGAAGGCGCGGAAAAGATACCCGCATATGTATATCCGCCTGTAGAGATATTGCGTGAGGCTAAGAGGACATCCTCGGACGAGGAGATACAGAGGGAGATACAGGACAAGTCCAGTAAGCTGGTGGAAACGCTTGAAACATTCGGCGTAAAGACAAGGATAATGGGTATACATCGGGGACCTGCCGTAACCAGATACGAGCTTCAGCCTGCCGCAGGAGTCAAGGTAAAGCAGGTCACGAGCCTTGCGGACGATATTGCGCTTAATCTTGCCGCAGACAGCGTGCGTATAGAAGCTCCTATCCCCGGAAAGCCTGCTATCGGTATAGAAATTCCGAACATACACCGCGACAGCGTGTCAATGCGCGAGCTGGTGGACAGCGACGACTACCGAAAAGCTAAGGGTAAGCTTTCCTTTGCGGTGGGTAAGGATATAGAGGGAAACATAGTTATAGGAAATATTGCAAGTATGCCGCATATGCTTATAGCCGGAACTACCGGTTCGGGCAAATCGGTATTTACTAACTCGATAATCCTGAATATACTTTTCCACGCTTCGCCCGACGAGGTAAAGCTGATACTTATCGACCCGAAAAAGGTAGAGTTTCCGATGTATAACGGCATTCCCCACCTGCTTATCCCCGTAGTTACCGAGCCTTTAAAGGCGGCAGGTGCGCTCGGCTGGGCGGTCAATGAGATGATGCGCCGATACAAGCTTTTTGAGGCTAACGGCACTAAGAATATAGAGGACTACAATGAGATGGTCGACGAAATGCTGGAAGCCGACCCCGAGTGCGGGCGCACTCGTCTGCCGCAGATAGTAATAGTGGTCGACGAGTTTGCCGATCTTATGCTTGCGGCGAAGAACGAGGTCGAAGAGTCGGTAATGAGGCTGGCGCAGCTCGCCCGTGCGGCGGGTATGCATATGCTGATAGCCACGCAGTCGCCGAGAGTAGACGTACTTACAGGTCTTATCAAGGCGAATATCCCGTCGAGAACCGCTCTTATGGTGTCCAATAATACGGACTCCAGAGTAATTCTCGACGAGGTGGGAGCAGAAAAGCTGCTTGGCAAGGGAGATATGCTCTATAAGCCTGTGGGATTTCCTAAGCCTATGCGTATACAGAGCGGCTTTGCGTCTACCGCCGAGATACGCGAGGTGGTAAATTTCCTCAAGGAGGAGCATGGCTCCGATTATAATCAGGAGATAATCCACGAGGTGGAGGAGAATATGCCCAAGCCGAAAAACGACGACGGCGGCGACATCGCTATAAATCCCGACGACGATCTGGTAAATCAGGCTATAACCATAATAGTGGAAACAGGCAACGCTTCCACGGCGTTTTTACAGCGCAAGCTGAAGCTCGGTTTCCCAAGAGCCGCAAGAATTATGGACGATATTGAAGCTATGGGAATAATCGGACCGCAGGAGGGCGCAAAGCCCAGAAAGATCCTTCTGACAAAGGACGAGTGGTATGAACGGCAGGGAAAGAGCTGATCGGTAATGCCGAAAACTATGCTATTGCTGATTTCACGTCTGTTTTTATGAGCGAAGTGATTTTAGAGGGAGAATTTTTATGAGTGAAGTAATTTTAAAAGAAGAGGCTATTGAACCGTCGCAAAGAAAAAAACGCAATATAAAGAAAATCGTACTTTTTTCCGTTATCGCATTAGTTATTATCGCTTGTGTCGTTACAATGATAGTAACCATTGTAACAATGAAACAGTTTTTTGGCAGGACCGAGTATACAGAACCGAGATTTTCAGCTAATTATCGTTATGATCATTATAAGGCAGATTATCCTGCTGAGGAAGTAAGCTTCAAATCGGGTGAGAATACATTAAAAGGCAGGATATACGGCGCAGATAATGAAAAAGGTCTGATCGTCGTTGCTCATGGTATCGGCGGAGGTCATGAGAACTACATAAACGAGATAATATGGTTCGTTGATAACGGCTGGAAAGTCTTTGCTTACGATGCTACAGGAAGCTGTGAGAGTGAGGGCGACGGTACTAAGGGACTGGTTCAGTCGGCTCTCGATCTTGACTGCGCGCTGAGCTTTGCCGAGAGGGACGAAAGGCTCGCAGGGCTGCCGACATTTCTTTTCGGACACAGCTGGGGCGGCTATGCAGTCACCGCAGTTCTGAATTTTGACCATGATATAGCGGGTTCGGCTAGCATTGCCGGTTATGCGGAGCCTATGGAAATGCTTACGGAATTTGCAGAGGGAATGATGGGTAAAGCAGCGTATGCTGTATATCCGTTTATGTGGATATACAATAAGGCTGAGTTCGGTAAGTATTCGGACTTATCAGCTGTAGAGGGTATAAACAAAAATGATACGCCGGTTCTGATTATTCACGGTACCGGTGATGATATGGTCGGGTATGATAGGTCAAGCATTATTTGTAAGAAATATATGATAACCAATCCGAATGTACAGTATATAACTTATTCTGACGAGGGACATAATGGTCATGATTCGATCTTTCATACAAAAGAAGCTATGGAGTATATTGATGAGTTTAATGAAAAATACGATAAGCTTTACAATAAATATGACGGAGAGATCCCGGATGATGAAAAAGCGGCGCTTTACGCTGCTGCCGACAAGGAAAAGGTCAACGCTGTAAACGAAGATATGATGACAAGCATAAACGCTTTTTATGAGGAACAGCTGGAGCAGATCAGCTGAGATAATTTGCATAACGTATAGTATGGGCGTACACTGTGCGCCCGATTTTTTTACTGTTCGCAGTTTGATTTTTGAAAACAAATTATTGGATTGGTATATTTGTTCATCATAAATGTAAAATTTTTATTAAAAGCTTTAAGAATACGTTTACATCAGTGATTTAAACGTTTTCACAAATTCATAGGGGGTTGAAATTTTTTCGATTTTGTGGTTTAATATTATAAGTGGGTAATACCCGCTGAAAAAATGAATTTCCTTAGGGGAGGGTCAGCGTACCCGATCCGAGTAAATCAAAAATCAATATATTCAGAAAGGCGGAATTAAACTATGAGCGTAGAAATTATTAACGGTCAGTCAATTCCTAATATGCCCTGGCAGGACAAGCCCGAGGGCTGCAACGATGTTATCTGGAGATATAATGCCAACCCCATTATTCCCAGAAATCTTCTTCCTACTTCAAATTCTATCTTCAACAGCGCTGTTGTTCCTTTCGAGGGCAAGTTCGCAGGAGTTTTCCGTGTTGACGATAAGGTAAGAAACATGGAGCTTCATGTAGGTTTCTCCGACGACGGTCTTAATTGGAATATCGCTCCCGAGAGGATCCAGTTCGTACAGGCTGACAAGTCTACCGAGGAAGTAAATCAGTGGGGCTACGGCTATGACCCCAGAGTTACCTGGATCGAGGACAGATACTGGGTGACATGGTGCAACGCTTACGGCTGGAAGCCCACCATCGGCGTTGGCTACACATTTGATTTCAAGACCTTCTATCAGTGCGAGAACGCATTCCTGCCCTTTAACAGAAACGGCGTACTCTTCCCCAGAAAGGTCAACGATAAGTATCTGATGTTCTCCCGTCCTTCCGACAGCGGTCATACTCCTTTCGGCGATATGTATATTTCTCAGTCGCCCGATATGAAGTACTGGGGCGAGCACAGACACGTTATGGGACCCCTCAAGGCTTGGGAGTCCAAGAAGATAGGCGCAGGTCCTATCCCGATAGAAACGTCCGAGGGCTGGCTGTGCTTCTATCACGGCGTACTTGAGAGCTGCAACGGCTTTGTATACAGCTTCTCCGCTTGCATACTCGACATCGATGAGCCTTGGAAGGTCAAGTACAGATGCTCCGAGTACCTCATCAGCCCGCAGGAAACCTATGAGTGCATAGGCGACGTTCAGAACGTAACATTCCCCTGCGCTACTCTTTGCGATAAGGATACAGGCAGAATCGCTATCTACTACGGCTGCGCCGACACCTGTGTTTCTATGGCGTTCACAACTGTTGACGAGGTTATCGACTACGTTAAGTCGCATTCGTCCGTTTGAGTCTGAATGAATTGATCTTAGATATTTACTAAGCTCGGAAGCGTTTATACGCTTTCGGGCTTTTTTATATGATGAAATATGTAAAATTCGAATAAAAAGCTTGACGGAATAGGGGTTTTGTGATAAAATAATAGTGTAGGGATATGTACAGTTCGTTCCTACACTCAAATGTTTGGTTAAAACGCACTTACAACAAAGAAAAAGCTCATGCCAAGGCTGATGGTACTGCGTCGTCCGACTAAAGAAAAGCCGCGGCTAGCCGAGAATAGTGATACAACAAACGAGCCGAGTTGCGCTCGGCGACAGCGTGAACTAAAAAAAGGGAGAATGCTCAGAGATGAAAAAGCTTTACGAATCGGGAGAAAACTATCTGGAAACTATACTTGTGCTGCTGAACCGTAACGGCGAGGTGCGTTCTATAGATATTGTGCATGAAATGGAGCTTTCTAAACCGAGCGTGAGCAGGGCAATGGGTATACTGCGAGACGGCGGCTTTATATTGATCGATGACGGCGGATATATTACCCTTACCGAAACGGGCAGGGAAGTAGCCGAAACTATATATGAAAGACACCGTGTTATGACCGATTGGCTTATAGGGCTTGGCGTAGACCCTAAGACCGCTGCAGAGGACGCCTGCCGTCTGGAACACGCTATCAGTGCGGAATCTTTCAGCAAGCTGAAGCAGCATATAAAGGAGAAGCATACGGATCTAAAAGTGGAATAATCCTATCCGTATGGCTCATATAATTTATCGAGGTGATTATATGAGCGGTTCGAATGAATTTAAGCATGGTGTGGTCATGTCTGACTGCAAAAATCTGAGCGTTTCGGGAGTGACCGATGCAGACAGCTTTGACGAAGGCAAAATTAAACTTTTTACCGAGTGCGGAGAGCTTACCGTTTTCGGTGAAAATCTGCACGTCAACGAAATGAGCGTTGATAAGGGTAGCGTTACGATAGAGGGCACGGTCACGGCTTTGATCTACGGAGATAAATCGGCGAAAAAGCGCCTGAATATATTTGGCAGACTGTTTAAATAGGAGGCGATGTAAAAATGACTCCTATGCAGCTTGGAACGGGTATGGAGCTTGAAATCCTTAGGCTTGCTATGACGGTCGGAGTGTTTATGGGTGCGATCTATACGCTGTTTTCTGTGGTGCGCAGGATACTTAGGGCAGCGGTGGCGGTATTTATCTGCGACTTTGTTTATGCTCTTATGTTCGGTACGGTATTCTTTGTGTTTTCGCTGGCTCAGACCGATTATATCAGGGGCTTTATTTTTATTGCAATGGCGATAGGCGCGGTTTTGTGGCAGCTTTCACTTGGAAGGATCGTTACCGCATTTTTTTATAAATTTGCAGATGCTGCCGACAAATTTATCATATATCCGGCAATATCCGTAATAGCTAAAATAGGCAGAATGATAGGCGGGATATTTGTGAAAAGCGACACAATTTCTGAAAAATAAAAAAAAGTCCGATAAAGCACTTGAAAGTTTTACAATTACAAGCTATAATAAAATGTGATAAATCGGTACGCTGTATGCGGCACGGCGTACTGTGATAAATATATGCCGTGTTGTGTAAATAAATAGGAGTTGAAAACATGTCTGCAAAAAGGTATGAGGACGGCGGCGTAAGGTCAGCCAAAAGGAAAAAGGACGGTCCGGCTTTTGTCAGACCTCTGGGAGTAATTGCGGCGATAGTTATGATAGCATATTCGGCAATAACCATCGTGTCACAGCAGGTTCAGATCGCTCAGCTGAAGCAGGAGAAAAGAGATATCGACACGCAGATATCGGAGGCAAAGCAGCTGAATGACGAATATTCCAGAATGATAGCTAGCGAGGATGAGTCGGCATATATGGAGAGGATCGCAGTCGAAAAACTGGGCTACGCTTATCCGAACGAGCGTCGTTTTTATGTGGTAGACGCTCATTGATATGTTATAATAATTAATCTTCGTGCAGGTTTTACAGTACCTTTGCGGAGTTATAAAAAATATGAAAGGTTCAGAAAAATAATATGCAGTTGGAAGTTGGAAAAATTTACGAAGGAAAAGTAACGGGTATCACAAAATTCGGAGCTTTTGTAGAGCTTGAAAAGGGAACCACGGGCATGGTGCATATCTCGGAGATCGCTAATACATATGTCAGCGAGATAAAGGATCACATAGCCGAGGGACAGACGGTAAAGGTAAAGGTGCTTGCTCTGGGCGACGGCGGCAAAATAAGTCTGTCTATTAAAAAGGCACAGCCTGCACCTGAACGTAAGTCGTTCACAGGCAGAGAGCGTAACGGTAACGACCGCAGGCATGATACTCAGAATCAGAGAAAAACTCAGAACGACAACGGCTCTTCGTCTTATCAAGGCGCAGGACAGCGCAGGAGCGGAAGATTCGAGCGTTCACAAGCGCCTGTTCAGGACTTTGCGAAAAATCCGCCTCCGGTATATGATGTCAGAACAACTTCAAACGACGCTGATTTTGAGGATATGATGGCAAAATTCAAGGCTTCGAGCGAGGAGCGTTTCTCCGACCTTAAGCACGTTATAGACAACAAACGTAAAAATCCGTCAAGAAGAAGATAATTTATAAGGACGCAGAAAATGAAAAAAACCTTTGCTTTTATATTTTTTATGCTTGCCGCGATCGTTCTTGGAGCGCTGCTTGCGTATGTTTGTAAAAATGTATCCTTTCTCAGCTGGATGGCGTGGGGAAAGTCGCTGGGCATAAACGACGTATCGGTAGACTTGTACGTTATCAGCTTTTCGCTGTCGCTTAATGTTAATTTCACCATATCGCAGCTTATAACTATTCCGGCGGGACTTATTATTTACAATAAGGCTTGCAAGGGATTGTGATTATTTTGGTGACAAGAAATATGAATTAATCTTACTGATAAAAAATGATACCGCAGGAGAATGATTGCGGTATCATTTTTTTATAATATATGAGTAAGATCATAAGCAGCAAAAGAAAACGACACTTTGCAAACCTACAAAGTGTCGTTTTCTTTCAGCGCGCTGCGAGGGACTCGAACCCCCGACCTACTGGTTCGTAGCCAGTCACTCTATCCAGCTGAGCTAGCAGCGCATTTACTCAACTCTAATATTATATCATGTTTATATAATCTTGTCAAGGCAAAACAGAAAATTTCATATTTTTTTAACATTGTGACTGAAATATTAACCTACAAGAATAAAAATATAGGTTTCAGGCTTCGCCCCGTTTTGCACCATGACCTGCTTTTCGAGAGCCTTTGTCTTGGGGTTTTTGACCCAGTCCTTCTGAGTGCGCATTTTCATTCCTTTGCCCTCTATCCATGCGCGGACATGGGCGTTTGCGTCACGTCTTGCAAATCCGAGGTTTTCTGCCTCAAAACTGCCGTCTGCGCCGAGATTTGTGAGCGGAGCGGGTTCGGTGAACTCCGTTACGCTTAGCTTTTGCTTTACCGTTAATGTAAATTTCATAGTAATTCCTCCTGTTGTGTGTTTTGTTCTATAGCAGACACTGCGTCTGCCGTTCCGTCAGGCAGCTCTATATCCCGCAGCCTGCGGTTTATTGCTCTGGTTCTTGTGCCGATAAGCTTGTCAAGCTCCTCGTCAGCCTGCCTTAACCTGCTTCTGGTCTTGTCAAGCACCGTGCTGAATGTTGAAAATTCCTTCTTTGCTTCCTCCAGAACTTTCCAGACCTCGCCGCTTTTCTTCTGTATGGCGAGCGTTCTGAAGCCCATTTGCAGGCTGTTCAGCATTGCCGCCATAGTAGACGGTCCGGCTATGTTCACCTTGTACGCACTTTGCAGCTGCTCTACCATACCTCTGTTTACGGCTTCGGCGTATAAGCCCTCCGATGGCAGGAACATTATAGCAAAGTCTGTGGTGTGCGGCGGCGATATGTATTTCGCGGATATGCTCTTGGCCTCGGCTTTCAGCTCTGCTTCAAGAGCCGCTCTGCGCTTTCGTATCTCCTCCGCATTGCCGCTTTCGCAGGCTTCCAGCAGATTGGCATAGCTGTCGCCCGGGAATTTTGAATCTATCGGCAGATATACGCACTTGCCTTCCTCCGAACCCGGCAGCCTGACTGCGAAGTCCACACGCTCTCTGCTGTGCGGAGTGACCGCTGCCTGTTCTTCGTATTGCTCAGGTGCAAGTATCTCCGAGAGTATTGCGCCGAGCTGTATCTCTCCCATTATGCCCCTGGTCTTTACATTAGAAAGCACATTCTTTAGGTCTGAAACGCCCGAAGCGACGTTCTTCATTTCTCCCAGACCCTCGTAGACCTCGGCAAGCCGCTTGTTTACCGCCTCGAAAGAACGTGATATCTTATCGTCCAGTGTTTTTTGCAGTTTTTCGTTTACCGTGCCGTTGATATTATCTAAGCTTTGCTTGTTTTCCTCCCGTATCTTCTCAAGTGTAGTCAAGGTGCTCGTCTGTACCTTTTCGAGGGTTTCCAGTGTGCTTGTCCTTATTTTTTCAAGCTCGCGTTCTATCTGCGTCAGTCTTTCTTCGGTGGCTTTGCGCTGTTTTACCTGTTCGTCACGCAGACTGTCGCCCAGTCTGGCAATGCTGTTCGTAGTGCCGCCCAAAAGCTCGCTGCGTGTACGGCTCTGTGAATCGAGCATTTCGGTACGCAGCAGCTCCAAACGCTGATTTGTAAGCTCGAGTTGCTTCAAAAGTTTTTGCTCGTCGTCTTTTTTTCCAAGCGAGGTCGTTTTTACAAGATTAAGTATACCGATGGCAACTGCCGCCGATACTCCTATAGCAGTAAAAATCTCCATACTGTACTATATATCCTCCAAATAAAATATTCCTGTTTACACTAATATTATACACTTAAACAGTTTCTTTGTCAATCATTTTTTCTTTTCGGCGTCCGATACCTTCCACATTGCCAGTCTGATAAGGAAAAGGATTCCTCTGACGCAAAGCTCTATACACATAGCTATCCAGACGCCTCTTAGACCCAGCCGCGGCGCAAGGTAAGCCGACAGCGGTATGCGCACCAGCCACATACTGCAAAAGTTCAGACAGCTTGGGATAAACGTATCTCCCGCACCTCGGAATACTCCGGAAGCTACTATCGAAGCGGCGTACATAGGCTCTGCGAATGCCTCTATACGAAGTACCTCCGCTCCCAAGCTGCGTATTGCCGTGTCGGGTGAGAGCAGACCTATCATCAGCGGAGCACAAGCGTACATAAGCGCTCCGCTCGCCGCCATGATAAGCATTCCCATGACGGTTGAGAGCCAGCCCAGACGTTTGGTAAGCTCCTTTCTGCCTGCGCCTATACTTTGACCGATTATGGTAGTAGCAGCCGTACCTATACCATATCCCGGCATATAGCATAAGCTTTCGGCGGTTACCGAAAAGGAATTTGCGGCAATGGCTATTGTGCCCAGCGGAGAAACGATCTTGGTCGAGGCGATGTACGCTCCGCACATTATCGTTTGCTCTGCGCCCACGGGCAGCGCTATCTTCACGGCTTTTATCAGGTCGGCAGAGGAGAATTTCAGCTTTTCGCCCTTTCTCAGGTGAAGCAGTTCGGATTTAAAAAGCAGGTGTGAGAGCATGAAGAATGCGACCGTGACCTCGGCAAGCGCAGTTCCGAGAGCCGCGCCCTTGACTCCCATACCTGCGCCGATAACGGTTATTTTGCTTCCCAATACGGTTATCTGACGTGTAGGGAATATAAGCAGAAAGTTGTAGATAACATCAAGAAAGCACATCAATATATTGAGTATGCTGGGCAGCTTCATGTTTCCGCTGCATTGAAGCATTCCGCCCGAAACGTGATTTAGCTGGTGAACTGGGAGAAACAGCGTGTATATCATGAAATATGAGGAAGCTGCATAAAGTATTTCGGACTCACCGCCAAGCCATTTTGGCAGGATACCGCTCAGCGAGGTACCGAGAACAGCCAGCAGCGTGCTGAAGCAAAGCGTGGTCATAAGACCGACCTTGACTATATTTCGTGCGCCCTGCTCATCTCCTGCTCCGATCTTATGCGCTATCTGGACCGTAAAGCCTATGCTTGCCGCCGAGCAAAGCCCTCCGAAAAGCCATGTGCTGGACGACACCAATCCTATAGCCGCAGAGTCGTCGGCACCCAGTCTGCCGACCATCGAGGCGTCGATGTACTGCATTATTATCGAGGATATCTGAGCCAGTATAGCAGGTATGCTTAGTATGAAAATGAGCGATATCTGATCTTTCAGTTCCAGCTTTTCGCCGTTTCGGAGCTGTTTTAGTAAATCTTTTTTCATTATATATCCGTCATACCGTAGCTTTTTCGGCTTCTGCGATTATTACTTTGCCCTCGGCGGCAGGATCGTCCATGATAAGCTCTCCGCAGGAGGGAAGCGTTATTCTGCCGCTGTGAGGATTTTTCACGCTGATAACGTGAGTGGTGATATCGGCCTCAACGTCGGACTTTTCAAAGCAGAGATCGGTATCTGTCATTTCGCAGTTTATAAGCTTAAGATTTTTGCAGTAGCAAAGCGGCTGAGTGCCTATGATCTTGCAGTTTATTAACGTAAGTCCGTCGGAGTACCATGCGAGGTACTCGCCCTTTATAACGCTGTCCCTCACCGTCACATTTTTTGCGTGCCAGAATGCGTCTTTTGTGTCAAGGTCGCAGCTAGTAAATTCGGCGTTTTCTATGTACTGGAAAGAATACTTTCCTTTAAATTTTACGTTGTCGAAAAGTATATCTCTTGAGCGCATCATGAAGTATTCGCTCTGTGCCGTGGAGTTTTTCATAGTTATCCCATTCACAGACCAACCGAATTCGGGGGAGATTATGTCGCAGCCGTCGATCGTGGCATTTGCACACTCTCTTAACGCCTTTATACCGTGCATTTTGGTATCGGTTATAGAAATTCCATCGGAGTACCATAGCGCCGCTCGGCAAAGCTCGGTCATTTCAGAGCCGCTGATTTTCAGTCCGTGAACGTGCCAGAAAGGATATCTGAGATTAAAAAAGCAGTTTTCAACCGCTACATCCGAAGCTTCTTTAATTGCGCTTTCACCGTCGGCAGGTCCGTCGAACGAACAATCTACTATCCTTATTCCATTTTCACCATAGAGCGCGCGTTCTTCGTCAAAGGTTTTATTTTCGATTAATTTCATTTAAATTCTTTCCTTTCCTGTTAATTCAATTGTAAGTTAATTATATCATGATATGTGCATTAATTCAACAGCTTATTATTTATGCTTTTCTATGCCTGATAAGCATAATTCGGCTGAATATATCAGCCGAATCAACTAGTAGCTATACGTTATACCATAACTCAGAACAGATTATTTCCTATCTCCTTAGCTGCATAAGCTCCTTCGAGCGCCTGTCCGTTTTCGCCCGGGTGCAGACCGTCCTTAAGGTATTTGCCCTGTGCGCCCTCTATCTCGAACTTTTCGCATATTCCGCAGTTGTGGAAGCAGTCGACCACCTGTGCGGACATTGCTCCCGCGATCTTATATATATTCGCAATAGTCTTTTCGATCTTCTTATTATGTCCGGGGGACGCTGTCTGTATCGGCGTAAGCACGAATACTCTGCATTTTGGGAACTCCTCCATGATACGCTGAATGCACCAGCGCATTGCGCCTGCTTCTGTATACGGGTCAATGTCCTCGTTATTTTCCAAAGATTTTCCGGAAAGAGCCTTATCGGCGTCGCCAAGCAGGTTTTCGTCGTCGTTAGTGCCCATGGCGAAAGCAAATACGTCTGGCACAGGCTGTTCTCCGCTCTTGACCTCTGAAATAAAGCGCTGTATATGCACCACTGCGCAGTTATTTACTCTTTTCTGCATTTCGGAAGGATCGTCGCACGGTTCCCAGCCGTCGCTTATACCTGCGAATCCTTCGCAGCCGTATTCCTGAGTATCTACTTGTGTTCCTCCGATGTTAAGCTTTCTCTTATACCACACTGCGGTACCTACGGCTACGTTGTGATGAGAAGCCAAGCCGAGGATATTATAAACGTGCCACGACCACTGTTCGCCTGCCGTGATACTGTCGCCGTCCACTCCGAAATTAAGCTTTGAAAAATCTTTTAGCATATCTATACGCTCCTTTTTGTACTGCTATTACATCTCTTATTATATACCATTTTTGTACGTTTGTCAACTGTACAGGTCCACGCTAAGTTCGGGCTTTTACTTTTGTTTGACCTG
>ERZ1027125.505-NODE-505-length-16317-cov-4.645124_pt1 | contig 16317 bp, 12 predicted proteins | sample MGYA00519249_ERZ1027125 | MGnify/ENA primary metagenome ERZ1027125 (study PRJEB26926, sample SAMN06164580) | human gut metagenome | biome: ENVO:00009003; feature: ENVO:2100002; material: ENVO:00002003 | host: Homo sapiens | place: USA | collected 2012 ... | reverse complement strand
CTACACGCGTAAGATCGTCGGCAGCGTCAGATGTGTATAAGAGACAGGTGTAATCCTTTTTCATTTCCTCGGTAAAGGTGGTGCGCTGCACACGGTCGGAACAGACCTTCTGTGACTTTTCGATCATTTTTATTCTCCCTTCTTCCCGTTATTCGATTCCTTCTCCTCCAGTGCGGCTGCGAGAGAACGCAGGCGTATCTTAGCCGCGCCCAGATTTGTTATCTCGTCGATCTTGAGCTGCGTATACAGCTTGCCCTTTTCCTCAAGTATCGCTCTTACCTCGTCGGTAGTCACGGCGTCGATTCCGCAGCCGAAGGATACCAGCTGAACAAGCTGCATATCGTCGTTTTGACATACAAACTCGGCGGCTCTGTACAGTCTGGCGTGGTAGGTCCACTGATTAAGCACGTCGAGCGGAGGACAGTCGACCAGTCCTGCAACGCCGTCCTCGGTGACTACAGCAAAGCCGAGCGAGGATATCAGCTTATGGATACCGTGATTTATCTCATGGTCTACATGGTAGGGTCTGCCTGCCAGCACGATTATCTTCTGACCCTTATTACGGGCGTCCTCGATTATCTCCTGCGCCTTATCCTCTATCGCAAGCTTATGTCTCATCTGCTCGCTGTAAGCCTTATTAAGCACCGCCATTATCTGCTTTTCGGTGATCTTATAATCTTTAAGCACAGCGGCAAGATTCTTAGCCGTATTCTTCTTGAAATTGATATCAAGATAAGGAGTTCTGAAATTTTTATCGTTCAGTTCGGGTATATTCGCCTTTAAGAGTTCGGGATAGTAAGCGACTACGGGGCAGTTATAATGATTATCTGCCTGTCCCTCGTCCATATTATAGCTCATGCAGGGATAGAAAATGAAGTCCACTCCCTTATCAAGCAGATCAAATATATGACCGTGAGCAAGCTTAGCAGGATAACATACCGTGTCCGACGGAATGGTCTGCTGGCCTTTATAATAGGTATCTCTGGTAGATTCCTCCGAGAAAACGACCTCGAAGCCAAGCTCGGTAAAGAGCGTATGGAAGAAAGGCGCAAGGTCGTAATAGCTGAGGGTCATAGGCAGTCCTACCTTAGCGATCGGCTTTCCGTGCGGCTTTATATCCTGATAGGAGTAAAGCTTTTCAAACTTATACTCGAACATATTCTCAGTTTTGTTTTCAAGCTTTATGCCTGCGCCCTTTTCACAGCGGTTGCCGGAAACAAATCTGTGACCGTCGTTAAATCTGATAACTGTAAGATTACAGTGAGCGGTACAGCCGCCGCACTGTGCGGAAGTCGATCTGTACGCGAAATCTCTGAGCTGTTCGAGAGTAAGCAGCGTCGAATCGGCGGAGCTGTTCTTAGACTTCTCCATAGCGAAAAGCGCACAGCCGAACGCTCCCATAAGACCTGCGATAGCCGGACGGATAACGTTTCTGCCAAGCTCCATTTCAAAGGAACGGAGAACTGCGTCGTTAAGAAAAGTACCGCCCTGCACCACTATGTTTTTACCCAGCTCGTCGACCGACTTTGCTCTTATTACCTTATAAACGGCATTTTTAATAATAGAAGAGGACAAACCCGCCGAAATATCCTCCACGCTTGCGCCGTCCTTCTGCGCCTGCTTTACGGAGGAGTTCATGAAAACGGTACAGCGTGAGCCAAGCTCTACAGGAGCTTTTGAAAACAGACCGAGATTAGCGAAATCGGCTATCTCATAACCCATAGCCTGCGCAAAGGTCTGTATAAACGAGCCGCAGCCCGAAGAGCAAGCCTCGTTGAGCATGATACTATCTATAGCGTTATTCTTTATTTTAAAGCACTTGATATCCTGTCCGCCGATATCGATAATAAAATCAACGTCGGGGCAGAAATAAGCCGCCGCCTTATAGTGAGCGACCGTTTCAACTATACCGTAATCGACTCCAAGACCTGCCCTGATCAAGTCCTCGCCGTAGCCTGTAACTGCGGAGGCGCGTATTTTAAGCTTATCGCCTGCGAGCGTATATATCTCCTCCAGCTTGGACGCTATGATATCGAGCGGCTGACCCTTGCTGGAGCAGTAGTGCTGATAGAGCAGACTGCCGTCGGGGGTGATAAGAACGAGCTTCGTCGTCGTAGAGCCTGCGTCGATGCCAAGGTAAGCGTCGCCCTCGTAGGTCTTGATATCGGCATATTTAAGATCGGACTGCTTATGACGGCGTATAAAGGCTTCGTACTCCTCACGGTTATTGAAAAGAGGCGTACCCGTCACTATGTTATCGCTCGTTTTGGCATTTAATATCCTATCCAGAGTTTCATCTATAGTAAGAGGTTCGGCGATATCCCCAGCCTGAAGAGCGCAGCCGTAAGCCATAAAGCAGGGAGCAAGCTCAGGGAAAACGGCGTGCTCTTCATCCAGAGCCAAAGTATCGGTAAAGGCTTTTCTAAGACCCTTCAAGAAGGAGAGAGGACCTCCGAGAAAAAGAACGTTACCCTCTATCTTTCTGCCCTGTGCAAGACCCGAAACAGTCTGGTCTACCACAGCCTGAAAAATAGAAGCGGCTATATCCTCTTTTTTCGCCCCTTGATTAAGCAGCGGCTGAATATCGCTCTTAGCGAAAACGCCGCAGCGTGAAGCGATAGGATAAAGCTTGGTACTTTCAAGCGACATACGGTCAAGCTCGTCGGCGGTAACGCCCAGCAGACTTGCCATCTGATCTATAAACGCGCCCGTACCGCCTGCGCAGGAACCGTTCATACGCTGTTCCACGCCGCCGGTAAGAAAAATGATCTTTGCGTCCTCGCCGCCCAGCTCTACCACGACATCGGTTTCGGGGTAGCTTTTATTAACGGCGACAAAAGCGGAATAGACCTCCTGAACAAACTGGATACCGCTCGCCTGAGCTATACCAAGACCGGCAGACCCAGTAATTGCCGTTTTAAAATGCTCGCCCTTATACAATTCATTTATTGCTCTGAGCTGTTCGGCAACAGTTTCACGGACCTTTGAAAAATGCCGTTCGTACTTTGTATATACGATCTCTTCATTTTTCAAAATAACAGTTTTGACAGTTGTAGAACCCACGTCGATTCCGAGGTTATAAACTTCTCTCATTATATATTATATCCTTTCTCAAAAAAGCATACAGCCTGCTCTTTACTAAATACAAACTAACTTAATCATTATAATTATAACACATTTCAAACGGAATGAAAAGTGTTTTTTGAAAATTGTCAAAATTTTTTTAGGGCATTTTACTAAATCTGTGGGGTTATTTATGGAAGTTTGGATCTTATGTATTTTAAATTAATAAAATGTAAAAGAAAATAATTATATAAAAAATCGCTTGACATATAGCATTTTTGATGATATAATATTAAAGTCGACAGGAGGACAGACAAATTAAATGAGTTCTCTTCTTCCTTGACAATTAAAATTTTATATTTGCGGCAGTGCTGGAATAGGCAGACAGGCACGTTTGAGGGGCGTGTGTCTTTGACGTATGGGTTCAAGTCCCATTTGCCGCACCATATTGGTGCAATAAAATAGATGTACCACCTAAAAAGTCCATCCGAAAGGGTGGGCTTTTTCTCATTAATGTGGTATATAATAAAAAACGGGAATTGTGAGAGCAAAAAAATGATAAGAAAAGAACAATCAAGAACATCGCAGCTGGAACTGTCCAGCGCGGAAGAATTTGTACCGCAGGATCATCTGCTGAGAAAAATTGATGCAGCGGTGGATTTCAAACACATTTACGACTTTGCGGAGGATCTGTACTGCAAGGATAACGGTCGTCCCGGAATTGATCCTGTCGTTTTTTCAAAATGGTTCTGCTTCAGCACCTTTACGGTATTCAATCGCTTCGCAAAACTGCGGAAGAAGTGCGTGCAAACGTATATCCCGTTGGCTTTTAGACTGCCTGATGAACGAGAAAACGCCGCATTTTTCAACAGTCAATTCAAAAATCAGTATTATATGTCTCAAAATCCGACATATACTCGCTCCAGTTTTCATCAGGCTCATATAAGTAGTCAGGCAGATCCTTTTTAAATGCCTCAGACAGCTTATCATAATCTATCTCCAATCCGTTTTCCGCCTCATCATCCTCACCATCGTCTATAGAAGTATCCGCCGAATCATCAGTACAGTAGGTGAACATCAGATAACCGTCGGCAAGCATAACATACGGACAGTAGGAATAGCCCTCTTCGCTGTTCGGATTAAGATTGAAAAGAATACTCATTATCTGGGCCTTTGCGATAGTATAGTCCAGCTCATCTCCTACAGGCATTTTCATATAGATAGCTTTTTTATTGTCTTTCAGTCCGTCGCTTATAGCTTTCGGTATATCATACACATTCTTTATCTCTGTTGCGTTCATGAATATGTAGCAGTACTCCAGACTTGCGCACTCATGATAATCCTCGGGATTCCACGGATATCCTCCGTCTGCCTTAGCCGAATCGGGAACGTTGAAATAAGCATAATCAGGCTCTTCCGAACCGCCGTCAAAGGTGATGTCGCAGTGATACCAGTTATCCCCTATCTTCACTATATTCCATGCGTGTTCACCCGACTCGGTCGAATGGATTATCTCGCATTCGATTCCCAGAACGTCCATAAAAAGCTTAAAGGTCGTAGCATTTCCGACGCATATGGTCGTGTGGTCGTGGAAAAATCCGTAGGGCGTGTGGGAATATTCGTCATTATCCTCAGCTATGGCCGCAAGAGAGCTTTCATCAAAACGTGTGCCGCTGAAAATGTAGTCGTACACCGCCTTTTCTTTCTCGAAGTCGGTCATATCGTCCTCAATTATCTCGTCTACGGCTTTCACAAGGCTGTCGTATATGTACTTGTCCTTTTCGTCGGTAAGCTTGGAATCGTCCTTACTCTTAAATGCCTCTACCACAGCGGTATCGTCGTATATATCGTGTACCTCGCCCACAATGCCGTATTCCTCAAGCTCATTCCAGAAATCATCTCCCGTGTACTCGCCGTCGCCCAAAAAATTAGTGAGAAGATTCAGCCTGTTCTCCAGCTTTTCTATCCTCTCTTCATAGTCTGAGATATCCGCAGAAGCCGAAGCCGGCACATTTTCCTTATCCTTTTCCTTATCCTTACTTTTGTCCTTTTCAGTCTTTGAGCATCCTGCCGCTCCCATTACCATGCACAGGCAGAGCGCAAACGCCATAGCTTTTTTCAATTTTGTTGTTTTCATGATTATATCTCCTTATATTATTTTATTACAGGATATCCTTGATTTTCTGAGAAATTTCTGACGAGCTGTCTGATAAGACAAGCACCCAGAAACCGCCCTCCTCAAATATCTCCGCCGAATCTATCTTAGTTATCTCCTCCGGCTTATAATTTTCAAAAGTATTCCGCCTAAGCTCAAGCCGCTCCTCCAATATCTGCTTTGCTGACGAGCCGTCAGCCATTTTCAGTATGCACACCTCGTCGGCGTTTCCTCCGCCGGAGGCGTAGATAATACCGCCGTCGCTGAGCTTATCGGCAGTGACGCCGAAAAGCTTTTCGCAGTTATCAGAAAATGTATCCTCGCCGAAATACGCCGAAGCGTCCAGCAGATTGTTATCTATCTGTGAAAGAACGTCCTTTGCCGAAGCTGTACTTTCATCAGAAGCCGATACCGTCTGTCCCGATTTCTCCGAATCCGAGTCCGAACTTCCGTTTGCACATCCTGCAAGCGAGAACGCCAGCATAATAGCCGCCGTAAGCGAAACTAAACGTGTAAATGTCTTTGTCATAGTTATTCTCCTTTTCCCAGCGATACCACTTCCGTATCGCCCGATATTCTCCGCTTATGATTATATCACCGCAAGCGGTTAAATTCAATAGTTTTAAGAAATTCTTATAAATTGTCACTGAAATGTCATAATAAAAAACGGCGGTATGCCCGCAGGCACAGCGCCGTTACAGCAATTCAAATCAATGAATAAGCTTTTTAGCCTTGTTGACGATACATCTGTCGTTATCATATGCTAGCAAGTCGCAGGCACGTGTTATCTCGACCCATTTCACCTCTGCAATCTCATTTTCCTGTGGAACAAGACTGCACTTTTTGGCTCTTGCTATAAAATAAACCACTACCTTTTGAGTGTCCTTTTTAGGGCTGTACGTCACAAGCTCTCTGAAGGTGGGGTCTACTATAACATCAACTCCCGTTTCCTCCTTTATCTCGCGCACAGCGGTCTCTATCTCGGTTTCTCCCTCCTCGACGTGCCCTTTTGGAAAGGACCAGTGTCCGCTGTTTATATGCTTGATAAGAAGGATCTCGGTATTTCCGTGATACTTTCTGTAGACTATACCACCGCATGATTTCTCGTGCAGCATTTTCAAATTTATCCTTTCTAATCAGATTAACTGATATTATTATACCATATTTTTTTATCCTTGTCTATAGAATATGGCGAAACATGGGACAATTTGTTTAAAATGACGAAAAACTTCTCCCAAAGCTATGCGTGATTTTCATTATATATGTATTAAAACGATACAAAAAGTACAAACTCGCAAGCACCGCAACTGAAAGTATAATGTCCGGGGTAATAAAGGTCTATTTTTCGCAAACATTTCATAGTATAATAGGACAAACTATTACGGAGGCGAAATGAATTTGAAAAGACAAAGCTTTCTAAAAGGCTCGGCGGTGCTTATTTTTATGGTGCTGGTGACAAAGATCATCGGCATGGTATACAAAATACCGCTTACATCAATGCTCGGCGGCAGCGGTATGAGCTGCTATTCAGGTGCGTTTGCAGTTTTTACTCCTGTCTTTGCAGCTGCAGCTGCAGGAGTTCCCAGCGCCATGAGCCGGCTTATCTCCGAGCAACTCGCGATAGGCAGCTACCGAAACGCTCTGAGAATAAAACGAACGGCTCTGCTCATATTCTCCGCAATATCGATCATACTTAGCGTCGCTCTTATCGTTTCGGCAAACTACTTAGCTGTGAATGTTATACATATCCCACAGGCGAGATGGGCGGTGATAGGCGTATCGTTCTCGCTCTTCCCCGCAGCAGTCATAAACATTCAGCGAGGCTGGACTGAGGGTCTGGGCAGCATGACCCCCACCGCAGAATCAGAGATCACGGAAACGATATTCAAGCTGATATTCGGACTGGCAGGACCGTATGCAGTAATAGATTTCGCCATGAAAAGCTTTGAACAATATCACGGTTGTTTCGGCAAATATTGCTCCGATACTCAGGAGGTCATGCTCGTATGCGCTCCATATGCAGCGGCAGCCTCGGTTTTGGGTATCGCTCTCGCTTCCGCTGCAGCTTCGCTCTACCTCTTTTTCCGCAGTCTGAAGATCAACCGCACCTGCGAGCGAGAGTACCGAAACAGCGGACTGCCGCTGAGCCTTTCGCACAGACAGGCTTCGGTCATGCTGATGAAATTTGCCGTTCCCGCCTCAATAACCGCCGTAGCCGCCACGCTGGCAGGCACGGCAGACCTTGTCACCATAACTCCACTGCTGCAAAAGGCTATGGACTCCGCAGACGGGCTGTTTGATTTTCTCGGCGCATACGGTATACCCACAGGCGAACGTGCAGGCTTTATTTACGGCTCTTACACAGGACTTGCTCTTATAATATTCGGTCTGGTCCCCACCTTTACCGCCATGCTCGGGAAGAGCATACTGCCCTCTCTCACCGCATCCTGTATACGGGGTGACAGAGAAGAAGCGGGAAAGGGAGTACGCTCGCTGCTGCTGCTTTCCGGCGGACTTGCCATACCCAGCGGCCTTGGCATCTGCGTGCTTGCAAGACCTATACTCAGGCTCTTTTTCGCAGGCTCTCCGGCAGAATGCGCAGTATCAGCCGCTCCGCTGTCGATACTCGGTATCGGCGTGATATTTATGGGAATATCGCTTCCATGTCTTACCGCTCTTCAGGCGTGCAGCAGACAGGTAGCGGCTGTGGGCATAACCCTGTTCGGAGCCGTTTTGAAGCTTGCTCTCAATATAATTCTTATACCTATCCCCGAAGTGAATATATGCGGCGCAGCGCTGTCTACGACTATATCTCAAGCAGTGATATGTATTTGGTCGGTAGCGCTCCTGATACGCAGCGCCGACGCAGGAAAGGAAGCGGTCTTTTCACTATTTACTCCGCTGATACCCTCCGCCATGTGCGCTTTTTCGGCAGCGCTTACTCAGCAGCAGCTTGCCAACGCTTTAAACGGCGGCGGAGATCGTTTCGGAGTTCTTATCTCTGTAGCAGTTGGCGCAATTATTTATTTGTTTTCTATCGGATTGTTGTGCATTATGCCGAAAAATCAAATCGGGTATAATTTTTCTGAAAAAATCAAAAAAAACTCTTGAAATTTAGCCGATAATCGGTTAAAATAATATAATAGTATAACATCGACTTATGTCGATAGTGGATTATGGTCGCTATGTACCTTATACCAAATTGTTTAACATCTTTGCAGGAAGTGATAGATTTTGGATTTTGAGCAAAAACGCAATGTATTGCTGTCTAAAGACAGCTATAATGTTTATGATCTGACAGAGATCGTCAGCCTGCTTCGTTCTGAAAACGGCTGCCCGTGGGACAAGGTACAAACTCACGAAACTATCCGCAAGGATATGCTGGAAGAGACCTATGAGGTTCTTGAAGCCATTGACTGCGCTTCGCCGGAAATGCTTCGCGAAGAGCTTGGCGACGTGCTTTTACAGGTTGTTTTTCACGCTGATATAGAAAAAGACGCAGGACGGTTTGAACTTGATGACATAGCCGACGAGGTGTGTAAAAAGCTGATACTCCGCCATCCTCATGTATTCGGCGACGTTCAGGCAGATACCGCCGAGACAGTTCTGAAAAACTGGGACGCTATCAAGAAAGACGAGAAAAAACAGGAAACTTATACTGATACTTTGACAAGCGTACCGAAAGTTTTTCCCTCGCTTATGAGAGCGCAGAAGCTTACGAAAAGAGCCGAAAGGGCAGGTCTTGAATTTACCGCGGAGGAGCTTGACGAACAGCTTGTACAGACGGCGGAAGATCTGAAAAACGCCGACAGCGAACAGGCTTGCGCAAAGCTGCTGATGACTGCGGCTCAGATTGTCAGAGCGCACGGATACGACGCCGAGGAACTGCTGGCAAAGGAATGCAACGCATTTACCGAAAAGTTTTCCGCACTGGAAAAATCGGCGGACGAGAAATACGGAAGTATGTCCGAAGCGGACAAAAAAGAAATTAAGCAGATATGGCTTGATATATAAAAAGTATTATTATGGAGGTTTTAAAAATGAAAAAGGCAGAACTTATCACCGCAATCGCCGAAAAGGGCGGATATTCAAAAAAGGAAGCCGAAAAGGCTCTCTCGGCAGTAATCGACTCTATCTCTGACGCACTCGTAGCAGGCGACAAGGTAACTCTCGTAGGCTTTGGCACATTTAAGACAAAGGAAACAGGCGAAAGAATGGGAATCAACCCCCAGACAAAGGAAAAGCACCCCATCCCCGCAAAGACCGTTCCTGTATTCAAGGCAGGTCAGGCTCTTAAGGACGCTGTAAACAAGTAATTCAAATCAGATTTTATACGGGGGCAGACCGCCGAAGCTTACTTCATGCGGATTTGCCCTTATTTTTTGACCCAACGGAAAGGAAAGTAATCATGCGTTTAGACAAATATCTCAAAGTAACAAGACTTATCAAACGCCGCACCGTAGCAAACGAGGCGTGCGACGCAGGAAAGATCGAGGTCAACGGCAAGATAGCCCGTGCGTCCTACGACGTAAAGCAGGGGGATATTATCCTCATAAACATGGGACAAAAGCCGCTCAAGGTCGAGGTACTGAACGTGACCGAATACGCTACAAAGGATAATGCTTCGGACAATTACAGAATAATTGAATAAAACACTGATAAAGCAAAGCGAACGACAGTATGAATCCACATAACGTCGTCCGCTTTTATCTTTTCGGTTATTTCGCCGCTTTTATCGAAAGAGAAATTCTCTTTTTTCCTTTTTCAAGCTTGATTATCTTTACCTTTACATTCTGACCGGGAGTAAGCACCTCCGAGGGGTGCTTGATGTATCTGTCGGCTATCTCGGATATATGGACCAGTCCGTCCTGATGAACGCCGATATCTACGAACGCACCGAAATCAATTACGTTTCGTACAGTACCTGTGAGTACCATTCCCTCCTCGAGGTCGTCTATACCCATTATACCCTGCTTGAACACCGGCGCAGGAAGCCCCTCGCGCACATCCCGTCCCGGCTTGCAAAGCTCCTTGCCTATGTCGATAATGGTCGCCACGCCTGCTCCGCACTCCTCGGCAAGCTGCTTGTCGGAGTACTTTTTCGCACGCTCTGCGAAATCTCCCAGACGCTCGTTTGCCACATCGTCGAGAGTATAGCCCAGCAGGTCGAGCAGCTTAGAAGCGGCAGCGTAAGATTCGGGGTGTATTCCCGTATTGTCAAGAATGGTATCGCCTCCCGAAACCCTCAGAAATCCTGCGCACTGCTCATAAGCCTTCGCACCCAGACGAGGAACTTTGAGCAGCTGCTTTCTTGATCTGAACGGACCGTTCTCGCTGCGGTAGGCTACGATATTCTTCGCCGTAGTAGCATTAAGACCCGATATATACTCCAGCAGAGCCGCCGACGAGGTATTCACATTCACACCCACACTGTTTACGCAGTCCTCCACCACGCCTGTCAGAGCCTCGGAAAGCTTTTTCTGATTAAGGTCGTGCTGGTACTGCCCTACTCCTATAGACTTCGGGTCTATTTTCACCAGTTCGGCAAGAGGGTCCTGCAAACGTCTTGCTATAGATATAGCAGAACGCACATTGGTATCGTAATCGGGAAATTCCTCCTCAGCCAGCTTTGATACGGAATAGACCGAAGCTCCTGCTTCGCTTACGATAACATAGTCGATACCGAGCTGAGCGGCAAGCTCCTCCGTTTCACGGGAAGCCGTACCGTTGCCGATAGCTATGCAGTCCACCTTATACCTGCGGCAAAGCTCCTGCAATCTTCTTAACGCCTTATCCTTCTGGTGCAGATATATAACGTCGGTACAAAGCACCTCACTCTGAGAATCTATAATACCTATCTTACAGCCGTGAGAATAGCCGGGGTCAAGCCCCATTATAACTTTATCGGTAACGATAGCCTGCATGAGCAGAGCCTTAAGATTTATTTTGAAATTATGTATTGCGCCGTCCTCAGCCGTTTCGGTAAGAGAAGAACGGATATCACGCTCTATAGACGGCTCGATAAGCCTGTCGTATGCGTCGGCTACGGTCTTGCTCAATATATCCGAATAATTGCTGTTCTTTGGGATAACTCGCCTGCCGACGGAAGAAACGATACGCTCCTTGTCCACCTCCAGCTTTACTTTTAGAGCGCCCTCCTTTTCCGCACGGTTCAGAGCAAGGCACTGGTGTCCCTGCAAGCGTGAGGGAGAGGAGTGAAAGTCGTAATAATTCTCATACACTGTATCCTCCTCGGTATTTCTCACAGCGGAAAAAGCCGCCCTTTCAAACGTATAATTACGCACAAAGCTGCGTATATCCGCATTTTCGGAAATGCGCTCGGCTATAATGTCCGAAGCTCCCAGCAATGCGGCGGCGGTATCAGGAACCTCGTCGCCAAGAAAATTCTCCGCAAGCTTTTCGGCAGGCGCTTTGCCGTTCGACATAAGCAGGTCAGCAAGCGGCTCCAGACCTCTCGCCTTAGCGACAGACGCACGGGTCTTCTTTTTGGGACGGTACGGCAGGTAGAGATCCTCTACCTCGGTGAGCAGGAGCGCCGACGCTATCTTATTTTTCAGCTCCTCGGTCAGGCTTCCCTGCTCCTCTATAGACGCAAGAACAGTATCCTTTCTCGCCTCGAGATTTTTCATATACTCGTACCTTTCGCTGAAGCTGCGCACGTCCATATCGCCGTGCAGCTCCTTGCGGTAGCGTGAGATAAACGGCACGGTGTCGCCGTTTTCAAGCATTTCTATAACATTGCCGACATATTCCCGTTTAGTCGAAAATTCCTCCGTAAGTCTGTCGATTATAAATTCTTTATTCATCGTAGTCACTCCATATTTTCATAGTAGTATTATTATATCATATTTTATCATTATTTTCAAGCGAGAAAATCAATTTCTACAAACAGAGCTCTTATTTTTTGTCGACATATGTAGAGGATGGAATCATATTTGTAGAAACAAACTGTGTTTGCCCGAATATCAGTCATACTCACTAACGGGCGAACACAGTTCGCCCCTACATAAAAAGGGAAATACGCACACTTACAACAAAGTAAAAGCTCATGCCAAGGCTGATGGAAAAATGTCGCCCGTCAAAGTAAAAGCCGCGGCTAGTCAATCAGTCGCCCAAACAAAAGATAAGCGTGAATATAAAAAAGGCAGTTGACATTTTTTAAAAAAACGCTATAATTAACGTATGGCATAACGCCAACTCAATATAAAGGATCGTGAATTTATGAAAACAACCCAAAATCTGAACTCGGGCTGGACGCTTAAAACACAGAAATACGGCTCGCTCCCATGCTCCGTACCCTGCTCGCTCTACTCCGTCCTGCTCGACTGTAAAAAAATCGAAAACCCATACTACAGAGAAAACGAATATATCTCTACCTCTATATGTGACGACGACTGTGATTTTGAAACCGCATTTGAATGCCCGCACGAGCTGCTCGACAAAGAAAAGATAGTTCTGACCTTCGAGGGCGTCGATACTATCGCAGATATCTGCCTGAACGGAAAAAAGCTCGGCTCTGCCGACAATATGCACTGCATATGGCGGTATAATGTAAAAGGCATTCTCGCCGAAAAAAATACTCTTTCGGTCCATATTTATTCCCCGAACAAATGGATAGCCGAGAAGCAGAAAAACCGCAGGCTGTGGGGAGTTTCCTCCACTATGGACGGCTACACCCATATGCGCAAGGCTCACTGTATGTTCGGCTGGGACTGGGGTCCTATGCTCCCCGATATGGGCATATGGCGCAGCGTATCCCTCATCGCTTACGATACCGCAATAATATCCGACGTTTACCTCACTCAAAAGCATGAAAACGGAAAAGTTACCGTGCATTCGTCCGTTTCCGCCGACGGTGATTTCGACTATGCTCAGATGCAGATATACGCTCCCGACGGAAATATCATATCGGTTCAGACTGACGCCTGCGGCAGCAAAGCCGAGCTTTACGCAGATATACCCGACCCTCAGCTCTGGTGGGCGAACGGCTGCGGCGCTCAGCCGCTTTATACCGTAAAAACTACGATATTTGCAGGCGGCAAGGCTATAGATGAGAGAGCAGAGAAAATTGGTCTAAGAACTCTTTCCGTGAGCCGTGAAAAGGACGAATGGGGAGAGGAGTTCGCATTCATACTTAACGGCAAAAAGCTTTTCGCTATGGGTGCAAATTACATTCCCGAGGATCAGATAGTCGTAAACTGCAATGAAGAGCGCACAAGAAAATTCTTGAAACAGTGCGCAAAGGCAAATTACAACTGCATTCGCGTATGGGGCGGCGGCTACTACCCCGACGAGTACTTTTACGACGAATGCGACAGGCTGGGTCTTATAGTCTGGCAGGACTTCATGTTTGCCTGTTCGTCATATCTGCTCACAGATGAATTTGAAAAAGCGATACGACATGAAATAAAGGACAACGTTATCCGACTGAGAAATCACGCTTCGCTCGGTCTGTGGTGCGGAAACAACGAAATAGAATCCGCATGGGAGGGCTGGGGACTTCCGGACGACCCGGAGGCTAAAGCCGACTACCTTACCATTTTCGAGAAAATAATTCCCGAAACGCTGTCCGTGTACGGCGGTGAAACATTCTACTGGCCATCCTCCCCGTCGTCGGGCGGCGGCTTCGACCGCTCCTCTTCAAACCATGCGGGAGATATGCACTACTGGGACATCTGGCACAATCTCAAGCCCATAGAAGCGTTCAGAAAGCTGCACTACCGCTTCTGCTCAGAGTACGGCTTTGAATCCGTGCCGTCGATAAAGACCATGCTTACCATAGCCGACAGAGAAAAGGGCGACCTTGACCTGATGTCCCCGGTAATGGAGGCGCACCAGAAGTGCGAGCAGGGAAACGAAAAGCTGATGTACTACCTCGCTCAGATGGTTCGCTATCCCTACAGCTTCGAGCGGCTTATATACTCCTCCCAGATATTGCAGGCGGACTGCATACGCTCAAGCGTCGAGCATATGCGCCGTGCGAGAGGACGCTGCATGGGTTCGCTCTACTGGCAGGTCAACGACTCGAATCCCGTGATATCATGGTCAAGTATCGACTACTACGGCAGATGGAAGGCTCTGCACTACTACGCCAAGCGTTTCTATGCGCCCGTACTGCTCTCCCTAGACGACGGAATGGCTAAGGACGGAGCAGAAATCGGAAAAAATCTGAAATTAGCCGTATCCAACGAACGGCTTACTGCTTTCAGCGGAGAGGTAAGATACGCACTAAGAAATAATAAGTCCGAAATTTTGTACAGTGAATCATTTGACGCCGCCGCCGAGCCTCTGTCGTCGGTATTTGTCCGCAGTATGGATATGAGCGGATATTTCACAGCAAGAGAATCTAAGCGTGAACTGTATCTTGAATATTCGCTCTGGGAAAACGGGAAGAAAATCAGCTCAGGCACTACGCTGTTTGTCCGTCCCAAGCAGTTTACCTTCTTAAAACCCGAGATAAAAGTAACCGCCGAGGACTGCGGCGACCGCTATGTGATAAGTCTTACCTGCGACAACTACGCAAAGTCGGTGTGCCTTGACTTTGCCGACCGCGACGCTGTTTTCGAGGACAACTGGTTCGACATTCACGGAGCGGAGGGCGTTTCCGTAACGCTTTACAAATCGGAGCTTTCGAAGGACTTTGCAGACACGAATGAACTGCTCGAAAAACTAACTGTCGAAACTAATTATGAGGGATAATCTATAACAAAAATAAAGACGCTCCCGTCAATCGTGATATCCGACTGACGGGAGCGTCTTTCATGAATCTTTTTCAAGCTTTATTGTGTATTCATCCGATTTGAGTTCATCGCAATCATCTTCATCGGCAAAGTATCTACTAAATTTAAAAGTTACCTCGTCGACCTTGTCCCAGTCAAAGCTGTCGGAATAGCTTTGCACTGTCATTTCCGTGTACGCCGCTGACCTAGCCGGGATACGCTCTATCATACCTACATATGCATACTCGTACTCTCCGTCATTTTCAATTATTATCGGGTCGTCCTCCGTATCGATTATAAGCTCTTTGTCCGTAAGATTTTCGGCAAAGAAATATATCTCATGATAAGGCGTCCAAGCATAGTCCTCATTGTCCTCCGCTTCGGGCTGTACGAACTGCTTTCCGAGATAATACACTCTGCAATCTTCGCACTCCCAGTAAAGCTCCGCGCCCTCGGGAATCGAGAGCTGAGGTTCTTTCTTTGAAAATTTCAAGCTCACAAACTCGCTTTCGGCATCCGGACTGTAATCTTCTTCGTCCCACTCGGTAAACAAGAAATTCATCGTTATTTCATCGACGCTTTCTCCGTAAGCAAGCTCGCTGTTCAGATCCGTAACATAACGCTCCTCCTCGGAGTGCGGATCGACAATAGCGAGAGTAAAATGATAAGAAAGTATCTTATTTACAGTAACGTCGCCGGTTTCCATTGTCATGGCTTTATCGGTGTCGTTTATAAACTTTAAATGCAGATATGAACCGTTAAAGTCCAAATATTGCACCGTCAGACCGTCGTGACAGTACAGGATATCGCTGCCGTACGGACGCTCGTCGTCGGTGTCCGCCGTTACGGAAACGGGCAGTCTGGGAGCTTTCTTTATTTCCGTCGGAGCGACTGACGAAGAGGTCTGCTCCGACTGCTTTTCATTCTGACGATTTCCTGCCGCAAATGATATAGTCAGCAGCACCGCCACGAATACGACGGAGAAAATAACTATCTTTTTATACGGCTTCACTTGCTTAGTCATATAAATGCACCTCTTACACTCAAAACCATAGCTTTTATTTCAGCTTGTACGCTTCCAGCCTGTATATGCGGAAGCCTTGCTCGGAAAATCGTTTTTCATACTCCGTGACGATATTTCCCTCAAAGTCGGAATTGTGCAGGTCGAGAGAAACGTTTTTCAGTCCCCAGCCGCAATTTGAGAACTCCTCCAGAGAAAACTCAAACAACTGCTGATTATCCGTTTTCTGATGTATCTCTCCGCCGTCGGCAAGCAGCTTTTCATATATAGCAAGAAAATTACGGTGAGTAAGCCTGTGCGCCGCATAGCTCTTCTTCGGGAACGGACAACTGAAATTA